>CAJDWT010000130.1_pt1 | contig 19735 bp, 16 predicted proteins | sample 7391671 | NCBI WGS metagenome assembly CAJDWT01 (sample SAMEA7055729, study PRJEB34461) | soil metagenome | biome: terrestrial ecosystem; feature: Peninsula; material: soil | place: Antarctica | collected 2016
TCTTCGGCGAGCGACTGCATCGTCTCTTCGGTGACCAGCACGTCGAACGAGCCGGCTGCTTCGGCGATGCGCGCGGCCGTGTTCACGGCGTCACCGACCACGGTCACGTCGTGGCGGAGGTCGCTGCCGAAGGCGCCGAAATACACCTGACCGGAGTGGATGCCGGTCCGGATCTGGAGTGGGCTGCCGATCGCGCTCAAAAACCCTTTCACGCGCGCGGTCGCCTCGAGCGCGGCGAGCACGGCGCGCTCGGCGTCGTGGCCGGAAGGCATGTGGAGGCCGAAGAGGACCATCACACGCTGGCCGTTGCCAGCGAGGTTCACCTTCGCGACGGTGCCGCCGAACTTGCGGTACGATCTTAGCGCCGAGCGCGAGAGATTGAGCTGCACCTCGGCGGAGACTTCGTGGTCGACGCCGATGATGTCGGCGAAGAGGATGACGACCTTGCGGAGCTCACCGTCGATGCGCCAGCCGTCGGGGGTGGTGCGGAGACGCGCGGCGAGAGGGGCGGGGACGAAGGGCTCGAGGAGCGCGATCTTCGCCTCGACGTTGTCGGCGAAATCTGGCGGAAGGGTGGGAGGCGCCTGTTTTTTCGGCCATTCGTTGAGACTGAGGATGACCCCGGCGTCACCGAAGATTTCGCCGATGCGCGCGCGGTCGCGCAAGCGCTCCAAGATCTGGACGTCGGCGAGGACGGTGCCGGGCGTAGCGCGGTGCTCGTGCGTGACAGCGCGGTGGGCGGCGACGCCGGCGCAGACGACCGTGCGACGGACCACGTCGCCGACGACGGGCATCGCGATCTCGCCGCTGGCGAGGCCGACGCGCAAGAGGATCTGTCGGCCACCGACGCTATCGAGGCCGAGGTCGTCGTCCTTCATGATCTGCTGCGCTTGAAGCGCTGCGGCGGCGGCGCGGAACGCGTGATCCTCACCGCGGAAGATGGCGGTGACGGAGTCCCCACCGAACTGCATGACAATGCCGCCGTATGGAAAAAAAGCCTCTTCCAGCAGTCGAGAGAAGAGCTTGTTGAGCGAGGTCGTAAGCCCTTCGAGGAGATGTTGACCGCCGGCGGCGGCCTCCTCGCAGAGCGAGGTGAACCCGACGAGGTCGGCGTTGAGGAGGGTGCCGTCGCACTGTTGAGTGAGCGCGAGCTCGGTTTGGCTCGCGAGAACGGACTCGACGAGGGTCCACGGAACCGTACGGCAGAGCGCCCGAAGGTAGCCCGCACGGTCGCTGACCGCAGGCCGCGAGACCTGCGGCAGAGGGCCGCTACCACTGAAAGGATGCGAGCTGCTCATCGAGCCCATCACTATCTCACGTGATATCGTCGGGGGCGAATGGGCGAGCTCGATCCCAGCGTCATCGACGGAGCGAGGGACCGTGTCGGGACACGCATTCGCGGCAAATGGCACGTCGATGCGCTTCTCGGGGTGGGGGGCATGGGGGCGGTCTACGCGGCGACGCATCGCAACGGCCATCGCGTCGCGCTGAAGATCCTCCATCCGCAGCTCGCGATGATGCGCGACATCCGGGCTCGCTTCGCGCGCGAGGGCTACGTAGCGAACTCCGTCGGTCATCCTGGCGTCGTGCGCGTGCTCGACGACGACGAGACCGAAGACGGCGCGGCGTTCCTCGTCATGGAGCTCCTGCTCGGCGAGAACACGGAGGCTCTCTCGGCGCGGTACGGCGGCACGCTCTCGGTCGCGCAGACGATGGCGGTCGCCGAAGGCCTACTCGACGTGCTCGTCGCCGCCCACGCGGTCGGGATCATCCATCGGGATATCAAGCCCGAGAACGTCTTCGTCACCTCTGCTGGCGAGGTGAAGGTGCTCGACTTCGGCATCGCCCGCCTACGTGAGGGGCTCGATGCCGCCGCTGGCTCGACGAAGACCGGCGTCACGATCGGCACGCCCGCCTTCATGCCGCCTGAGCAGGCACTCGGGCACATCGCGGAGATCGACCATCTCTCCGACGTCTGGGCCGCCGGCGCTACCCTCTATGCGCTTCTCACCGGGCGACCCGTCCACGAGGCAGGCACGCCGATGGAGGTGGTGATCGCGGCGGCGACCGCGCAAGCGCGCTCGGTAGCGCTCGCGGCGCCGGGGCTTCCGCCGCGCGTCGCGCAGGTGATCGACCGCGCGCTCGCATTCAAGAAGGAGGCGCGTTGGCCGAGCGCGAAGGCGATGCAGCAGGCGCTGCGTGATGCCGCTTCGGGGGTCGCGCCCGCATGGCCGACGCCGCCGTCGATCGCGCCGGCGCTGTCGACCTTTCCGGCTGCGACCTCCGAAACGTATCGCACCGGGCCTGGGGCCTCGCAGCCACCGCAGTGGGTCGAAGAGCGCAAGCTCGCGACCGTGCTGTTCGCCGAGGTCGTCGGGCTCTCCGACGTCGCCAACGATCTCGAGCCCGAGGCAGTGCGCGAGCTCGCGAACGAGCTCTTCGAGCCGATCGCTCGTGAGGTCGAGCGCGAAGGCGGAACCGTCGTTAAATACATCGGCGACTCGGTCATGGCTGTCTTCGGCGTGCCGACCAGCCACGAAAATGATGCCCAACGGGCGGTCCGCGCGTCGCTCGCGATGTCCGCGCGCGTGACCGATCTCGCGCGCAAGCGGGGCGGCCCCGCGAGCGACCTCTCGCTCCGCGTCGGGATCAATTCCGGTGTTGTGATGGTCGGCGCCGTCGGCGCGTCCGGCAACGCCGCGCCCGACGTCATGGGGCTCACCGTCAACATCGCCCGTCGCATCGAATCGGTGGGCCGCGCCGGAGACGTCTTGATGGGGCAGGGAACCGAGCGCCTCGTCCACGGCAACTTCGACGTCGAGGCGCTCGGCCCGACGAGCCTGAAGGGGGTCGGAGAGCCAGTCGCGCTCTTCCGCGTGCTCGCCGAACGTGGCGACGACGCGCGGAGCTCGGCGCAGCTCCGCAGCCTCTCCGAGATCACCTTCTTCGGTCGGCCCGGCGAGCTCGCCCGCTTGTGCGCATCGTTCGAAGAATCGGCCCGTTGCCACGAGGTCCGTATCGTCGACATCACCGGCGACGCGGGCCTCGGTAAAAATCACCTGATCCGCCGCTTCCGCACTTCGATCGAAGCGAGCCCGCATCATCCAATCGTCCTCCAAGGCGCGCGCGCCGGCGGCGTGGTCCCGCCGAGCCTGCTCGAACGGCTGCTCCGCGTCCGCTTCGACGTCCGCGCCGACGAGGACGCGGGGAGCGTGCGTCGCCGGATCACGAGTGAGATCGCGAGCGTATGGCCGCTCGCCGAGCGCGACGAGGGCATCGCAGCCGGGCGAATTTTGGCCGAAATCGTGGCCCCTATGCCGGCTGGCCCGCTCGTCGGCACCGAGCTCGACGGCGACCGCATGCGGACCGCCAACGCGTTCGCCGACTGGGTCGCGAACCTCGCGCGGAGCGAAGGCCGACCCGTCGTCGTGCTCGTCGAGCCGCTCGAATGGCGGGACGTCCTCACGACCGATCTCCTCGCCGCGATCGCCTCCTCGCTCCGCGCCTCGCCGGTCTTGCTCGTGCTCGCGGTGCACTCCGGCAGCGGCGAGCCTCCGCGGTGGCTCACGCAGAGCGACGTCCGCAGCGGCATCCGGCTCGAGCCGTTTCCGCCCGACGTCATGGCGCACTTCCTCGATGAGCTCTTTCGTCAGATCCCCGGTTTTCCTCGCGCGATGAAGGATGAAATCGCGCTTCGAAGCGAAGGCAACCCGGCGCACTGTAAAGAGCTGATGCGTCTCCTGGTCGATCGCGGCGCGATCGTCGTCGACGATGACCACGTCCCGGTCCGTTGGGACCCGTCGCGCTCGAGCAAGCTCGTCTTGCCCGACACCGTGCTTGGCATCTTGCAAGCGCGCCTCGACGGTCTGAGCCTCGCCGAAAAGGAGCTCTTGAAGCTCGCATCGGTCATTGGTCGCGTGTTTTGGAGCGGCATTTTGCTCGACTTGCTCGGTCCGACCGTTTCGCCCGACGAGCTCGCTGCGCTCGTCGACGCGCTCCGCAAGCGTGAGCTCGTGCGTGTGAGCGACACGTCGTCGCTCTCCGGCGAGATCGAGCTCGCGATCACGAGCCAAGCGATCCGCGACGCCGCGTACGCGCTCGTTCCGCAAGCTGCCCGCGTGGCTGCCCATAAACGCATCGCCGATTGGCTCCTCGCGCGCGGCGAGCTCTGGGAAGGGGCGCAGGCCGAGCTCGCGATGCACCTCGACGCAGCCGGCGATCGCGCACGCGCGCGCCGCTTCTACGCGGCCGGTGCTCGCCATGCCGCGAACGTGCACGCGCACGAGACCGCGGTCACGCTCTTCGATCGCATGCTCGAGACGTGGGGGAAAGGCGAGGCGCTGACCAACGGCGAGCGCATCGACCGCGCCGGCATCTTGCGCGAGCGCGCCGCCGCCGAGTCGCGCGTCGGTCGCTCGGACGCGGCGCTCGCGTCGTTCGAGGCCGCGGAGCTCGATCTCCACGCCGCCGGCGTCCCCGCGGGCGATCCGGCGTTCGCATGGGTCGCGCTCGAGCGTGGTCTCGTCGCCAAAGAATACGGCCGCGTCGACGCCTCGATCGAGAGCTTCACGCGCGGCATCGCGATCGCCGAAGGGCAGCCACCCGGTCTCTTGCAGATGCGGCTCCGCAGCGCGCGCGGCTTCCAGCGGGCGATGAAGGGCGATCGCAAGGGCGCGCACGAGGACGCGGCCGAGGGCTTCCGTGTCGGCGACGCTATCACCTCGCGCGACGCCACGTGGAACGTCGCCAGCGCGCGTCTCGAAGACACGGTCGGGCTCGCGCATCTCCTGGACGGCAAGCTCGACGAAGCCGAAAGGGCCTACACCCGCGCGCTCGAGCATCGCGAGATCGCCGGCGACCGCGTCGGCATTCAGGACGCGCAGACGAACCTCGGCGGCATCGCCTTCACGCGCCACGACTACGCCGGCGCCGTCGCCCACTACGAGCGCGCGCTCGCCTCTGCCAAGAAGGTGCGCTGGGGGAGCCGCGAGGCGGTCGGTCACTCGAACCTCGGGCAGGCGAAGCTCGCCACCGGCGACGCCGAGGCCGCGATCGAGGAGCTCGAGCTGGCGTGCAAGCTCGCCGAGCAAGGGGGCTATGTCGACGTCTTGGGCGACAGTGTGCGCGCGTTGGCCGAGGCCGAGCTGGCCTCCGGCGACGTCACCGGCGCGATCCAGACCGCGCTCCGCGCGATCGAAGCCTGCAAAGATGGAGAAAGTCCGCAAATGACCGCCATGGCCCACGCCACGGCGATGGAGTGCCTCCTCACCGAGGCCATGCTCTCGCGCGCCAAAGAGCCATTCGAGCGCGCGATGGCCCACAAAATCGCGGCTATCGCGGCGCTAGAGGCCCACGATCTCGGGCACCTCGTCGAGGGGATCGAAAAACGCTTCCGAAAGGGGAGCTCCGCCACTATCGACGCGTAAGATACGTGTGCCCATGGCTAGAGCCTTCAGGTTGATGTCGGCTGCGCTTCTGGTTTCGCTCGCTGCGTGCTCGTCGCTCAAGGACGACAGCGCGCCGCCCGACGGTCTCGATTGCACAAAGACCGTGAACGGCGGCGGTGATTCGCAGACGCTCGCGAACGCCCTCGCCGGTGCGCCGCTTGGCTCCTGTGTCGTCGTCGTCTCTCAGACCTACACCGGCAACTTCGTCGTACCGGCGGGCGTCACGCTGGTGAGCGCGCAAGGCTCCCGCGCCAAATTCACGAGCACCGACGCCTCGGCTCCGGCCATCACCCTTCAAGGCGGTCTCCGAAGCGCGATTCAAGGCCTCGACGTCACGTCTGCGGCCGACACTGGCATCGCCGTTCGCGGCGGTCCGGCACGCCTCTCGGACGTCGGCGTCTCCGGCGCCAAGAGCGCAGCGGTCGCGGCCTTGTGCGGCGACGACACCTGTCACGACGGCGCCCACAGCCTCACCCTCGACGACGTGCATCTCGTCGGCAACGACACGGGCCTCTGGACCAGCGGCGAGGACATCACGATGACCGGCGGCGAGGCGAGCTGGAATACGAGCAAGGGGCTGACCGGCGGCAATGGCGTCGTCGCGCTCGCCGGGGCGCACGTCACGCTCGACGGGACCGCGGTCTCGAACAACGACCAGATCGGCATCCTCTTCGACGGAAAGGGCGGGACCACCGGCGACCTGAAATCCGTCACCGTCGACGCCAACGGCGGCCGCGGCGTCTGGGCGCAAGGCTTGGTCGGCACCATCGACGCGCCCGCGCTCACGATCGAAGGCGCCTCCGCCCTCACGAACAACAAGATCGTCGGGCTCGGCGCGGTGGGCTCACACGGCATCATCTTCGTCGGTGGCAAGATCCAAAACAGCATCGCCGCGCCCATCGTCACCGATCTCGGCTCGACCGAGCAGGTCGGCGACGGCTTCGGCTTCTTCGGCCAGACCGGCGACGTGAAGCTCGATACCGTTGATGTCAGCGGCAACTCGCGCGCCGCAGGGCTCATCGACAACCCGACCAACGTCATCATCTTCGTCGGCGGCAAGGTCGACCCTGGCGCCTCGGGTCTAAAGATCGTCGTCCAAAACCTCGTCGAACGACGTGACCTCGACCTCGACCGAGCTCGGCTTCAGCGCTCCGAGCGTCTCGGTCGGCGCTCCTTTGCGCTGAAGCTTCTCGAAGCCTTGAGCGCCAAAGCGACCCTCAGGGCCTGCCCCGAAAGGCGAACTGCTCAGTCGCTTTCGTCGCGAGGACGGGAGTATGATGGCCGTCGTGCTCTCCTTCGGAGACCAGATGCCCGGCACCGTCGTCGGCCGCAAATACCGCCTGATCGAGGCGCTCGACGCGGGCTCGATGGGGGCCGTGTATTCGGCCGAGAAGCTCGGCTCGGGTGAGCGCGTCGCGGTGAAGATGCTCTTGCCTGAGTTCCACGGCGCACCGGACATCATCGCGCGTTTCCTCGACGAGGCCCTCGCCGCCCAGCGGCTCCTGCATCCGAACATCGTGCAGGTGTTCGACTCCGGCACGAACGAGGACGGCACGCCCTTCATCGTGATGGAGCTGCTCGAAGGTGTGCCAGTGAGCGCGTACCTACGGGACGGCGCGCACATTCCGCTCGGGCATGCGTCGCACATCATCGGAGGTTTGTTGGCCGGTCTCGAGCTCGCTCATTCGCGTGGCGTCATCCATCGCGATCTGAAGCCCGCGAACGTATTCCTCGCGCGTGGGGCGGACAAAAAGTTCGTCGTGAAGATCTTGGACTTTGGCATCGCCAAGGTCATGGACATGGCCGGCGGGCTCGGCTCGCGCACGAAAACCGGCATTTTCCTCGGTACTCCGGCATATATGAGCCCGGAGCAGATCGTGAAACCGAAGACCGTCGACATGCGTAGCGACCTCTGGTCGGTCGGCGTCATGATGTATAAAATGGTAACCGGACGTCCTCCGTTCGGAGGAGTCGCCGAGGTCGACCGGCTTACCGCGATCCTCCACGAGACGCCCGAGCCCGTCGAGACGATCAACCCGCAGCTTGAGCCGATCAAGCACTTCATGGTGCGTGCGCTCGCCAAAGATCCGGCCGGGCGGTTCCAGTCCGCAGGGGAGATGGCCGCCGCGCTCAACGCGTGCGGCGCCGTCGCGCGCCCGTTCGGCGCCGCGACCGCCGCTGCCTCGAGCACCGACCCGCGCTACGGCCTCAACCCCGGCCCGAACGGCGACCCCCAAGCGGCCGCTCTGCTGGCGCGCTCGACCGGGGCGCATCCGCAAGTAGCTGCTGTGGGGCTCGCTCCAGCGCCAGCGGCCGCGGTACGGGCCGAAGGGGCGGGGAGCTCCGTGAAGATGTTCCTCGTGACGTTCTTCGTCGTGCTCGTGGTCGTCGGCGCGGCGGCGATGATGTGGATGCATCGCAGCGGGCGGATGTAGTCGACACCTCTCCTCAGTGCCAGCGCACCGTCGCGTGGAGCACGTCACCCCAGAGGTTGTTCGTCGCCTCGAGCGTGGACGCGAGCCGAGCCCCGAGCCCGCATGGCTCCGAAGGGGAACGCTCGAGGCCCGGAGAGAAGAAGGATTGTCTACCGCTGAGTTATGCGCCCGGGCAGAAAGCGAGGCGGACTAAACCAAAAAGCCCGCTGCTTGTCGATGCGGAAACACGCGAATCGGCAAATTCGCGTGCGTTCGAGGACGACGATCAGGTGTGGACGTCAGCGACGGGCGTGTCCGTCGTCGAGGCGGCCGGGACCGGCAGCTGGCGGCCGAGCGACAGCGTTCCGAAGAAGATACCCAAGGTGACCGCGAGAACGGCCAACTGACCGAGGAGAGCTCCTGAGCAGCTGACGATGGCGAGGGGGGCAATCGCGGCGAAATACCAAGGGGTCAGCTTCATGTGCGAGTCGTTCTCCGAGGGGTGTAGCGGCTGCGGGGCTAGCGGATTCGCCTTGCGTCTCTCTTCAAGCTTCCGCCTACATGTAAGTCAAGCTACGACACCCAAGGGGGATGGCCAAACTTCTACCGATTCTGGGCGGAACCAAGCAAGCGAAACCCACTTCGCATCTCTCGGGCCAGGATCAAAGGCCGCTTATAAAAGCCCACGATCATAAGGCTTTTACATGTCGCACCTATTTTGCGCCCGGCTGACGGCGTGGGCGGCGGAACACGAAACGTGTCCAAGAGCGACCAGACGATCCGAAAACTCTGCAGCTAAGCCCTCAGCCGATCTATCGTGGGGAAGTCATCGCCATGACTCGAGCTTTGGATCCGGCGCCGAGGCGGCCGACAGCGAAGTCGAGAACGAGCCTGAGTCGCGCAAAGCTGCTGGCGACTTGGGCGTCCGAGCTCATTCTGGTTGGCCTTGCGGTCACGTACTCCGGCTGCACGACGATCGACCCCGGACCGAACTTCGTCGTCCCCGACGAGACATTCGACGCGGACTATTTCTTCTGCCACGTCGAGCCCGAGGTGCTGTTCGCGAAGAAGTGCGGTCCGGGCGACCCCGCGTCCGGTGATCCAGGCAACGGGTGTCACTTCAACTCGGCGGCGGTTTCAGGCATGGCGATGGTCGACCACACGCCGGTCGACTGCGGCGGAGGCGACCACCCGGTCTCAGCGACGCAGACGGGAAGCGGCAGCCCGGCGCAAGGCAACCTGCAGTCGGCGTCGCTCGAGATGAGCCGCGACTACCTGACGGCGCCGATCTTCGTGCGTCCGACGGGCACCAATCATCCGCGCGCGATCTTCGCGAAGGACGACCCGGTCGTCGACATCCTGAAGACGTGGGCGGGCAAGTGAAGAGCGTGCGCGCCAAGATCATCGCCGCAGCCGTCGCCGTTGGGTCGTTCTCGGCCACATTTTTCCCTCCGTGCTCGGCGGTCGCCGCCGACGCGTCGGTGGATCAGGACGTCGAAGCGTTCGCGCGCGTCGTCGTCGACTCCGCCGACCTCCGCACCGGCCCCGGCGTTTCGTTCCGTGTGATCTACACCGCGCACCGCGGAGAGACTCTCGCGCTCGATTCGAGGCCTGGCTCGGGCTACTGGCTCAAGGTCACGCTCGCGGACGGTCGCAGCGCCTACGCGCTCGGCGACGAGGTCGAGCCCTTCGCCGTCCATGACGACGACAAGAACGCGCCTTCGCGACCCGGCTTCTTCGCGCCTCCGCCGCTCGCCGGCGCGCATGGCGGCCTCGCGATCGTCGGCGGCGTCTTCAATGGCCCCACAGCGAACGGGTCGCGCGAGTCGATGGGCTACCTCGAAGCGCGCCCGTCGATCGTCATCGACAAGACGCTCAGCCTCGACGGCTTCTTGGGCGACGCGCTTACGTCGAACGGCTCGGAGATCCTCTACGGCGGCGGCGCCACCGTGTACCTCTTCCCGACGTGGGCCTTGTGCCCGTTCGTCGGCATCGGCGGCGGCGGCATCTCGACGTTCCCGAACTCCGACTCATTCGTCTTGAAGCGCGAGGACCTCTTTCTCGCACGCGCGGGCGGCGGTCTTCTCTTCGCGCTCCGCAGCCGCATCCTCGTGCGCCTCGAGGTCACGAACATGACGCTCTTCAACTCCGAGACCTATCGGAGCGCGCAGACCTACGCCGGCGGCTTCGGAGTGTATTTCTGATGCAGCGTCGCTCGATCTGGCTGTTTTTAGCGCTCTTTGCGCTCTCGTCGACCGCGTGCGTGACGGTGCGGCCGCAAGAGCGCGCCGCGCTCGCCGACCCGACGATGCAATTCGAAGGTGATCCGCAAGCGAGCGCGCAGCTCAATCACGCGATCGAAAATCGTGAAGGGTCTTTCGGTGGAAGTGGTGTCTCGGGCGGAGGCTGCGGGTGCAACTGAAGGCCGCTCGTCTCCTTCGCGGACGCCTCGGTCGTTTCGCGGCGGCATCGGTCGTCGCGCTCGCGAGCTTCACTCTCGCACCAGTCGCGCACGCGCAGGTCGCGGAATTCGACACCTCGCACACGGTCTATTACGAGGCGCCGTTCCGCACGAACATGTTCGTGTACACGCCGGCCGCGTCGCTCAAGGTGACGCCGGTCGAGGCGCTCAGCGTCCGCGCGGGCTGGGAGGCCGACGTCGTCTCGGGCGCGAGCGTCGCGGTCAAAGCGGGTCCTTCTTACCAGGCCACCCATCCGGCCGCCGACGTCGTGTCGACCGCTAGCGTCCACGACCTCCGCAACGTCGCCAAGGGCGGCTTCACGATCAAGAAAGACGTCGTCTCGCTCGACGCCGACTACTCGTATTCGACCGAGCACGACTACAAATCCCACACGCTCGCGTTCGGCGCTCGTACCGACATGTTCGAGCACAACACGCAATTTGCGATCAATTACGCGCGCAACTTCGACCTCGCCTGCGACCGCACGCAGTCGGCGCTCGACCCGCCGGCGCGCTACCAAGCGCTCGAGAATTCGAACGGCTGCTTCACCGCCGGCAAAGATGCGCTCCGCAAGACCGACTCCATCTCGATCGACGGCTTGCAGGCGAGCTGGTCGCAGGCGTGGACGCCGATCTTCGTGACGCAGGTCATCTACACCGCCCAGATCACGAACGGCTTCCAGAGCAATCCGTACCGCAGCGTCATCATCGGCGAAGGCGTCAAGACGCAAGAGCACGTGCCCGACAACCGCGCGCGCGAGGCCGTCGCCGCCCGCGCGAACGTCTTCCTCCGTCCGCTCAAGGCCGCGCTCCGCCTCGGCGTGCGCGCGTACTACGACACCTGGGACGTCAAGAGCGGCACCGTCGACGCCGAGCTCGAAAAGTACTTCGGTGAGCGCTTCCGCGCCCTCGTTCGCGCCCGCGTCTACCGGCAATCCGGCGCGCTCTTCTGGAGCGACGACTACGCGGGCGGCAACGCACCGCTCGGCCCCAAAGGGCAGTATTTTACGGGTGATCGTGAGCTCTCGCCGTTCACGAGCTATCTCGTCGGCGTCGGCGCGACCTACGCCGTCACGCCCGAAAAAAAGATCTTGGGGCTCCTCACGAGCTTCAAGGGGACGCTGTCGCTCGACGCGATCCAGTTCGACTACGACGACTTCACGCTCGGAGGCTCCGAGCTCAGTGGCTCACGCGCGTACATCTCGAGCCTGTCGTTCGCGTTTATTTTCTAGCAACGTGGCGGGAGCCGGCCCTCCTCGCGCTCCTCCAGCGTGCAAGCGTCGTCGATGACCGTAGGGCTCAAGACACTCTCGATTCGTGACGACGCGCAGGGGGTGGAGGTGCCTGTCCATTTGCTCTACCCGAGCAGCGGAGTGGCCATGATCGTGCGTTTGCCGTATCCGATGGAGGTCGCGCGTGATGCGGCGCCGGTCGGTGAGGGTCTGCGACCGATCGTCATCTCGCACGGCGGGCGTGGAACGCCGTGGGTGTATCGCGATCTCATCTCCCATCTCGTAAAGGCGGGCTTCGCAGTGATCGCGCTCGAGCATCCGGGCGATCGCCTGCGCGACGACGCGCTCTACGGAAAAGAGAAGACGCTGCAAAATAGGCCGCGCCACGTCAAGCTCGGTATCGACGCGGCGTTCGAGGACGAGACCTTGGGCCCGCGCTTGTCGGAGCACGGCGTGGGCATGTTCGGGCAGTCGATGGGCGGGTATACGGCCCTTGCGGTCGCTGGCGGCAACCCACGCGTCGACGAAGCGCACAGCGACGACGGCACGCGGAAGCTGGTCGACGTCGTGCATGACCCACGCGTCCGCGCCCTCGTGCTCCACGCGCCGACAGCGTTCTGGTTTGCCTATGAGGGCGCGCTCCGGGGCGTCGACCTGCCGATCCTCCTGCTCGAGCCCGAAAAGGAGGAGATCCTGCCGCCCGGGCACGCGCAGATCATCGTACGCGGGGTGAAGGACGCTTCGAAGGTCGACCATCGGATCGTGAAAGGCGCTGGGCATTTCGCGGCGCTCACGCCATTCACCGCATCGATGAAGCGGCCTAATTTCCCGCCTGCGCACGATCCGGAGGGGTTCGACCGCGCGGCGTACCAGGTCCACATGAACGACGACATCACGGCCTTCTTCGACGCGTACCTGTCGTGACAGAGAGCCGGCTTCAGCCTTCGGAGTGGCGGAGGCCGTGCTTCTTCGCCATGTCGTAGAGGTGCTTGCGGTCCATCCGCGCTTCGCGCGCGGCGGCGCTCACGTTGCCGTTGTGACGGCCGAGGAGCCACTTGACGTAACGGGTCTCGAACTCGCCGTCGAACTTCGCCCGCGTGTCGCGGTAGCTGGCGCCTTGCTCGAACTGGAAGAAGGTGTCGCCGCTCGAGGCCGGGACCGGGAAGCTGATCGCCGAGACCTCGTCCGACCCCGAGCCCCGCGTCATGTACATCGCGCGCTCGAGCACGTTTCGTAGCTCGCGGATGTTGCCCGGCCAGTCGTGGGCCATCAGCGAGTCGATGGCCTCGGGGCTGAGCGTGAGGTCGCTGTCTTTCACGAACGATTCGACGAGCGGACGGATGTCCTCTCGGCGGAGGCGGAGCGGAGGGACAGTGACGGGCACGACGGCGAGGCGGAAGTAGACGTCCTCACGGAACTTGCCGGCACCGACCTCGCGCGCGAGATCACGCTTCGTCGCCGCGATGACGCGGACATCGGTGTGGATCGTCTTGTTGCCGCCGACGCGCCGGAACTCGCGCATCTCGAGAAGGCGAAGGAGCTTGGGCTGGACGTCGAGCGGGAGCTCGCCGATTTCGTCGAGGAACACCGTGCCGCCGTCGGCGAGCTCGAAGGCGCCCTGGCGCGTGGCGATAGCGCCGGTGAACGCGCCGCGCTCGTGGCCGAAGAGCTCGCTCTCGATGAGCGAGTAGCTGACGGCGCCGCAGTCGACGATGACGAACGGCTTGTTCGCGCGTTTGCTCGCGGCGACGATCCCACGCGCGAGGACGTCTTTACCGGTGCCGGTCTCGCCCTCGAGGAGGACGGTCGCGTCGGTGGGGGCGATGCGCTCGAGGAGCGCGAAGATCGTGCGCATCGACACCGAGTGGCCGATCGCTGGGCCGAACGAGGTCTTGTCGCTCGGCATGAGGTCCATCTTCTGCGGCGCCGGGCGGAGACCGATTTCGACCTCGCCGACCTTGAGGACGGTGCCGGGCGGGAAGGTGCCTTCCTGCACCCGCGCGCCGCTGACGCGCGTCCCGTTCGTCGACCCGAGATCGCGGACGAGGATGCCGTCGGCGGTGCGGACGAGCTCGCAGTGGTGGCGCGAGACCGTGTCGTCGGAGAGGACGATGTCGTTGTCTGGCGCCTTGCCGATCTTCAGGGTCTGGGTGAGCGCGAAGCTCGTCCCTTTGCGCGAGCCCGACAGAATGGTGACCTGCACCGAGAGCGAAGAGCCCTGCGGGAGAAACGCCGCGCGCGTTTCGATGCGGTCGACGTCACCGGCGCTCACGAGCCACCGTCCTCGTCGAGGTCGCCCTTCGCCGCGCGGGCGTCGGCTCCGCCCGAGTCGAGGCCGAGCGCCAGCGAAGACGCGTCGATCGTCGTCGCCCGACCGGAGGCGAGCGTCACGTCGTATCGCATCACCGTGCTCTGTCTCCCGCCGCCGCTCGCTTCGATCTCCACCACGTAGTCTCCGTCCGAAAGGCGCGCCGTCTGCTCGACGACGCGAGGGGCGCCCGTTTCGTAGCGGAAGGTCGCCTCATCGGTCCAGTCTTCGATGTTCGCACTTCGCGAGCCCGTTTTGCCCCCTTTTTCAGCCGCCACCCACCGAATGATGAGCTCGCGGACATGGGGGCTGCCTCGCCCCAAGTCGACGTGGAGCGTCTGGTCGCGCGGAACCTTCGGGGTGAGAAAAAGCACCACGCCAACCGCAGCGAACAGCACCGTAAAACGCGCCCACCGGGTCCGGAGAAACCCGCTCAACGCCCGCGCGACTCCCGGATGCGTGCCACCAAGCCCGCCACGACCTTGTCGGAGAAGTCGAACTTGGGCATCAGGTTCTTGCCGTTCTTGATCGTGGCGACCATCTCGTCATCGCCGACCTTCGCTTGAAAGGCGGGGTTGGTGAGGTCGGGCGCCCTGACGAGCGCGCCGTTCGGACCGTCCCCGTGACCCGCAGGCCCATGGCACGGCGTGCAGTTCTGGCGCCACGTGAGCTCGACGAGCTGCGCGAGGTCCGCCTCCGGGCTGCTATTGGTTTTCGTGGGCGGCGCCGCCTGCTGACCGGACTGCAGCGCCTTGCTCTCGTCGGTGTGATCGTGATCGGACGGCGTCCACTCGCGGAGGTCGGTCGGCGTGGGGGCGCGGTCACATGCGGCGAGGAGAAGCCCGACCAGCACGGTCGAAAGGGCCAGGCGATTCATTGGGCGGGACCTTAGCCGCTTTTTAAGCGGAGTTTCCATGACAAAACCGTCCTTGCCGACGGGGCTGGCCGACGCTACGTTCCGAGTTAGGCGTGGACCGATCCTTCGGCCGCGACCCGGAGGAACATGTACGGAAACGGTAACGCACCGGGCCAAGGCCCCGGCCAGGTCCGCAAGGTCACGGTCCCCGAGCTCCGCGCTCGGAAGCGCGACGTCCGGAACAAGGGCGCGGGTGGCACGCCGATCTCGATGGTGACCGCGTACGACGTCACGATGGCGCGCTTGGCCGACGCCGGCGGGGTCGACACGCTCCTTGTCGGCGACTCTCTCGGCATGGTCGTCCAAGGCCACTCGACGACCCTCCCCGTCACCCTCGACGAAATCGCCTACCACGCCCGCGCAGTCGCGCGCGGCACCCAGCGCGCACACATCGTCGGCGACATGCCGTTCATGAGCTACCAGGTGTCGCCTCAGCAAGCGGTCGAGAGCGCCGGCAAGTTGATGAAAGACGGCGCGATCGAGAGCGTGAAGCTCGAAGGCGGCGAAGACTTCGCCGAGCACTGTCGCCGCATCGTCCGCGCCGGGATCCCAGTCTGCGGGCACGTCGGCCTCCTGCCGCAGAGCGTCCACGCGCTCGGCGGCTTCAAGGTCCAAGGTCGGGGGAGCCAGGCCGACCAAATCGTCGCCGACGCGCTCGCGATCGAAGAGGCCGGCGCCTTCATGATCGTCCTTGAGGCGATCCCGCCGGACGTCGCCGCCCGCATCACCGCCGCCGTCTCGATCCCGACCATCGGCATCGGCGCCGGCCCTGACTGCGACGGCCAGGTGCTCGTCTGCACCGATCTTCTCGGCCTCGCCGCGCCGAGCCTTCCTGGCTTCCGCGCGCCGAAGTTCGCCAAGCGCTATGCCGAGCTCGGCGAACAAGCGATCGCAGCGTTCCGACAGTACGTCGCCGAAGTGCAGGCCGGAGAGTTCCCAGCCAAAGAGCACACGTACAAAGCCAACGCGCCCGAAAAGGCCGCGCCCATTGCCACCGAAAGCGGCGAACGCCTCACCGACTTCGATGCGCCGATGGCGCTCGATCTCTGGAATTGACCCGCTGGCAGTAAGAGGCACGCGTGCCAGCGGACCGCTCAAAATCAGGACGATCGACGCTTCTGATAGAGGTCGTCCAGGAACAAGAGCACGTCGTCGCGATGCTTGTCGGCGTCGAGCTCGTGACGGAAGCGCGCGAGGATCGCCATCGTTGCCCGGTCGATGACGAACGTCACGCGATGCGCGACGCCGATGACTGGCCAAAGCACGCCGTAGGACTCGGAGATCTTTTTGTCGACGTCGGCCACGAGCGGGAAGGCGATCTTGAGGTCGTCGGCGAATTTGCACTGCGTCGCGAGCGTGTCGGTGCTGATGCCTAGGACCTCGGCGCCGACCAACCGAAGCTCCGCGTAGTTGTCCCTGAAAAGCTCGGTCTCACGCTTGCAGTCGGGTGTGAAGGCCTTCGGGAAGAAATAGACGACCACGAACGGACGATCCGCCTGTGACACGACGAAGCGCTTTCCGCTCGTCGTCGTCGCGTCGATCTCGGGAGCTTTCTGACCTACGTCGAGCACATGTCACCCTATCAGCATCGAAGACTCGACGCCCGCGCACGCGCGGTGGTCAACGACTCAGGTTGATGTCCGACGCCGAGCTGGCCGTATGCGTGGCGGTCGGCTTCGATTTGCCCGTTTGGCTGGTGGGCTTGACGAGCGGCTTCGCCGTGGCGGCGGTCTCGACCGGCGCGGGCGTCAGGAGTAGCTCGCGCGGACCGTGCTCGATCGCCGTCGCCTTGGCGATGACCCCTCCCTCGAGGGTAGCCTCGACTTGAAGCGCTCCGCTCCACGGGCCGACGGTGACGGTGGCCCGCTTGTCGGTAATGTCGATTTTCCGCGTGCTCGCCGCGCGGACGCTCAAAATCGGACGGTCAGCGAGGAGCACGAGGTCGACGTCGAGCGGGATCGTCGCCTCCGTTTGCGCCGTCACCGCCGTCGTGGTCGAGAGCGTCGGCTTGTTTTTGCGGACGAATGCGGCCACGAGCACGAACGCAGCGATGCCGGCGGCGGCGAAGAGGACGAGGAGCCACGCTGGTGGGCCGGCGTTCGCGCGCGTCGGCATCGACGGGCCCCCTGTCTGCGCGTCGGCGTACGGACGCCCGGAGAGGCCCGCTTCCGAGCCCGAGGAGGCCTCCCTCGCGCGCCGCTCGGAGACGGTGCCGCCCAGGGTCGGAACGATCGGCTCGATCTCCGCCATGAGGGTGCGGAGCCCTTGGCGTTGCTTCTCGAGCACGCGCCCTTGGTAGAATTCGATCTCGGCGATGACGTCGCGACGCGAGGCCATCGGCGCTGCGCGTTCGAGCGCCTCGAGAAAGTCGGCGGCGGTCGCGTACCGCTTGTCGAGGTCGCGCTCGAGCGCCTTCAAGACGACGGCGTCGAGCCCAGGGGGGACGTCTGGCGCACGCAGGGAGGGCGGGGGGATGGGCGCCTCGGTGATGTTCTTCAGGATCTCGAGCTGGCTGTCGGCCTGGAAAAGACGGTCACCGATGAGCGCTTCGTAGAGCACGACGCCAGCAGCGAAGACGTCGGTGCGGCGGTCGACCGGCTTGCCGCTCGCCTGCTCGGGTGACATGTACGCGTACTTGCCCTTGAGGCTACCGGTCGCCGTGTGAGTCGCGCGCTCGGCCGCCTTGGCGATGCCGAAGTCGATAAGACGCGCGATGCCGTCGGCGCCGACCAAGATGTTCTGCGGCGAGACGTCACGATGGACGAGCTCGATCTGCGCGCCGCGCATGTCGGTCGCCTCGTGGGCCGCATGCAGGCCCGAGAGGGTGTCGGCTAAGATGCGCGTGACGACCGGGGGCGACAGGCGCTTCACAGTGCCATGCGGGTTCGGCTCTTCGTTGCGGCTGGCGACGAAGCGGAGCTTGGAGAGCGTGACGGCGTCCACGTAGTCCATCACGAGGAAGAGCTCACCCGCCTCCTCGACGACGTTGGTGACCGGGACGACGTTCGGGTGGTGGATCTTCGAGGCCATGCGGGCCTCGTCGAGGAACATCGTCTTGAACTCGTCGTCATTGAGAAGGTGACGATGGACGCGCTTGATGACCACGAGGCGCTCGAAGCCGGCCGCGCCGACCTGACGGGCGACGTAGACGGTGGCCATGCCTCCTGCGGCGAGCTCCTGAAGGAGCTCGTAGTTACCGAGCCGCATGCGAATCGACGGTTCGTTCACGAGGGTTGCCTGATGGATAGAGAACCTCTTTTTCACCCCCTCTGCAAGCGCATGACGCGTAAATCGCCCAGCATTTGCCGAGAAAATGGCGGGCAGCTTTTCTGCGCCGGCCGCGCGGACAAAGCCTGTACAAAAGGCGCACCGATGCGCGTCTCGTCTTCTCGGCTCGTGGCCGTTCTCACGGCGGTCATCGTCTTCGTCGTCTTCGCGCTCGCCGCCCAGCCGGCCTTCGCCGATGATCTCGCCGACGAGGCAGAGCTGCAGTTTCAGCTCGGTGCCGATCGCTATAAGGCAAACGACTTTCGCGGCGCGCTCGAGCACTTCCTCGCCTCGAATCGGCTCGTTCCGAACCGCAACGTCGTCTACAACATCGCACGAGCGTACGAGCAGCTCCGTGAGATGCCGAACGCGTATCGCTATTACACGATCGCCCGCGATGAAGAGCCGAGCCCCGCGGCGAAGAAGAAGATCGAGGACGCGATCGCGCACATCGCGCCTCAAGTCGCGGTCCTCAAGATCGAGACAGTGCCGCCGGGCGCGACCATCTACATCGACCGCAAGGATCTCGGCGCGCGTGGTGAGGCGCCTCGCTCGCTCGGCCTCTCCGCCGGCACCTACCGCGTCATCGTGACCAAAGACGGCTACGAAGAGGCGGACGCCGGCCCGTTCAAGGTGAAGGTCGGCACCGTGGTGCCCGTCTCGCTGTCACTCCGCGCGATCGTGAGCACGGTCCGCTTCGCGGGCGAGCCTGGCGCCGTCGTCCACGTCGACCGCGAGGACGCGCAGCTCGCATGCAAAATTCCATGCACCCTACAGGTATCTCCTGGCCACCACGTCGTCTACGCGAAGAAGGAGGGGTTCAACACCTCCGAGACGCCGCTCGAGGTCACGCGCGACCGCACGCAGACTGCCACCATTCGCCTCTCCGCCGTCACCGGCAATCTCGTCGTCAGCGCCGACGTCCGCGACGCGCTCGTCTCGGTCGACGGCAAGGCGACCGGCTTCACGCCGACCGTCCTCACCGTTCCCGTCGGCATCCACCGCGTCCAGATCGCCCAAGAGGGATTTCGCACCGTCGAGCAGACGGTCGTGGTCGGGCGGGGGACGCAGACGAAGGTCGACGCGCAGCTCCTCCATGTCGACGAGGTCAACGCCGCGTCCCGCACCACCGAGTCGGTCGACGACGCCCCGAGCTCGGTCTCGATCATCTCGCGCGACGAGCTCCGCGCGATGGCCTATCCGACGATCGCCGAGGCGATCCGCGGCGTGCGCGGCGTCTACTTGAGCCAGGATTTCGCGTACGACAACGCCGGTTTTCGGGGATTTTCCCGCCCGGGCGACTACGGCAACCGCGTCCTTATCCTCATCGACGGTGAGCCGACCAACGACGTTTCGCTCAGCGCTTGTCGAAGCCGAGACGGAGCGACCGGACGGTGGTCACGAAAATGTTCTTGTCCAGGTCGGGCCCCTCGATGACACGCAGGTTGGTGATGCGTCAGGACGGGTGCGGATTCCAGAGTTGGATTTGTGGCTGGGGATTTGGTCGGGGGAACGGCTGGGCCAAACTATTAACTGGCTGCGCTGGTGGGATTCCCAGGGAAATTTGCTGCTGTGGAGTTCGGAACAGGCGGAATATGAACGGTTGCGGGCGGATTTATTGGCGGCTAAATTGCGGGAGTTGGGTGTTGATATCGATCGGCTGACGTAATTCGGGCGATCGGGGAAATCG
>CAJDWT010000044.1_pt1 | contig 19707 bp, 13 predicted proteins | sample 7391671 | NCBI WGS metagenome assembly CAJDWT01 (sample SAMEA7055729, study PRJEB34461) | soil metagenome | biome: terrestrial ecosystem; feature: Peninsula; material: soil | place: Antarctica | collected 2016
TCGTACTGCGCGCGTACGGCGCCTGCGGCGTCGACGAGCTGCCGCACGCTGCCGAGGAGATCGCGGACGTAGTAGAGTGCTTGGCCCGCGTCGAGGACGCCCTGGTCGAAGTACTGCGTGACGACTGGCGAGCCGCTCTGCGTGTTGTCGTGCGCGGCGCACCGTTCGGTGCCGCACCAGGTGAAGGCGCGATCGGCCGTGACCGCGCCGCCGTTCTTGTCGACGATGCGAACGAGGCGGCTCAGGCCGTCGTAGGTGAACGTGCTCGTGACCGCGCCGACGGTGGCCGAGGCGAGCCGATTGGCCGAATCCCACGTGTAGGCCACGCCGCCGAGCGCGGTGGTGTTGCCGTTCGCGTCGTAGGTGGCGCCGGCGAGCCCGTTCGTCGACGTGTAGGCGTAGGTCTGTGGAGCCGTGCCGCCCGCGGAGCTCGCCGCGGAGGTCGTGATGGATGTGAGGTTCGACGCGCCGTCGTAGCCATAGGACGCTGGGCCGACGCCTTGCGCCGCGGTCACGCGGTTGGCCGCGTCGTAGAGATACGTGGTGCCGGCATGAGGGGTGTGCGGGCCATTCGGGCCACCCGGCCCGTTCGAGCTGTCGCAACCGCCGCACCCGCTCACGAAGACGGCCAGCGCTGCGGGCACGAGCCAGGTCAAGCGACGTCGGCCTCTTCGAAGAAGAGCGAAGAGGAGGAACGCGAAGGGCGCGCACCACGCGAAGAACGTCGCCATGGTCGCGCGCGCCGACGGGGCCGCGCTCTTCGAGCTGGTCTTCGGCTCGTCGCCGAGCCGTGTCAACCAGGGACCGATGACGCCGCCCGCGGCGCCGCTCACCGTGATCGCTTTGCCGAGGTAGGACTGCGCGAACGACGTCACGTTCTCGTCCGCGTTGTACGTATACCCCATGGTGGCAAGCGGGCTCTGCGTCGCGCTCGTCGCGTCGATCTTCGCGAGCAGCTCGTCGCCCTTCGCGTCGAAGTAGCCGAACCCGAGCGTTGGACCGTGAGACGACGTGATGCCCGTCACGCGATCGGTCGCGTCGGCATAGCCATACGCGAACGAATCGAGCGGGTTGGTGATCTTCGTCGTCCTCCCGAGCGCGTCGAACGCCGTATTTTCTGCTGCGCCGTCGACCGCGCGCCCGACGACGCGATCGAGCGCATCGTAGGCGTAGGTCACGGTGTCGCTCGTGCCGGCCGGGGCGCCAGCGACCGGGCTCGTGACCGACTTCACCAAGCTCGCGCCCAACGCGCCCGCGGCTCCGTAGGCGTAGGTGGTCGTGCCGATCGCATCGGTCATCGACGTCGCTCGCGCGTAGGCCGGATCGTAGGTGAGCGCGATCGACTCCGGAGCGGCGCCGCCCGCTCGCACGATGGAGGTCGTCGCGCCGTCTTCCGCGTAGCCGTAGGTCGTCGTCTGCTTGCCCGCGTCGGTCGTCTGGTGAACGCGGCTCGTCGTGGCCTCGTACGCGGTCGTCGACGACGTGCTATCCGCGTACGTCTTGCCCGTGACGCGCCCCTCGAGATCGCGCGCCCACGTGGTGACGTGACCGTTCGGATCGGTGAGCGAGACGAGCTTGGATGCGGGCGAATAGCCGTATTTCGTCGCCTGTCCGAGCGCGTCGGTCGCGGTCGTGAGCTGGCGCTCGGCGTCGTAGCCGAGCGTCGTCGTCTGCCCGAGCCGATCGGTGAGCGTCGCCAGATCCAGGTTCTGGTACGCGAGCTTCGCCGTGGTGCCGTCCGGATAGGTCGCGCTCGTGATCCGGTCCGCGGCGTCGTAGGCGTAGCTCACGGTCCGACCCACCGAATCGGTGCTGGACGCGATCCGGCCCATCGGATCGTAGGTCATCGTGGCCGTTGCCGCGGGATCCGGACCTTGAATGCGGGTGAGGTATCCCTTGCCGTCGTAGGCGAAGGTCGTCGCATGTCCAAGCGCGTCGGTGCGTTTGGTGATCTGGCCGGCCGCGTTGTATTCGAGCTTCGTGGTCTGCCCGTTGGCGGCCGTGAGGGTGAGCGGCTCGTGCTGGGCGTTGTAGGCCGCCCGGAAGAGCGCTTCGTTGCCGCCAGCGGTCGTGTTGGTGACCGTGGTGACGTCGATGCCATTGGCCGCGTAGGCAAGCGTGCGTTGTCGCCCCGCCGCGTCCGTGGCCATGGTGAGATTGCCTATCGTGTTGTAGTCGTAGGCCTCGATCTTCGAAGAGCCGTCGTCGAGTAGCTTCGCGACGCCGGTGACGTTGTTCGTCCGGCCGACTGCGATCGTGCCGCCCTCCTGGTCGACGTAGTCGTACCAAACCCTGGCTTCGAGCGGCGATTTCGTGCTCTCGAGGGTGCGGGCCGTGGAGGTGTCGTCGGCGGTATGCAGCCAATGGAGAATGGTCGCCTTCGTGTAGTCGAAGCCGGTCGGCCCCTTCGCCGCTTGGTACTGCACCGGGTCCCACACGAAGGTGTTGCGATACTCGAGGAAGAAGTTCTGGAGCGGAAATCCCGCCGGAGCGCTCGGGTCCGCACTGGCAATCGCCGCGACGCCTTGCGCGAACTCCACGCGGCTCGTTCGTCCGAGCGCGTCGGTCGCCTCGAGGAACCGCGTGCTTCCCAACGTGGCGTCGGTCGCTGCGTCACCATAGACGAACGTCGAAGTTCCGTAGGGCGTGGTGAGCGTGTGAACGAAGTCGTTGGCGCCATAGAGATACGAGGAGGTGATGCCAAGAACGTCCGTCGTGCTCGCGAGCTGCCCGGCGGCGTTGTAGGTGAAGCTCGCGCTCCGTCCGAACGGATCTGTGACCTTGGTGATCTTGAGAGGATCAGTCGGTACGTCGTAGGAGACCGTCGTGTCTTGGCCGATCGCGTCGGTCACTTTCACGATGCGCATTTGTGCGTCGTAGGTGAGCGTGGCTTTGTTGCCTTGGGGATCGGCGAACGACGTCATGAAGAACTGCTTGCCCATCGCGAGCGAGAAGTCTTCGACTGCGCCGTCCTTCGTTTGGCGCGAGAATCCCGTCGTATTTCCGCCCGAATCGGTGCGGCGCGTGAGGACCGATTGGCTGAATTGGCCCGGGTGGGAGAGGCTCACGCCGGCGTCGAACGTGAACGGCTCGTCTCCGCCACCGCGCCGGTAGAGATCGACGGTGCCATTGACGTCGATGCTGTCGGTCACGTAGCTGAGCCAGGTCGTCGTCCACTTGGGGCCGAGATTCGCATACGTGAAAATGGCGGGCTGCTGGACGTCGCGGTGCGAGTAGACCATCTCGAAGCGAACCTGCGGTCCGACCGGTGGGTGGTAGCCGACCGGGATGTCGTGAAGGGAGAGGCCCACGACCATCGGCTCGACGCTCCACGTCGTGCAGCCTCCGGTGCACGGGCCGCCGGGACCGGTCGCGCCATTGTCCTTGTTGGTTCCGGTATCACCACGACCCCAAACGCGGTCGCCCTCCGCCGCGTCGACCGTGCGCCACCCTTTGGGGAGCGGGCCCTTCGGTACCAAGAAGTAGCCGCTCGCCTCTTCGTCGAGCGTGGCACGCTGCATCCGCACGTTCTCCCCGAACGTGGGATCCTCGACGCGGTAACGCCCGAGCTCGTCCTGCTTCACGATGGCTGCGTAGTGACCCACTCGCCAATGAGCGACGGCCGGAAGAAGGATCGCCGCGCCGGGGCTGCGGAACACGGGCTCGGCGAGGCCCTTGGTCGCGTCCCACGTCGCCTGCCAGGTCTCGAGCGCTTTGGAGAAGTGCCCGGTCTCGCGATAGACGGCCCCGAGGTTGAGCAAAAGCGATGGCCGCCACGCGCTAGCCGGGTACGCACGAAGAAAATCGACGAGCGATGCGATCGCATTGACCTCTTCACCGCGCTGCCGCTCGAGAACAGCGCGAGCGACAACACGAGCAACACGAAGCCGATCGCGGGAGCGGTGTTACCGCGCAAGGAGTAGTGATCGACGCGTATCAGCCGCCCTTGTCGGCGCCTAGTCGTCGAAATATTTCCTACTTCTAAAAATGCGCGAAGCCGCGCGGGTCGACGTCGGCCTCGTCGAGCGCAACCCCAGAACCTGCGATAACGCTGCCGACTCGAGTAAAGCCTTCGATTTCGGATCGGCTGGCGACGACGAGCGCGTAGTCCTCACCGCCGTGGAGCATCGCTTCGACGGCGCCGACGCCGAGCGCTGCGGCCGGTGACGTTACGCCGATGCGTTCACCGTACGCGCTGAGGAGCGCGCGCTCGAAGACGACTCGGACGTCGCTCGCGACGGCGATATGAGCGGCGTCGCGCGCGAGGCCGTCGGACACGTCGATCGCGGCGGAGGCGAGGGGAGCCATCGCCTTCGCTTCGACGAAACGTGGTGACGGACGACGCCACGCTGCGATCGCGGCTTCGACCGCGGACAACGCGACGCCGCGCTCGAGCGCGCGGAGGCCGAGGCCGGCCAAGCCGACCGCGCCGGCGATCCAAATGCCGTCGCCGACCCTCGCGCCGCTGCGGAGGATCGTCCGCTCGGCGCGGCCGAGCACTGTCGTCGTGACGTGGACGCTGTTCGCACGAGCGAGGTTGCCGCCGACGATCTTGGCGCCGACGGCGCGTGCCGCTTCGAGCTGGCCTTCGGTGAGCGCGACGAAGTCTTCGTCCCGAAAGTCTTTCGGCAACGCGAGCGCGGTGAGCGCGTGGGTCGCGACTCCGCCCATCGCGGCGATGTCGCTCGCGGCGGCGATGAACGAGCGATAGCCGACGTCCTTCCAGGAGAGCCAATCGCGACGAAAGTGCGTATTTTCAGCCTGTTCGTCGATCGTCCAGACGAGCGTGCCCGGTGCATCGTCGACCGTGGCGCAGTCGTCGCCGATTCCGAGCTCGCCGTCCGCCGAGGAGCGCGCTTCGCCGTGCTTCGCGTCGCGCTTGCTGTCGTGGTTGCTGTCGCTAAAGAGCGCCTTCAGATGTGCGACGGCGGCGAGCTCGTCACGCACGTCCGTCGTCCGAGCCGACCGGCATGACGGCGTGGAGCGCGCCCGACTGCGTGCGAGAGGGGAGGCGGACGACGAACACGGTCCCTTGCGGGACGTTGTCCTCGATGTGGACGGTGCCGTTGTGCGCGTCGACGAGGCGCTTGACGATCGACAGGCCGAGCCCGGTGCCGCCGTACTCACGCGTGGAGGACGAGTCGACTTGGTAGAACTGGTCGAAGACCTTCTGGCGCTCGCGCGGCGGGATCCCGATGCCGGTGTCGGCGACGCGGATCTCGACCCGCGTCTGCACGGGGGCGAGGAGCGCGAAGCCGGAGGCGTCGTCGTCGCCGGGATCCGAGCCCATGTTGCGCGCCGTCAACGTGACCGCGCCGCCGATGGGCGTGAACTTCAGGGCATTGTCGACGAGGTTGATGAAGACCTGACGGAGGCGCTCGGGATCGGCGCGGACGTCGACGATGTGCGGCTCGACCTCGAGCTTCACGCTGATGCCCTTTTTCCGGGCGTTCGGCTGGCAGGTCGAGACGACCGCCTCGAGGATGGGGGTGACACCGACCCAGCTCTTACGGATCGTGAGCGAGCCGCTCTCGAGCTTCGAGAGATCGAGCAGGCCGGTGATGAGGGTGAGGAGCTGCTCGCCCTTTTCGTGGATCGTTTCGACGAACTCGCGTTGCTCGGCGCCGAGCTCGCCGGCGATCCCCTCGGTCAGCATCTCGCTGTAGCCGATGATCGAGGTGAGAGGCGTGCGGAGCTCGTGGCTCACCGTCGCGAGGAAGTTCGATTTGAGGCGGTCGAGCTCCTTCAACCGGTCGAAGGCCTCTTGGAGCTTGGCGTTCTTTTCCTGCAGCTCGCGGTAGCTCTCACGCACGCTCGCCAGGTGCATCTGGCTCGTGAGGAGCGATTTGTGGCCGCTGAAGAGGATGAGGTCGAGCGTGCTCTTCAGATGGTTCGCGATGCGCGTGATCGTCTCTTCCTTCGCGCGCGGAACCTTCGCGAGGAGCGATTTGGCCTTCAGCGGATCGATCGCCGGATCGACGCGGAGCAGGCTCTCGGGGACCTCGGTGAGGTTGGCGGGGAGATAGGGCCCGACGATCAGCCGGCCGATCGGCCGCGCGTCGTACTCGAGCTGGAAGATGCGGTAGTAGAGCCCGCTGAAGCATGGATGCACGACGTCGCCGGTGGGGCCGGCGTCGTTGGCCTTGACTGCGCTGACGGTGGCGCCGCAAGCGATACGGCCCTGCACGGTCGTGTTGATGTACTGGCAGATCTCGTGCTCTTTCTGCACGCCGGCGACGAGCGCGCCGTCGTTCGAGAAGATGCGGATGGGGATGCCGAACAGCGCGAAGAAGGTCGTGCAGATCTCTTCGAGGCCGTGACGGTCGACGAGGTCTTCGAGCCGCATTCGGCTGTCGAACGACAAATCCCCCGTAATTTGTTGGGGAGAGTCGCTCACGGTCAGCCTTTGCCTTTTTGGGATGGGGTGCGGTCGGTGAAGTCGAGCGAGCCGCCGAGGTTCTTCGACAGGAGGAGGGCGGTGTCACCATCGTAGCCGAACTGGCGCGCGGCCATCGGCAGGAAACCGGCGCGGTCGACCTGGAACATCTTGGCGAGGCCGTGCTCCTTTTCGAGCTTGCTCCACGTGAGCTCGAGCAGGCCGAAGAACGATTCGAGCACGCCCTTGCCGCTGATCGCGGTCGCCTTGAAGATGGGCTCACGGCCGCGCTGGGCGAGCGCGTTGATCTCGGCGTCGGTGCGGATGCCGGCGAGATCGCGCTTGTTGAACTGGATGACAAAGGGCATGTCGCGGAGCGCGATGCCGAGCTCCCGCAGGTTCTCTTTCAGGTCGAGTAGAGACGCGGCGTTGTTCTCAGTCTCCGACAATTGCGAGTCGGCGATGAACGCGACGCCGTCGGCGCCCTGGAGGACGAGACGGCGGGTCGAGCCGTGAAGGACCTGACCGGGGACGGTGAACACCTTGAGACGCAGGCTCATGTCGCCGGATTCCGAGCGGAAAACGAGCGGCAGCATATCGAAGAAAAGTGTGCGATCGTCACGCGTTTCGAGCGTCATGAGCCGCCCATGGCTCGCCTCGCTCGTCAGCTCGTGGAGCGCTTTCAGATTCGTGGTTTTACCGGAAAGGGCGGGCCCGTAATAAACGAGCTTGATCGTCACTTCGCGGGCGGCGAAATTGAGCTGCACGTTGACCAAGCAAGCCTATCACTGCCAGGACCACCGTTGACGCAAACCTGATGAACGCGCTTCCTACCGCGTGGTTTCCGCAACAAAGCGCGTCTGCGGGCGAAGCGAACGGCGTCGCTCCAGACGCGCCGAGTGATGTCGCGCGGCGTGCGCTCGCGGCGTGGGCCGAGTCGCGTGGCCTCGTGCTCGCGCCACCGTCCGAAGCGAAGGCGGTGCACATCGACCTCGATCTCACGGTCGCCGATCGGGTCGAGTCGGAGCTCGCCGCCGCACGTAACGCGCTCACCCGTCTCGATGCCGACGCGACCGAGCACGCGCTCGCTCGCGCCCGTCAGCTGCTCGAGGCGCATCCTGAGCTACCGCAAGCCGGGTGGCTGATGGCCGAGGTCCTGCGGGGTTGGGCGGCACGCTGGATGCGTATCGCGCCCATCGACGTCGACCGCGCCGCGAGAGCATGGACGATGGCCGCGGCGCTCGACGGCGGACGCGCGCCCGGCATCGGTGAGACGAGCGCGCCGGTCCCCGCCCTGGTCACCTCGACCTTTGACTGGACCGGCGAGGCGGACGTGAAGGTCACCGTTGACGGCGCGCCCATCACGCGCGGCGCCGGAAAATATGCGGCCGGTGAGCATGCTGTCGTCGTCACGCGCGACGACGCGATCGTGTGGGCTGATTGGGTTTCGATCGCAGCGGGATCGTACGCGCACCTCCCCGACTTCGCCGCACCCGCGTGCTCGCTTGCCGACTTCTCGCTCGCCAAGGCCACCACGGGCACGAAGAGCGGCATCGACGCCCGCGGCGTGCGCTGCGGGCATTGGGTCGCCGCTACCGCCGCCGCTGGCGGTGTCCGTGCGGCCGTGTGCGAAGAAGCCGTGTGCGGGCCCCTGGTCCTTTGGCAGCTCCACTCCGGCGCGCTCGGACCGCTCGCTCCTCCGCCCAAGCCCGACAAGAAGAGAGGGGTGTGGATCGGCGTCGTCGTCGTGGGCGTCGTCGTCGTCGTGGCAGTCACGAGCATCGCGCTCGCAGCGAGCGGCGCATTCGACTCGGCGCCGCACGAAACAAAATTCGTCGGCGGCGGCCTCAAAACCACGAGCGACGCGTTTATTCCAAGATAGATCCTCAATAGATCTTCTTCGATCGCTCGGCCGTAGGTCGATTGCGGAGCGCACCTTCGGCGCTTACGCTTCAAGGCAACCGCATGGCGACCCTTCCCGAGCTCGACTTCGACCGCTTCGTCCGAGACCGCAGAAACGAGCGCGCGAATGGCGCCCTCGCCGACTACGGCCACGAGTACGCCTATATCTCCGACAAGCAAACGCGCGCCGCGTTCGCGCGTGTGGCGCCGGTCGAGCTGGTGGTGAAGAGCTCCGTCCGCATGTTCAAGCAGGTGTGGAAGCACCAGCTCCTCGGCCACTCCGTGAGGGTCTCCGACCGGCAATTTCCGCGCTTCCACGCGCTCGTCAAAGAGTGTGCGACGACGCTCGATATCGCGATGCCGGCGGTCTACATCGTCAACAGCCCGATCTTGAACGCCGCGACCTATGGCACCGACGACGACTCCTTCATCATGGTGCATTCGGCCCTCGTCGATCACTTCACCGACGAAGAGCTCCTCACCGTCATCGGCCACGAGTGCGGGCACATCCACAACTCGCACGTCGTCTACTTGACGACGCTCCACTACCTCACGCGCATGGCCGGCGTCTTCGTGCGCTGGGCGGTCGAGCCGGCGCTCATGGCTCTTCGCGCATGGTCCCGTCGCGCGGAGATCACGTGTGACCGCGCCGGCATGCTCTGCGGAAAGAGCGACGTCATCGCCGCGCGCGCGCTCACGAAGCTCGCGCTCGGCTCCAAGCGCCTCTACGACGACTTCAACATGGAAGCGTTCGTCGAGCAGTACCAAGAAGGCAAGGGCGGTATGGGCAAGTACATGGAGATGTTCGCCACGCACCCCTGGCTACCGAAGCGCGTCCTCGCGATGCGCGTGTTCGCCGAGAGCGAGCTCTATCGCAAGGCCGCGAACCTCGGGCCGGGTGGGCTCACGATGAAAGAGGTCGACGACAAAGTGCTGCAGCTCCTCAAAGGTGACGCATGAGCGGCGAAAACGGGCATTTCCCCGGGCGTGGTGCCGAGTACAAGCCTTCCCATTCCACTCCTCCGGCTTCGCGGGACGCGCTCAACAGGTTCCGCGAGAAGAAGCTCGACGTCACCGTCTCGCTCCAGGAGCTCGGCGACTTCGCCGGCGCGATCGGCGCCAAGAGCCTGAAGGAGCGCATCGGGCGTGACCTCGTCGACAAGCTCGAAGAGGACCGCTTTCATCTCGTCGTCGTCGGCGAGTTCAATCACGGCAAATCGAGCTTCGTGAACGCGCTCCTCGGCCGTGAGGTCCTGCCCATCGGCGTCACGCCGACCACGGCCACGATCCACCATCTGAAGTACACCGAAGAGCCCGAGGCCACGGTCGTCTACTCGTCCGGCAAGCGCGAAAAGCTCGCGTTCGACGACGTTCGCCGCTTCGCGGTCGGTGGTGACAAAGGGCAAGAGGCGGTCGATTTCCTCGAGGTCGGCTACCCCGCGTCGCTCTTGAAGGAGCGCATCCTGCTCGTCGACACGCCAGGCGTGAACGATCTCTCGCTTCAGCGCGCCGACATCACCTACAGCTACATTCCGCGCGCCGACGCCGTCCTCTTCTTGCTCGACGCCGGTCAGATCTTGAAAGAGAGCGAGCGCGTCTTCTTGCAGGAGAAGCTCCTCAAGGCCTCGCGCGACAAGATCATCTTCGTCATCACCAAATGGGACATCCTCTCGCCCGCGGAGCGTGAGGAAGCGCTCGGCTACGCGAAGACGCAGCTCATGAAGCTGGTCGTGAATCCGGTCATTTTTCCGATCAGCGCCGAGAGCGCGTTGGCTGGAAAACAGGCTGAATCGGGCCTCCCCGAGCTCGTGGCACATCTTACGAAATTCCTCGCCGAAGAGCGCGGGCGCATCCTGCTCGACAACGCCCTCGGCGAAGGCCTCTCCGTCGCCTCGCTCCTCCAGAAGGGCCTCGACGCGCGCGCCCGTGCGACCGCGATGAAGTCCGACGAGCTCGAGCGCCGCATCGCCGCGCTCACGAGCGACCTCGAAGGGCAGGCCACGACCATCGAAGAGCGTCGCAGCAAGATCCGTGAAGAGGTCCAGGGCATCAAGGTCGGCGCGAACAAGGATCTCGAGCGCTTCATCGACGAGCTCATCGCGCGCATCCCGAACGTCGTTGACTCGGCGAAGGGCGAAGATCTGAAGCAGTACCTGCCTGCGTTCCTCGAGGACACGTTCCGCCGCTGGGCCGAGGCCGAATCGAAGGAGATCGCCGCCCAGCTCGAGGCGCTCGCCGAGAAGACCATCGCCCTCGTGAAAGACGACGCGCGCGACCGCGCGAAGAGCGTCGCCGAGGCGCTCGGCGCGACCGACGTGAAGAACATCGACGTCGAGATCGACCGCTTCAAATACGACGTCGGTATCTTCGCGCTGTTTTCGATCGGTCTCGGCGTGATGTTCGCGAACGCTCTGGTCGGCGGCCTGCTCACGCTCGCCGCGCCCGTGCTCGCGCTCCTCGTCAAAGATCGCGTGGAAGGTGAGTACCGCAAGCGCGTCATCGAGATCGCGCCCGAGGTATTGAAGACCGCGGGCGCCAAGCTCGGTCCGAAGATCGCGGAGATGGTCGACGAGCTCGCCGCGAAGCTCGACGCGTGGGTCGTCAGCGCCGGCGAAGAGCTGCATCGTGAGGTGCTCGAGGTCCTTCGCGCGACGCAGACCGCGCGCGCCGCCGGCGATCAGGATACCGCGAAAATTGCCGAGGAACTGAGCGCGCAGGCGCTCCAGCTCGAGGCGGCGGAGACGCGGATCGAACAGCTCCGCAAGTCGCTCTGGCTCCCGGACGGCGCCGATCGCGGTGAGATCGCCGCGACGCCCGTCGCCGACGTCCCGCCGAATCCGGGCACAGGTCTGTAAAACCTGGACACTCTCTGAATCAGCGGCCGAAGACGCGAGCCCGGAAGCCGCCCGGCCCCGTCTCTTCGATCGTCCGCAGGCGCATCGCGAAGCGCCCAGGGTCGCGCCCGTTGCCGAAGCCGAGGCGCATCGCGTAGTCGGTCACGCGCGTGATCCAGAAGCGCATGCAGCCGGAGCGGGCTTCGTCGTACGCGTGCGCCAGCTCCTCCTCCGAAAGGGGTTGTTCGCTCTCGTAGCCCTCGACCATCGCCCGCGCGAGGTCGAAGTCGAGCGTGTCGCCGACGCACCACGCGAGGATTGTCACCATCAAGTCGTAGACGAGCGGACCTTCGTAGGCGCTCTCGAAGTCGAGGAGCGCCGCCACCTTCGCCTCGTTCGGAGCGAAGAGGACGTTGTCGCGAAAGAGGTCGCCGTGGGCGAGCCCACGCGGCAGCTTCGGATCACGCGCCGCGTGGATCTCCTCGAGCCGCGTGCGGAGCTCGGGCGCCTGCCGGGCGATGCGCTCGTCGTCGACTCGTTCGATCCGCGCGACCCGAGCGAGAAGGTCGTCGAGCCTGAACCTTCCTGGGCCGTAGACCGACGCGAGCGCCGCTCCGGAGCGATGCATCGCAGCGAGCGCTCGCCCAACCTCGCGCGTGTGCGCAGCGGTGACTCGCTTCTGGCAGAGGACCTCTCCTGGGCTCCACGGGAGCAGCACCGCCGGCTTGCCGTTGAGGACCCCGAGCGACGCTCCCAACGGCCCTGACGACCGCCGGAGGAGCGGGGCAGGGGTCGGCACGCCGGCTCGGGCGAGAGCGCCCACCGTCTCGGCGTCGCGCCGGGCGCCGACCGCGTCTTGCTCTTCGTAGAGACGAAGAAAAAAATCGCCCTTCGAGGAGTGGATACGAAAGTTCGAATTGACGCTTCCGGCCGCCAGTGGCGACAACGAAATAAGCGCGCCAACGTCATAATCCTCGAGAAAAGAAGCCATCTCGTCGGATCGGACGGGGGTGATGAGCGCCATCGGTTCGCCTCTCTCTTGGCCCTCGGGGGTGGGGTCCGGCGATACTTGCAGTGCCCCCCGCCCGAAAGTCGGCTGGACGGCGAGAGCCGCCTTCTGCTAATGCGCTGACTCTCCGAGAATCCTGGTACCCGAAAACCGTAACGATGGCGACCGCAAAGAAACCGAATATGAAGAGCGCTGCTCCGGCGAAAAAGGCCGAGAAGAAGGCTCCCGCGCCCAAGAAAGCACCGGCGAAAGCCGCGCCCAAGGGCCAAAAGGGTGGGAAAGATTCACGTCCGTCACCGCCGCCGCCGCTCCCGAAGGGGGCGCCGTCGGCAGAGGGCAAAGACGCAGGGGTGAAGCGCAAGCTTGGCCTCCGCGGCGCCGCTCCGTGGGCGGCCCGTCATGCCGCCAAGCACGCAGCCGAGGCCCGTGCTCGCGCCGCCGAGCCGCCGCTTCCCGGCAGCGCGCGCGCGACCATTCGCACGCCCGCCGGCGCCGACGACATCAAGGCGAGGATCGGTGATCTCCACAACGCGCTCGTGCAAATCAAAGGGTTCAGGAAGAACCTGCACAAGACGTTCTGGGACATCGGCAACGTCTTGAAGGACGTTCAAGCGCGCAAGCTCTACGAAGCCAAGGGCTACGGCACGTTCGAAGCGTTCCTCGAGCGCGAGATCGATCTCGGCAAAACGACGTCGCTCCGCCTCGTCCGCGTCGTGGCGACCTTCCTCAAGGAAGCGGCGCTCGAATACGGCATGGACCGCGTGTTCAACGCTTTGTCGGCGCTCGAGATGGCCTCCGATCAGTCGATGGGTGGTGACTCGAAGTCGAAGGTGCCGCCGGCGCCCGTTTCTACGGCCGCGTTGCCGCTTAAGCCTCCCGGTAGGTAATTTCGACGTTGCAGTCGCTTGGCGGGCGCCTTCACTCTGGTGGGGCGTCCGCCCCCTCATTTTCCTTCGGAAAATGAGCCTCCCCTCGCTCGGCTTACGCCGACTCGTTTTTGCGTTGGCAAAAACGAGGAGCAAGATCGCTAGCCGAGGGCGCTCGGTCGCTTCGCTCCTCGCTTGCGATGGCCTGCCCTCGCTTCGCTCGTCCATTCATGGCGGGTGCGCGACAGGGGCCGGCCCGGAAACAACCTGCCACTACGGTGCACCCTGGTGAGCGCAAGAGGCTGCGGCTCCTCGACGCGTAGTGCACTGACCCTCGTATCTCGACAATGCTCGGTCAGCGTCCGTTCGGGATGCGGACGGTCACTCGCGTCCCTTTGCCTTTGTCGCTGTCGATGGAGATTTCGCCCATGTGCTGATCGACGATCTTGCGCACGATGGATAGGCCGAGGCCGGTCCCGGCGGGCTTGGTCGTGAAGAACGGGTCGAAGATGCTGCCTTGAACGTCTCGTGGAATTCCCACGCCGGTGTCGCCGATCTCGACGCTCACAGTGCTGCCAGCGCATCTCAGCTTGGCGGTGAGCGTGCCGCCGTCTTCTTTCATCGCCTCGATCGAGTTCACGACGAGGTTGATGAAGACCTGCTTGAGCTTCTCGCGGTCACCGATCGCCGAGCACCCTCCTTCCTCGAACTGCTTGTCGATGACGATGCCGCTGCGCGCGGCGGCGTCTCGCTCGAGATCCAAGACGTCGTCGAGCAGGCTCGCGATGTGGACGGGCTCGCGGGAGATCCCTCGCGGGCGAGCGAGGTCCAAGAACTCGGTGAGGAGGCGGTTGAGGCGACCGATTTCACTGCCGACGACCTCGGTGCGGTGATGCATTGCGCTGCGCACGGTCTCGTCGATATCGAGCTTGTCGACGTCACGGCCGAGCAAATGGAGCTGCAGCACCGCGGCGTTGAGCGGGTTGCGGATCTCGTGGGCTAGGTTCATCGCGAGCGTGCCCATCGCGGAAATTGCCTCGGTGTCGGCGGCTCGCTTCTCGAGCGCGCGCCTCTCGGTGATGTCGATGCCGATGCCGTAGACGAGGTCGCGCGATTCTTCGTCCTCGCTCGTGCTCGAAAGGTGCCAGCGAATCTTGCGGAGCGTCCCGACGGTCGAGTCGAGAAAGCCCGATTCGACCTCGGTGAGGCCGGAGCCGCGGCGCATGGCGTTGTCGGTGCGCGTCTTGAGGAGCGCCTCGCTCACGCGCGCGTGGTCTTCGCTCGGGATCCAGTCGGCGAGGAACGAGCGTCCGTGCGCGAGCTCGGACGATACGCCCGCCATCGTCGAGGCACGCCGATTGAAGAATACGACGCCGTTGTCGGCGTCGAGCGCGACGACGAGGACGTCGGTGAGCTCGATGAGCGCGCGGTACCTTCGCTCGAGCTCCTCGCGCTCTCTCTTCAAGCGCACCTTGATCAGCGCCTGCTGAATCGTCGAGATGAGCTCTTCTGGCCGGAACGACTTCAAGACGAACGCGAACGCGCCGGAGCGCAGCGCGCCGATCGCCGCGTCGACGGTCGCGAAGCCGGTGATGAGCACGACCTCGCTCGGCATCGAGGCGCCACGGAGCGGCTCGATCAAATCGACGCCGCTCGCGTCCGGCAGCTTCACGTCGACGATCGCGACGTCGAAGCCGTCGGCGCGCGCCATCGCCAGCGCTTCGTCGCCGCGCGAAGCGGTGACGACGGTGAAGCCTTGCGGCTCGAGGACGTCGCGCAGCGTGCCGACGAGGTCGCGGTTGTCGTCGACGATCAGGATGCGCCCACCCCGACGCTGCGGCGAAAACACCCGCGGACGCGACGATTGGCTCTTCATGCGCTGACCTTCACGCGCGAATCCTTCACGTCAAGCCCAGCACCTTCTTCAAGGTCTCGTTGACGACCTGCGGGCTCGCGCTCCCCTTGGTCTCTTTCATCACCTGACCGACGAAGAAGCCCATGAGCGCGGTCTTTCCCGCGCGCAACGCCTCGGCCTGCTTGGCGTTTGCATCGATGATCTTCCGGCAAATAGCCTCGATTTGCGCGACGTCGGTGACCTGGGCCATGGCGGACTCGGCGACGATGTCGCCCGGGCTCTTCATGGTTCCTGCCATCTTGGAGTAGACCTCCTTGGCCTGCTTACCGCTGATCGTGCCGGCATCGACGAGCTTCAAGAGGTCAGCGATCTGAGCGGCGCTGGTCGGGATGTCGGCATCGAGCCCATGCAAGGTCACGTTGCGCAGGACCTCGGCCTGGACGAAGTTGCCGACCTTCACGGCGTCGCCATGGAGCGTGGCGGCCTCTTCGAAGAACGAAGCGACGCGCGGGTGCATCGTGAGCACCCCCGCTGCATAGGGGGTGAGCCCCAAGTCGGCGACGAAGCGCGCCCGCTTCACCCTCGGGAGCTCGGGCATCGACGCCGCCACCTCCTCGACGAAGGCGTCCTCGAGCAGCAGCGGCGGGAGATCGGGCTCAGGGAAGTAGCGGTAATCTTGCGCCGTCTCCTTGCTGCGGAGTGAGAATGTCTTGCCGTCTTTCTCGTTCCAGCCGCGGGTCTCCTGGACGATGCGCCCGCCGCTGACGAGGACCGACTCCTGACGGACGATCTCGAACGCGATCGCCTTCTCGACGAACTTGAACGAGTTGATGTTCTTGAGCTCCGCGCGCGTACCGAGGGTCTCGGTCCCCTTCGGACGAATCGAGACGTTGGCGTCGCAGCGGAAGGACCCTTCCTCGAGGTTGCCGTCGTTCACGCCGAGGAACACGAGGACGTCGCGCAAGACCCGGAGGTATTCGGCCGCCTCGGCCGCGCTCCGCAAATCGGGATGGCCGACGATCTCGACGAGGGGAGTGCCCGAGCGGTTCAGGTCGACGATCGACTCGTCGCCTCGGTCGTGCACGTTCTTGCCGGCGTCCTCTTCCATGTGGACGCGCTGGATGCGCGCGCGGCGGACGTACCTTGCGTCGCCTTCGCCGAGCTCAAGCTCGAGGAAGCCTTCGTCGCTGAATGGCTCGTCGAACTGGCTGATTTGGTACCCCTTCGGCAGGTCGGGGTAGAAGTAGTTTTTCCGAGCAAAACGGCTCGTTTTGCGGATCGTGCAGCCGACGCCGAGGGCCGCGCGGACCGCGAGCCGCACCGCCTCGCCGTTCAGCACCGGAAGCGCGCCAGGCAGGCCGAGGCACGTCGGGCAGGTCTGCGTGTTCGGCTCATTGCCGAACGTCGTCCGGCAACCGCAGAAGATCTTGGTCCGGGTGAAGAGCTGCGCGTGGACTTCGAGCCCGATGACCGGCTCGTATTCGATGGACATGACCCGGGCAACTTTAGCCTGGAATTGGACCATTCCCAGGCCTCCGTGCTGATATGGGCAGCCTTATGTCGAAGTGGGGCCGGCGCACGCAGCGAGCACTCCCGATCGCGATCCTCACGATCGCGGCGTTCGGTGCGCCCATTCTCATTTTCGAGCCCGACGGCCTGCCCCGGATGCGGTCGCTCCAAAAGGAGCTGGCCCAGACCAACGACGAGAACGCCGAGCTCAGTCGGCACATCGGCGAGCTGCGCGGACAGGTCAAGGCTCTCCGTGACGACCCCGCGGCGGTCGAGCGCATCGCCCGCGACGACCTCGGCCTCGTTCGCAAGAGCGAGGTCGTCTTCCAGTTCGGAAAGCCGAAAAATCGCTAATATGCGAGCGTGACCTTCGAGCTCGCCCGCGCGCTCCTGAATGCCGAGGCGATCGCGCCCGTTCCGCTCGCGAGGGCGCTCTTCACCGTAGCCACCGAAGGGGTGCCGATCCCGCGCGCGCTCGTGGCGCTCGGGATCATGACCGAAGAGCGGCTCGAAGAAGAGCTGGCTCGTGTCGACGTGCCGAACGTTCAACACGTCGTAGCCGTGCCGGAGCTCATGGAGCTCTTGCCGGCGGGCCTCTGCAGCCGCCTCATGGTGCTGCCGATCCGCAAAGATCCACGCACGGGCACGGTCGACGTCGCCGTCGTCGACGCCCGTGACCCACACGCCGCCAACGAAGTCGGCTTCTTCTTGCAGTCGCCCGTGCGCGTCGTCCGCGCGTCGATGGCCGCGCTCGAGGGGGCGCTCGACCACGCGCAGTCGCACTCACATCGCGCCGAAGCTCTGGCGCCGCTCATGAACGCGAGCGTTCCGCCCCCCGCGCGCTTACCGCTCAAGGGGTCGAGCATCCCGCCGCCGCGCCACCCGTCGGCCGAGATGCCCATCCCGCTCATGAAGCGCAACACCACGCTTCCCCAGTTCGGCGCGCCGCCGTCGCTGCCCGACTACGATGAAGACGGGCCGGAGACGGTGGAGGACGACGTCGTCCTCGAGCTCCGTGCGACGCGGATTCGTCCGCGCCAACCGTCGATCCCTGAACGCTCGCCGAGCGTCGCGCCGCCGTCGAGCCTCCCGTCGTTCCCGTTCCCGGACTCGTCGTCGGTGCTCGCGGCGATTCGCTCGGCGTCGTCGCGTGATGAAATCTTGGCGAGCTTGCTCCTCGGCGTCCGCAGCGTCGCGCGCAAAGCAGGCCTCTTGGTCGCGAAAAAGGACCATTTCGCCGGCTGGATGTGCAACGCAGAGCTCGGCGACTCGTCGGCATTTCGCTTGGTCCAGATCCCGACCGTGGTGCCGAGCATCTTCACGACCGCGGCGGCCGGGCAGACGTACCTCGGGCCGCTCTACCGCGACCGCGTGTCGGCGCCGCTGCTCGACGTCATGGGGTCGACCTCGCGTGACGTGGCGGTGACGCCTGTCCGCGTGCTCGGAAAGACGGCTGTGCTGGTCGTCGCCGACGATCTGGGCGATACGATGCTCGGCACCAAATCGATGGAGGAGCTCGCGCGCGCTGCTGGGGAGGCGCTCGCGCGCGTCGTACGAAGAAGACAATGAGCGACTACGAAAAATCGAAACAAGCATGGCGCACGCGCACGCTCGAGCCCACCACCAACAAAGACAAGGGGCGCGCGCGCATCGGCGTCCTCTCGGGCCACGCCGACGCCGCGGACTTGTACGGTCCCGACGACCTCGAGGCGATCGGCTTCGACCCCGAGCGCGACGCCGGCTTCCCCGGTGAGCCTCCGTTCGTGCGCGGCGTTCAGCCGAACATGTACCGCGGCCGCCTCTGGACGATGCGCCAGTACGCCGGCTTCGGGACCGCCGCCGAATCCAATGAGCGCTATCGCTACCTTCTCGCCCAAGGGCAGACGGGCCTCAGCGTCGCCTTCGATCTCCCGACGCAGATGGGTCGCGACTCCGACGACGCACGCGCGGAAGGGGAGGTAGGCCGCGTCGGCGTCGCGATCGACTCGATCGAGGACATGCGGATGCTTCTGAAGGACCTGCCGCTCGACAAAATCTCGACGTCGATGACCATCAACTCGACGGCGGCGATCCTCCTCTGCCTCTACATCGCCGTCGCAGAGGAGAACGGCGTCTCGCGCAGCGCGATCCGCGGCACGATCCAGAACGACATCCTCAAAGAGTACATGGCGCGCGGCACGTACATTTTTCCGCCGCGTCCAAGCATTCGCCTCATCACCGACATCTTCGCGTTCGCCTCGAAAGAGGTGCCGAAGTGGAACACGATCTCCATCAGCGGCTACCACATCCGCGAAGCCGGCTGCGACGCGGCGCAAGAGATCGCCTTCACTCTCGCCGACGGGATCGCCTACACGCAGGCCGCGATCGACGCTGGGCTCGAGGTCGACACGTTCGGCGCGCAGCTCTCTTTCTTCTTCAACGTCCAGAACAACCTCATCGAAGAGGTCGCGAAGTTCCGCGCGGCGCGTCGGCTCTGGTCGAAGATCATGGCCGACCGCTTCGGCGCCAAGTCTCTGCGTGCGCGTGCGCTCCGCTTCCACTGCCAGACGGCGGGCGCGACGCTCACCGCGCAGCAACCGCTCAACAACATCGCGCGCGTCACGGTCCAGACTCTCGCTGCCGTGCTCGGTGGCTGCCAGTCGCTCCACACCAACAGCTACGACGAGGCGCTCGGTCTGCCGACGAGCGAAGCGGCAACCACCGCGCTCCGCACCCAGCAGATCGTCGCCCACGAATCGGGCGTCGCCGACTTCGTCGACGCGTTCGGCGGGAGCTGGGCGGTCGAAGCGCTCACCCATCGCCTCGAGAAAGAGGCCGAAGCGTACATCGCGCGCGTCGACGAGCTGGGCGGCATGGTCGCCGCGATCGAGCAGGGGTACCCCCAACGGGAGATCCAGAACACGTCCTACGCGACTCAGCTCGAGATCGAAAGGAAGGAGCGTGTCGTCGTCGGGATGAACGCCTTCGTCCAAGACACGCCGCCGATCCCGGTCATGAAGATCGACCCGAAGATCGAAGCCGAGCAGGTCGGTCGCCTCCGCGCGATGCGCGCGAAGCGCGACGCCGCTACGCACGCCACCACACTCGAGAAGATCGCCGCCGCCGCACGCGGAAGCGAAAATCTCGTCCCTCTCGTGCTCGACGCCGTGAAGGCCTACGCGACCGTCGGCGAAATCTCGAACGTGCTCCGCGAAGCCTGGGGCGAGCACGTCGAGACGTTGGTGCTGTAGCCTCCACTCCCCTCTGAGCCTCGCGGCCCCCCTCTCAGCCGAGCTTCGCTCGGCTTGTCTCCCCCACTTCGCGTGCTCGCCGCCTTTGGCGGCTGCGCGCGCTCAGGGAGGAGACCGGAAATGGCG
>CAJDWT010000045.1_pt1 | contig 19086 bp, 20 predicted proteins | sample 7391671 | NCBI WGS metagenome assembly CAJDWT01 (sample SAMEA7055729, study PRJEB34461) | soil metagenome | biome: terrestrial ecosystem; feature: Peninsula; material: soil | place: Antarctica | collected 2016
CCCTGGTTGGAATCACCGGTCCACCGCAAACGACACCGGGCTTCAGTCAGCAGCACTACAACAGTGGCTTTGGCGTACCCAGTATCGTCGGCACGAATCCAACGCCGCTTGAGCTGAAGGACTTCACCGCTTGCCGGGCTCGCGATCCTCTTCATGGGGGGAGGGGGAGATGTCGGCGCCTGCCTTCGTCGCCGACCGCTCGCCCTGACTCATCAACGCTTCGACGTTCATCAGAGCCTGGGGCGTAAGTTCGTCGGCCTTCCGCAGCGCGGGGAAGAAGACGAGAACCCCGAGCGAGGCCCAATCGAACGGCGGCTCGTCGAGCGAGGCGAGCAGCGCACGTCCGTGGCTCCACGCCTGTTGAGCGGTGAGCGGAACCGCGACGGCGAGCGCGGCGCGAGGCGCGAGCAGGATGAGCACGCCCAAGAGCACGTTCACGCCGACAAATACCCAATGACGACCGACCGACGGCTCACCTGCAAAGGCGAGCCGCGCATGATTGACGGCCACGATCGCGCAGAGTGCCGCTAGGGCGAAGCGGGCGAATCGCAGCAGGACCTTTGGGTCGTTTCGCTCCATCCCGGCACCATACCTCTGTTGAGTGGAAGCCCGTCGACGCCGAGGTCATGCGTCGTCGGCGGTCAGATGCGCTGGCGGCCGCGGCCCGCGCGGGTCGGCGTCGTTGTTCTAGATTTCGCCTTCGGTGAACGCGTGAACAAGCTTCGCGAGACCGTCCCCGCGCTCATGATGAGCGGCGACGTCGAAATACTCCGCGGTGACCTGTCGATGCTGCTCTTCGAGCGCACGGGCGCGAAGGTCGACTATCGGTTCGGTGATTCGGTCGACACGCTCGTCGATGACGGCTCCGGCGTCCGCGTCCCGACGTATGCGCGCGGCCGCGTCGTGTTGGTCGGCGACGCAGCGTCCGGCGGTACGCTCGGCGGGCTCGCGTGTCGAGCTTCACGTGAGGAACATCCTCTGCCAAACGCTCGCTTCGGCGCCGCTCGAGCGCCTCTTGGAATGGCTCGTGACGGATGCGGCGAGCGAGCTCGCGCTCCCCGACTACGCGCTTGCGCTCTGAGCGAAGAACCTCATGCGCTTCACGCGCCCGCTGAGCGTGCCGTAACGCCTCACGCGGCGCGCAATGGTCATCAGCTCCTGCGTGCCCGATCGGAAATTATTGGTTTTCCTCGATCGAGAACACGGTCCGCAATTTGCGAAGGGCCCGGGCATGATCAAAACCACCCTGCTTTTCGCAGCGACGCTGCTGACTGCCGCTTGCGGTGGATCGAGCACGCCTGCGCAAGATCCTTCCATGACGACCACAACTGCGGCGAGTGACACCACGCCGATGGCGACCGATTCGACGAGCACGAGCGCGATGCCGTCGTCTACTGACACCACGGCGGCGACAGCCGTCGGCGCGCCGACGCCGACCTCGACCTCGACCTTCGGAACGGGCTCGATGGGCTCTACGACCGGAGCGAATTCGACCGGCTCGAACATGCCTTCGTCGACGACTCCGACGACGGGCGCGACCGCCGCGACGGGTTCAGCGTCGCCGAATGCGGACAACACCAAGAACAACAAGCGCGACGCCCACGGCTCGACGCTCACGCCGATCGATCAGGGCAACAGCAAGAGCGAGACGGACATCACGGCATCGATCCGCAGGGGCGTCGTCGGCGAAAAATCGCTCTCGTTCACTGCAAAGAACGTGAAGATCATCACGACGGGCACGAAGGTCACGCTCCGCGGTCCGGTCAAATCGGACAGCGAAAAGGCGACGATCGAGAAGCTCGCGAAGAACACGGCCGGCGTCACCGACGTCGACGATCAGCTCGAAGTGAAGAAGTAGACCCTTGCCGGCTTCGACCCGAAGCCAACGGAGAATCCCATGAAAAAGGCAGTCCTTTGCATCGTCAGTGATCGCGCGCGCGCGGAGAACATCGTCGGCCAGCTCCAGACCGCCGGCTTCAGCAACAACGACATCTCGGTCCTCTTCCCGGACAAGAGCGGCAGCAAAGACTTCGCGCACGAGCACAACACCAAGGCACCCGAAGGCGGCATCGCGGGTGTCGGCGCGGGTGGCGTGGTTGGCGGAACACTCGGTCTTCTCGTCGGCATCGGCGCGCTCGCGATCCCGGGCCTCGGCCCGTTCATCGCAGCCGGTCCGCTCCTCGCGGCGCTGAGCGGCGCAGCGGCGGGTGCTGCGGTCGGCGGCGTTGCCGGCGCGCTCATCGGCATGGGCATTCCCGAGATCGAAGCCAAGCGCTACGAGGGCAAGGTCAAGGGCGGCAACCTCCTCATCTCGGTCCACACCGAGAGCTCCGACGAGGTGAAGCGCGCCGAGAAGATCTTCAAGGACGCGAAGGCCGAGGACGTGTGCTCGACCGGTGAAGCCAGCGTCCCGAAGGCACAGACGCAGAAGACTCTCTGAGAAGAGTCGTCTCGACAAAAGCGAAACGCCGGTCCCTTCGTGGGGCCGGCGTTTTTTTCTGTGCAGCTATTGTCGCGCTCGCGTTAGCCGAGCTTCACGTTCAACGTGATCGGCGTCGCTGACAGGGCCTTCGAGATCGGACAGCCCTTCTTCGCGGCCTCGGCGATCTCCTTGAATTTCGCCTCCTCGATGCCGTGCACCTTGGCGGCGAGGTCGAGGGTGATCTGTTTGATCGTGAAGCCCGCGCCGTCCTTTTGAATGTCGACGCTGGCCGTGACTTTGAGCTCGTCCGGCGTGACCTTCGCTTCGCCGAGCGCCAGCGCGAGCGCCATCGCGAAGCAGCCCGCGTGGGCGGCGCCGAGCAGCTCCTCCGGGTTCGTTCCCGCCTTGCCGTCCTCGTTCTGGAAACGCGTGCTCAAGCTGTAGGGCTGCGCGTTCAATACGCCGCTCTGGGTCGTGAGGGTGCCTTTGCCCTTCGGCCCGTCGCCTTGCCAAACTGCGGTGCTCTTTCGAATCATTTCGGTCTCTCCTTTTTCGGTCAGGAGCGGTCAGCGTGTGTCGCCTCGCCGCGGACTTCAAGGACCGCCGCGTGCAAATCGCCCATGACAGCGCGCGAACGACGAAGGAAGAGCTCGCCCGCTTCGGAGAGTCGCATCCCGCGCGGCGTGCGATGGAAGAGCGCGATACCGAGCTCTTCCTCGAGCAGCTTGATCTTGCGGCTGACAGCGGGCTGCGCGACCCGGAGCTTCGACGCAGCGCGACCCAGGTGACCGGCTTCGGCGATGGCGATGAAGGTTTCGAGTTGAGAGAGGCTCACGTCCGAGATGTAGCGTAAATCCGCCAAAATGGCCGGTTCCGCACCTCATGATCCAAATGATCTTGGACGCCGTCGCGGGGACTCGGTCACGCTGTCTTGCGTGAGTATCGAAATCCTGGGGCCGAAAGAGATCGAAAAGATGCGCCTTGCCGGGAAGGCGGCGGCCTCGACGTTGAAGCACGTCGGCGAGCGCCTGCGTCCCGGCATGTCGACGCTCGACATCGACGCGCTCGTCCGCGCGCACACGAAAGAGACGGGCGGCAAACCGAGCCAGCTCGGCTACCACGGCTTCCCCGCGACCGTGTGCACGAGCCGCAACGAGGTCGTCTGCCACGGCATCCCGAACGCGAAAGAGATCTTGAAAGAAGGCGACATCGTCAACGTCGACGTCACGACCGACCTGAACGGATTCCACGGCGACTGCTCGGCGACGTTCGTCATCGGCGAGGCGAGCGAAGACGCGAAGAAGATCGCGAGGGTCGCTCGCGAATGTCGGGACGCCGGCATCGCAGCGGTAAAAGAAGGGGCTCGTCTCGGCGACATCGGCGCGGTGATCGAAGCGCACGCCAAGAAGAACGGCTGTTCGGTCGTGCGCGACTTCGGCGGCCACGGGATCGGTCGCAAGATGCACATGGACCCGCACGTGCCGCACTACGCCGATCCGGGGAAGGGCGTTCGCCTGAAGGCAGGGATGGCGATCACGATAGAGCCGATGGTGAATCTCGGACGCTCCGACATCGAGGTCTTGGACGACGACTGGACCGTGGTCACCGTCGACCGCAAGCTGTCGGCGCAGTTCGAGCACACCGTCATCGTCACGCGTGAGGGTCACGAGATCACGACGCTCTTGCCCGCCCCCTGACGGGCGACGCCCGCGCACTCGCCTCCGGCAAATCGGCCACTGTCAGGCGAGATCGAAGACGAGGACCTCGGCGCCATCCGCGCCGCCTTCGATCGCGATGCTCCCAGCGTCGCTCGTCGAAGCGCCATCGCCGGCCCTCAGCTCCTTGCCGTCGACGATCGCCCCGCCGCGCGCGACTTGGATCCACGCGTGGCGTCCGCCCTTCACCTCGTGCACGACCTTGGCGCCGGCATCGAGGACGGTCGCATGGAGACGGACGTCCGCGTGGAGCGACACGCTGCCGTCGCTGCCGTCCGGCGAAGCGACGAGCTTCAGCGTCCCGCGCTTCGACGCAGCGTCGAATCTCTTCTGCTCGTAGCCGGGCTTGTGACCCTCGCGGTCGGGCACGATCCAAATCTGGAGGAAGTGGACCCCTTCACCCGCTGACGGATTGAGCTCGCTGTGGGTGACGCCCGTTCCGGCGCTCATGCGTTGCACGTCACCGGGGACGATCTCCGAGCCCGTGCCCATCGAGTCCTTGTGCGCGAGGGTCCCCTCGAGCACGTAGCTGATGATCTCCATGTCACGATGACCGTGCGTACCGAACCCCTTCGCCGGCTCGACGCGGTCTTCGTTGATCACGCGCAGGCCACGAAACCCCATGTGGGCCGGATCGTAGTAGTCGGCGAACGAAAAGGTGTGGTGCGAGTCGAGCCATCCGTGGTTGGCGTGGCCTCGTTGATCGGCGTGTCGAATCGTGAGCATGGCTATCTTTCCCTCGAAAACCTGGGTCGAATCTAACGACGTTTGGCCCGCTTACTAGGTCGATGGATGAGCAGCGATCGCTCGGTTTTGTCCTTTTCGAGCGCGGCTGCCCGCAGTAAGAGCGACGAGACGATGCAAGCCGCCGAGGGCGCCGCGCCCGGAGAGCGGGCGATGATATCGAGGCGGACCACGATCGTCCTCGCGATCGCGTGCGGCGTCACCGTCGCGAACCTCTACTACGCGCAGCCGATCGTGCAGATGATCTGCAGCTCGCTCGGCATCGGCGCCGACGCGAGCGGCCTGGTCGTCACCGTCTTCCAGCTCGGATACGTCGGCGGCCTCTTCTTGCTCGCGCCGCTCGGCGATCTCGTCGACAACAAGAGGCTCGTCGTCCGCACGCTCGCTGCGACCGTCCTCGGTCTCGCTGTCGTCGCGGCATCCGCCACTCCGCTCGTCTTCTTCGTCGGTGCGTTCGCGACGGGCGTCTGCTCGGCTGCGACCCAGATGATCCTCCCGATCGTCGGTCACTTCACACGCGAACGAGAGCGCGGCCGCGTCGTCGGCACCGTCACCGGCGGGCTTCTCTTCGGCATTCTGTTGGCACGTCCGCTCTCTACCCTCGTCGCCGGCGCGTTCGGGTGGCGTGCGGTCTTCGGTGGCTCGGCGGCGCTGATGGCGCTCGTCACCGCGGTCGTCGCGCACGAGCTCCCGGACCGAAAGCCGGTCGCCACCCACAGCTATTTCGCGCTCCTCAGATCGCTTGGGAGGTTGCTCGTCGAAAACCCGGTCCTCCAGCGCCGAGCGGTCTACCAGGGCCTCGCGTTCTGCGCGTTCATCCTCTTCTGGACGACGGTGCCGATGCTCCTCGTCGCACCGCCGATCTCGCTCTCGTCAGTCGCGCTGTCGCTCTTTCTCCTGAGCGGCGCCGCTGGAGCCCTCGCCGCGCCGGTCGCGGGTTGGATGGCCGACCGCGGATGGACGCGCCCTGCGACTGTCGCCTCGCTCGCCCTCATCGTCGTCGCGTTCGTCGTCGCGCGTGCGGGCACGACCTCCGTCGCCCTGTTGGTCGTCGCCGGGGTGCTCCTCGACGCAGGCACGCAGACGAACCTCGTCCTTGGTCAGCGGGTGATCTACGTGCTCGCGCCAGAAAGTCGCAGCAGGCTCAATAGTCTTTATATCGGCCTCTTCTTCTTCGGAGGCGCGCTCGGCTCGAGCGTCGCAGGGACCACCTACGCACGCGCAGGGTGGGCCGGCGTCACAGCCGTCGGCATCGGCATCGCCTCCGTTGCGCTTGTTTTCGTGCTGCTCGAGATCTTGCTCATCCGCGAACAAGGTTGAGCTTCACATCGGCTTTCGGGCTGCGTCGCTCCAGGCGCCAGGCCCCGAGGTGCTCCACCGATACTCCCTAGGGCGTATGGTGGAGAAGCCGGCTTTCCTAGTAAAATTCGACGGTTCCCCGCCGTAAGCGTGCCAACATCCAAGGCTGGGGGACAACTTGAATGGGGACATCGCACCGATTTCTCATCGTCGAGGATGAACCCGGCATCGGGCGCCATCTCGCGCGTGTCATCCGCCGCAACAACGGTGAGCCCGTCATCACACGCTCCGCCGCCGAAGCCGAGACGGTGCTTAGCGCCGAAGGTCGATGGGCCGGTTTCATCATCGATGTCGGCCTGCCGGACGGCTCCGGTCTCGAGGTCTTGGGGCATGCACGCGTGAAGAATCCCGGAACGCCGGCCCTCATCCTCACCGGCTCGGTCGAGCGCGAGCACATCAACTTGGCGTTCGACCTGAACGCGCACTACGTCGTCAAGCCACCGGATGCCGACCGGCTCCAGCGCTTCTTCGACGAGACAGCGTCGTTCGACGACCGGCTCCACCGTATGGCGAAGGTCTGGCAGGACAAATACAAGCTGTCCGACTCCGAGATCGACATCCTCATCCGCGCGTCGAGCGGTGAGCAGCGCGAAGCGATCGCGCTGGCGCGTGACTCGTCGAAGCTCACGATCAAAAAGCACGTCGCCAATCTGCTGAAGAAGACCTCCGACGGCTCGCTCCTCGCGGCCGCCCAGCGCCTTCTGCGCGCCATCGCCGGCTCGTAGCCTCAGAATTTCGCGGGCAAGAGCTTGCGCTCCGGTCGGGCGAAGAAGAAGCCCTGCACGAGGTTGCAACCGGCGTTCAGGATCCTCGCGCTCTCTTGCGAATTCTCGACCCCTTCGGCGATGACCTCGATGCCCATGTCGCGGCAGAGCGTCGTCATCGAGGTCACGAGACGCTCGCGGATCGGCGATTCGTGGATATCCCGCACGAGCGACATGTCGAGCTTCACGAATTCGGGCTCGAGCGCGACGAAGCTCGAGAGCCCGGCGTAGCCTGCGCCGAGGTCGTCGACCGCGAGCCGATAGCCACGGCTGCGGAGCGCGCCGATGCTCGCGCGCGTGTCGCGAATCCCGTCGAGCGGAGCGCGTTCGGTGATTTCGAGCACGACGCGGTCGGCGATGCGCGAGAGGGGAGCCGCGGCTTCGAGCAGCGAGGGATCCATGAGATCACGCGGATGCAGGTTTACGAAGAGATGGACGCCGGCGGCCGCGGCCTCGAACCCCTTCGCGGCGAGCTCGCGGACACGACCGCCGAGATCGGAGAGGCGATCGAGGCGCTCGGCGGCGTCGAGGAGCTGTCCGGGGTTCGGAAGCGTGGGGTCGTCCGAGCGCATCAACGCCTCGTATGCGAAGACGGTGCGCCGACGCACGTCGATGATCGGCTGGAAGGCGATCCACATCGATTCGAGGGCGCGATCGAAGCTGGCAGCGAGGCCGGCGCGGTCGCTCGGGTGCTTGCTCGCCGCGCCTTTCGCTACGAGCGCGTCGCGTTCGAGCTTCGCGAGCAGGTGCAGCTTGGACGCGCGGTCGACGGCCTTCAAGAGCGCGTCGTCGTCGAGCGGCTTCATCAAGTACTGGAACGCGCCGAGCGAGACCGCTTCGACCGCGGTCTCGATCGAAGGTCGACCCGTCGCCAAGATCACGGGCACGTCGAGGTCGTAGTTGCGGATCGAGCGCAAGAGATCGATGCCGGTCATCTTCGGCATGAGGACGTCTGTCACGACGACGTCGAAGCCATTTTCACGCACGAGCGTCAGTGCCTCTTCGGGGCTGCTCGTCGTCGTGATGTCGTACGGACCGCGCTCGAGAATGCGGGCAATCGCCCGCACCATCAATCGATCGTCGTCGACGACCAGCACGCGCGAGCGAGGCGCGGGCGTCGGTCCGTTCATGCGGCGCGCCGAGGAAGGCGGACGATGAAGTCGGCGCCGCTCGGGCGATTCGGCTCGACCCAGACCTTGCCGCCATGAGCTTCGACCGCGATGCGACAGAAGGTGAGACCGAGCCCGCGATTCGAGAGCGCCGACGGGCTCGGCTCGAGTCGAACGTATTTATCGAACACCCTCTCGCGAAAGGCCTCCGGGATACCTTCACCGCGGTCACGGACGTGGAGCTCGAGCTGGCCGTCGGCGCAGTCGGCGAGGATCTCGATCGAAGATTGGCGAGGCGCGTGCCGGATCGCGTTGACGACGAGGTTCTCGAGCACGCGCCGAAGGAGATCTTGGTCGGCCCGGACGGTCGTGCAGCTTGCCGAGACGGAGCCGCGGAGCTCGACCTGGCGATCGAGCGACTCGCGCGTGTGCTCGCCGATGACGGTGGAGACGAGCTTGTCGATGTCGACCTCGCTCAGGGTCGGCACGAGCTCGCCTTCTTCGCTCCGACAGATGTCGAGCAGGTTCATGACCATGCGGCGGAGCGCGCCGGCGCTGTCGACGATGTCGCGCGTGGCGTCGAGCAAGTCGTCGGCGGGGAGTGACGAGAGGAGGTAGCGCGCGTTCATCTCGATCGCGCCGAGCGGGTTCTTGAGGTCGTGTACGACGTGCTGCATGAGCTCTTCGCGCTGGCGTTGCAGGCGGACGAGCGCGTCGTGTTGCGTCCGGATTGTCTCGTAGCCTTGCTTCAGGTCGCGATTGAGCAGGCTGATGCGCAGAAGAGAGCGCACGCGCAAGAGGAGCTCGGTGCGGTTGATCGGCTTCGTGAGGAAGTCGTCGACGCCCGAGTCCATCGCCCGCTGATGCGAGCTCACGTCGGAGAGCGCGGTGAGGAACACGATCGGGAGATCATGTGCCTCCTTCATCGAACGAAGGCGTGCGCACGTCTCGTAGCCATCCATCTTGGGCATGACGACGTCGAGCAGGACGAGGCTCGGCGAGACCTCATGCACGAGCTCCAGAGCCTGCGCTCCGCTCTCGGCCATCGCCACGTGATACCCGAAGCTTTTCAGGTGAGCCTCGGCCAACGCGCGGTTGTGCGGGTTGTCGTCTACGACCAAAATCGTTTCTACGTGCTTCTCGACTGCCACGAAGACCTCTCTTCTTGATCGTCCAGCAGAGCAAACTCGCAAGCGGAGGTCGATACGCCGAAAGGAGCATTTTCTCCGTTCTCGCGAACGCGACCTTTTGCCCTCTTTGTTTGCCCTTTTTGCCCTTTTTGCCCTTTTTTCTGGGGAATGAGGAGGGGCCCGCTCGCCCTTGCATTTCTCGTTGGCCCTCGGCTTCTTCTTCTCCTGATCCGAACAACGGCACGCCCGCGCCAAACCTGAAACGCGCCGATCGAATCGATGGGTGAAGGTAGGATAACGCCCATGACGCAAGAGACTTGGAACGCCGTCGACGACTACTTCCTCCCCCTCGTCCACGAGGATGACGTCCTCCGTGCCGCCACGCGAGCGAGCAACGAGGGCGGATTGCCCTCGATTCAGGTGGCGCCAAACCAGGGCAAGCTCCTCTTCATGCTCGCGGCGACGCGCGGGGCCAAGAACATCCTCGAGGTCGGCACGCTCGGCGGCTACAGCACGATCTGGCTCGCGCGGGCGCTGCCCGAAGGTGGAACGCTGACGACGCTCGAGATCGACCCCAAGCATGCCGAGGTGGCGACGAAGAACATCGCGCGCGCCGGGCTCGAGAAAAAGGTGCACGTGCGGGTCGGCAAGGCGATCGAGACGCTCGACGCCATGCGCCACGAGAAACGCGAGCCGTTCGACTTCACGTTCATCGACGCCGACAAGCCGTCGAACCTCGACTACTTCGAGCGCGCGCTCGAATTTTCGCGCTCGGGCAGCCTCATCGTCGTCGACAACATCGCGCGCAGCGGAAAGGTCGCCGACGACAAGAGTAGCGACGCCAACGTCCTCGGCGTCCGCCGCTTGCGTGACGCGCTCGTCAAGGATGACCGTGTCACGGCCACGGCGATCCAAACCGTCGGCAGCAAGGGCTACGACGGGTTCGTCCTCGCCATCGTGAAATGACGGTAGCGGCCTCGAAGCTTGCGGCGATCGCGCTCGCCTTGCTCGCAACTGCGTCGTGCAAAAAGGATCCTCCGCCGCCGAAGAAGGCGCTCAAAGTCGCTGCCGCCGCCGACCTCTCGAACGCGTTCGAAGACGTCGCCGCGGCCTATCGCGCGAAGACCGGGCAGGAGGTGAAGCTGTCGTTCGGAGCGACCGGGCTGCTCGAGAGGCAGATCGCCGAGGGCGCACCGTTCGATGTCTTCGCCGCGGCCAACGTCTCGTTCGTCGACGACGCGGTGAAGGCGGGCGCCTGCTTTGGCGAGACCAAGAGCACATACGCGTTCGGCCACCTCGTCGTCTGGACGAAAAAGGGGAGCGCGCTCCCCGCCAACCTCGCCGATCTGGCCGACCCGAAGTACGCGAAGATCGCCATCGCGAACCCCGACCACGCGCCCTACGGAAAGGCCGCCAAGCAAGCGCTCGAACGCGCGGGGGTCTGGGACAAAGTCTCGAGCCGCATCGTCTACGGAGAGAACGTCCGACAGACGCTTCAGTTCGCCGAAAGCGGCAACGCCGAGGTCGCCATCGTGGCTCTTTCGCTCGCGCTCGGAAGCGACGGCTCCTACGTGTCGGTCGAAGGACACGATCCGATCGAGCAAGCACTGGTCGTCTGCAAAGGTGAAGGGCAACCGCTGTCGGAGGACGGCAAAGCGTTCGTCGCGTTCGTGGGATCTCCCGAAGGGAGGAGGATCATGCGGAGGTATGGCTTCTTGCTGCCTGGTGAGATGCTGGGCGACGCTGGGAAGTGAGCTCGAGCTCGAGTTGTCGGCTTGGTAAGATGTATCGGTTTTGTTACCTCTCGCCGGCCCGCGCCGTCATTACCGTGGAGCGGCTCACGGTGGCCGGTCGTGACAAAGCGGTGTCGAGCGTGCTCGCGCATGACGACGAGGTGAGCGAAGCGGTCGGCGCGTGGTGGGTGAAGAGCCAAGCCATTGACGCTAAGGCTTGGCTCTCCTATCGACACGTCGGGCGGCATCTCTCGTCCTGCTTCGAAAGCGTGTGATCATGACCACAATGATTCGTCTCGGGCTCATCGCAACCGTGCTCGCGCTTAGCGCGTGCGTACCGAAAGGGAAGTACGACGCTGCGCTGCTCGACGCGCAAAACGCACACGCCGCCGATCAACGATGCACCGCCGACGCGGCTCGCCAGCGCGCGCAGATCGATGAGCTCAACGCATCGATCGCCGAGCTGCAATCGCGTATGAACGACAGCGCCGCGCAGCTCGCGACCGCCCAAGGAAGCTCGCATGATCTCCAGGCGAAGCTTGATTCCGCGACCGCGGAAGACGAGCAACTGCGCAAGGAGCTCACCCGGCTCGGGAAGAATGCGGATTCGCTGCTTGCGGAGAAGGGCTTGCTCGCCAGCGCGCTCGCCGACGCGAAGAGTCGTCTCGAAGAGCTACGCAAGGCGCAAGCAGCTGCGGATGCGCGTGCTGCGCTCTTCAAGCAGCTCGCGCTGAAATTCCAGAAAATGATCGACGCTGATGAGCTCAAGATCGTGCTCCGAAATGGTCGCATGGTCTTGCAGCTTTCGAACGACGTGCTCTTCGATTCGGCCAAGACGTCCATCAAGCCTGCCGGCAGCCGAGCGCTCACGCAGATCGCGGCGGTCCTTCGAACCATCACGGGGCGGCACTTCCAGGTCGCCGGAGACACGGACAACCTTCCGATTTCAACGCCTCTGTTTCCATCGAATTGGGAGCTCTCGACACGACGGGCGGTGGAGGTCGTGCATTTCCTGATCGCGCAAGGGATGCGTCCGGAGCTGCTGTCGGCCGCGGGTTACGGTGAGTTCGATCCGATAGCGTCGAACGACACGCCTCAGGGACGCCTGAAGAACCGCCGGATCGAGATCACGCTGCAGCCGAACATCGATGAGCTGGTGTCGGTCCCCACCGCGCCCTAATTTTCAAGCCTGGTCATGATCGCGCGTAGTGCGCGGAGCGCTGGCTCGATGAAGAGCGCCGTGAGCGCTCGTACATCTCAGGGGCGGGGATGAAAGCCACCCCGCCGTCCATGATCAGAGATAAGGGACGAACAGACGCGCGGCCCCGTTGCGAAGCCGCTTCCACAAAGGTGCGGTTCCGAGGAGGTCAACATGGAGCTCGCGAGACGTCGTGATCCTGTCGTCGATCAGCGCGTCGAGGTCACGGGCGAGCGCGGCGTCGTAGCACTCCAGGCCGAGCTCGAAGTTGAGGCGAAGGCTACGCGGATCCCAGTTGGCCGAGCCGACGAGGCTCCACACGCCGTCGACGACGAGCAGCTTCGTGTGATCGAACGGCGGCGGCGTGAGCCAGACGTGACAGCCGCGACCGAGCAGCTTCCAGATCTCACCTCGCATCGCCCAGTCCACGAGGCGCAGGTTGCCCTTGTCGGGTAACACGATGTCGACACGCACGCCGCGCATGGCGGCGACGTTCAACGCCGTGGCGAGCGCCTCGTCGGGCAGAAAATAGGGAGTGACGATCCGGACCGCGCGTCGAGCCGACGCGATCGCGCCGAGCAACGTCCAGCGCATGACGTCGAGGTTCTCGTCGGGGCCGTCAGCGATGCCTCGCGCCAACGCCGGCCCCACGTCAGCGACGTCAAGCGCCCATGCCTCGCCGCCGAGCCATTCGCGCCGGACGAAGTGCCAGTCCTTCGCGAAGACCTCCATGAGCTGAGCGATGACCGGACCCCTCACACGAAAATGCACATCGCGTGTAGGGGCCTTCGGCTCCGCCTTGATGACGCAGCCCTCGCGGATGTTCATCCCGCCGGTAAAGCCCACCCGTCCGTCCACGACGAGGAGCTTCCGATGGTTACGAAGGTTCAGATACGGGAGCGCCCACGGGACGAGCAGCGGAAGGAAGCGCGCGACGGCGACGCCGCGTGCGCGAAGGAGCTGATCGGCCCTCGGCCGCGAGTAGTGCGCACCGGCGTCGTCGACAAGGATTCGGACGTCCACGCCGCGCGCTCGGGCGTCGGCGAGCGCGTCCACGAACCTGCGGCCTGCCGAGTCGGTGTCGAAGATGTACGTGGTGAGGGCGATCGATCGGGTCGCGCCTGCGATCGCCTCCAGCATGGCGGGATACGCCTCGTCGCCGTTGCGCAGCGGCTCAATCGCATTTCCTTTGAGGAGCGGACGCGACGTCGTCTGTTCGACGAGCCGGATGAGGCCCTCGAGATCTCGTGCATCGTCGGGCAGGAGCGCTGTTGCCTGCTCCATCGAAACGACGTGTCCCGACACGATGGCATCGAGGTCCCGCCTCGCCCGTCGCGGCCGCGTCCCATGCCGCTTGATCCGGTTCATGCCGAGCAAGACGTAGAGAATCGTACCGACCACGGGGACAAGCGCGATGAGCCCGACCCAGCCAATCGCAGCTCGCGTGTCGCGCTTGTTCAGCACGACATGCCCGCTGGTCAGCAGCACGAGCAGCACCAGGATGCTCGTGAAGAGATGTGGCGACGCTGCGCTCAGCCACTGCATGGCGCGGGGAGCATAGCGTACGAGCGCGAGCTTGACTCGGTTCGACGCGATGCTCGGCGCGCTCTACAGTTTTTTTCGCGTTCGAGCTCGAGCTCGCGCTCGCGATGCCGTTTTAGGCTGACGTCTTACTTCGAAGACGCGTCAGTCGGCGCAGCATCGCAGGCGTCGCCGGCTCCGTCGCCGTCCACGTCGGCTTGCTTGGTATCGTCCGCGCTGTCCATCGTGCGCGGCGGGTTGAAGATGGTCGGGCAGTTGTCGCTCGAGTCGTCGATTCCGTCGCCGTCTTGATCCGTTGCGCTGGTTCCGTTCGGATAGTTGTCTCGGTACGGGACGCAGGACGGCTCCTTGTCCGGCGTCGTTCCTTTGCAGAAGAAGAGAGGATAGGTGCTCCCCGCTCCGCTCTGCACGTCGGCGAGCTTCACGCCCGGTGTGTCGATGCATACCGATTTTTGCTTGGAGCAGACATCGAGCGCCTCACAGCCGCTCGCGAGCGCATCGACGATGGCTTGGTCGCCGTAGAGCGGTTTGCCGCCGCGGAGCACGAGGAGCACGTCTTCGACGCCGCCGTTCAAAAGCGCGCGGTAGTCGTGGTCGGTGTTGCCGTCGTAGATCGCGATGTCGGCGACCTTTCCGGCCTCGAGCGAGCCGATCTGGCTAGAGAAACCGATCGCGGTCGCGCTCCCGATCGTCGCCATGTCGACAAGGCCTTTGTCGTCGTAGGCGTCGCCGAAGTACTTCGCGTTCATCTTGTCGGCGCAATCGAGCTCGCGGAGCATGTTCATCGAGCCGGACGCGAGCCAGTCGGTACCGAGGCCGACGGTGACGCCCGCGTTCTTCAGCTCGGTGAGCGGCGTGGTGTTTCCATAGAGGCTGATGTTCGAGCGGGGCGACCAGATCACCTTCGCGTTCGCGGCCTCGATGACCGCCACGTCGGTCGCGTTGAGCCCGACCCCGTGGATGATGCCGGTCTTGTCGGTGACGAGGGTGCCTTTGAGGCAGGTGAGCTCGTTCTCGGCCTGCGGGTTGATCCCTTCCGCGATGTGCGGCGTGTAGTTGCCGTCTTGGAACGCTTGGCCAGCCGAGCGCACGCTCGGATACCCGCAGCCCGAGGCGATCTCGGTCCCGTCGCTGTCGCCGAGCGGGAACGTGTCGAAGTAGGCAACCGGACCGTCGAGGCCCTCTAGCCAATCCTGCTGCTTGTAGTTCGCGGTGTTGCGCGCGAGGCCGCCGATGCCGCCCGACCCATTGATCGCCGTCACGCCGCTCATGACGAAGCGGAGCTCCGCGGCCGCTTGCACCTTCGGATCGCTCGAGGTCGACGGCTGCGTGATCTTCTGCTCACCGCCCGTTCCTTTGCGCCAACCGTGACGATGGTCGTAGCGCGTGTCGCCGTGGTCGACCGGCGGCGCGGTGTTGAAGTCGGTGTGGTCGTGCGCGTTGACGAGGCCCGGTGAGACGACGCCGCCTGGACACGCGAGGACGGTCGCGTTGCCATAGCCGTCGGCCGACGCGCAGCTCGTGTCGGCGCACGTGATCTTGCCGCTGCCGTCGATCAAGACCTCGCCTTCGGTCGCGCCGCTCGGGAGGAGGATGTGCCCTTGGATCAAGAGGCCGGCGCTGCCGGTGCTCGTCACGCTGCAACCGCCGCCCGTGTACGTGCCGCCGTCGTTGTCCGTGCTGCCGTCGCCGGTCGTGCCGCTGTCACTACCGTCGGGCCCAGCGCCGTTCGAGGAGCTCGAGCAGGCGGCGACCGCCCACGAAGCGAAGGCGACAAACGAGAGAGGGAAGACGACGGAGAGGCCGAAAAGAGGGCGACGCATGGGTCGATTGCTTAGTGCGTAGCTCGGTCAGGCGCCACCCCGACAGCGCAATTAAGCCTGAATGTGACTAGAGTTCGACCCGTGTCGGCACCGCCCACCCTCGCTGAATGGCTCCGTGAAGCGCCGTTTTCGCTCTGCATGTCGTCCGGGTTCTTCTCGTTCTTCGCGCACACCGGCCTCTTGTCGGTGATGGTCGACGAAGGCTTCTTGCCGTCGCGCGTGTCGGGCTCGAGCGCGGGCGCGCTCGTCACGGGCGCGTGGGCCGGCGGGGTCGAGCCCGACGCGCTCGCGAAGGAGCTGCTCGCGCTCGAGCGTCGTCACTTCTGGGATCCGGCCGTCGGCTTCGGCTTTCTCAAAGGGAAGCTCTTTCGCGACAAGATCGAAGCGATGCTGAAGGTCGACCGCATCGAGGCGTGCCGCGTCCCGGTCACGATCTCGGTGTTCGACGTCCTGGGGCGGACGACGCGCGTGCTCGACCAGGGCCTTCTCGCGCCGGCGATCTGCGCGTCGTGCGCGGTGCCCGGGCTCTTTCATCCCGTCACGATCGAAGGGCGCAAGTATTGGGATGGCGGCGTGCTCGACCGCCCAGGTCTGATGGGCGTGCCCGACGGCGAGCGCGTCCTCTTCCATCACATCGCCTCACGCTCACCGTGGCGTAAAATCGACAGCGAGGCGCTGAAGGTCCCGAAGCGCACGAACATGACGACGCTCGTCATCGAAGACCTCCCGCGCTCGGGCCCGTTCCGGCTCGCCGAAGGGAGACGCGCGTACGACGTGGCGCGAAAGCAAGCCAAAATCGCCCTTCATCAGCGCATCACGGGCAACGAGATCCGGGTCTGACGCCTTCGAGCTGGAGCTCGGCCTCGAGCCCGAGGAATCGTCCGTAGGTGTTCGCAGCGGCTTCGAGCTCGCTCTTCGTCATCTTCACCTTGGCGGTGAGGATATTCGAGACGACCGTCACGCGCGTCTTGCCGAGCGTGCGCTTCCACGTTCCGACGACGAGCCCGTCGACGACGACCACCGCGGCGAGCATCCCTCCGCCACCGTTCAGCGCGTTGGCAAGGAGCTCCTTCGCGTGCTCGACGAGCACCGTGCGGTCTTTGTAGGCGACGACGTATTCGTCGAAGGGCGGCAAGAGGTGCACGCGCGCGACCGCCTTCGCCATTGGGTGCGAGCGCGAGCGGGCGAAATGAAACGTCTCTCTTCCGATCGTTTCGGTTTCGAGCTCGCTCCCGACCGATGCGAGCGCCGCCTTCGCGTCGGCGGCCACGAGGCCCGACCACCAACCAAAATCCTTCGCCGTCGCCGGACCGTGCCCCTCGAAGTATCGCAAAGCCAGATCATGGAGGCCTTCATCGCGCGTCTTTTTGCGGGTCTTCGGGAGCCAATCGTCCAAGAGCGCGAACGTCTGCTCTTTGCCTTCGCGCGCGCCGAAGCAGAGCACGCCGTCGTGGGCGAGGCGGAAGAGGATGTGGATGCCGCGCTGACCTTCCGTGCTCACCGCGCCGCGCTCGAGCGCCGCGTACATCGCTCTGCGACCGACCGAGCCCTCCTTCGCGAGCAGCTTCTCGAAGATCGTGCGGCTCCTCTTCACCGTGGGCTCGTCGATGCCGAGATCGCGATGGCGCTTCTTTGCCTTGTGCAAGGTCGCCGGCGCGGCGACGTCGAGCATCCAACGCGCGTCCTCGGCGGCGACGAAGTGGAGCGTTCCGCGGAGCGGCCACGTGCGGACGATCTCCTTCTCGGCGAGCGCCCTCTCGACCGCCGCCTCCGTCGCGTCCTTCGTGCGGAGGCCGATCGCCCAGAGTGCGCCGAGATAGTCCTGCGCCTGGACCGCGCCGAGCCGCTGGACCGTGGCGCGGACCGAAGCGGTTGGGGTGAGCTGCGTACAAATACGCTGGCCGACGAGGTCGAGCATGAGGCTCGCGCAGCGTACAAGGGACGACGGCAGTCATGCTCGCGAAGACGACGGCCGAGTAGTATGAGTCGAGCTCCTCGATGCACGGTCTTCGGTCGGTCGGTCTCGCTCTCGTCGTTCTCTTTCTCCTCCTGTTCGCGGCACCGGAGGCGTCGGCTTACACCGTCGAAACGCAAGTGACGCACGGATGCCACGAGAGCATCACCGCCGAGGCGCTCCGTAAGGTGCGTGACGCGCTTCCGAGCGCCAAGCCGCTCGCCTTCACGCGCTCCGACGATGACGCGTTGGCGCAGGATCTCCCATTCAAGGTTCCGGACGACCTCTACGACCTCGGCGGCATCTCGCTCCTCGTGGGTGTGCGCGACAACGACCTCAAAGGCCTCCCCGCGACGTCGCTCGACGTGCTCGTCGATATCACCTCCAAAAATGGCGGTCAGCGCGAGCACTGCCTCCGCGCGAACGAAGACACCGAGCCGAATGGATCGAAGACGGCGGTCGACTCCTGTCGCGCGTACATCCTCGAGCGCCTCACCTCGGCGCTCGACGGGCTCGACGCGCAGGGAATTCCCGACCCGAATCTGCGTGACTCGATCGAGGTCGCCCTCGCGGTCCGCGGTCAAATCCATGTCGACCTGCAGAGCTTTTATCTCCGCATCGGCATGGCGCTCCACGCGATCGAGGACAGCTATGCGCACACGTGGCGAAACCCGGACGACCCGAAGAAGATCAACGTCGTCCTCAACTGGATCGCGTACTCGGAGAATCGGATCGACGAAGGCGTCACCGGACCGGCGCACGAGAGCGAGATGGACCGCTGTGACGATCCCGACCCCTTGCGCGCAGCTCGTCGTGAGCTCGCGACCGAAGCCGCTGCCGAAGCGCTGATGACGGCGCTCGACCCCTCGCTCACACGCGACCAGAAAATCCAAGGCTTCCAGAACGTGCTCGACACCTACGTGACCTACGACGACAGCTCGAATTGCAACGTCGGCAACGGATGGTGCAACGCGCCCGAGCGCCAATACGCGAACAGCTGCGGCTGCTCGCTCCCCGGTGAGCGACGAACGAACGGAAGCATGGCCCTCGTATCGATATGTGCAATTTGCATACTTTTCACTCTTCGTCGCAAGCGCGTTCGCGTCGCATCCGCGCTGGTCGTTTTCGCGTTCCTCTTCACTCCGTCGTCTGCACGTGCGGCAGACGAGGCCGACGCGGGGACGGCGCCGCCCGGCGATCCTGGTGGCAAAGCGCTCCCCGACAAAGCGCCGCCGAAGGCGATCGAGCCGGCACCTGAGGTTTCGTCCGGCAGCGGACCGCTCGCAGCGCTCGCGGGCAAGAGCGCCTCGGGACAGAAGGGGGTCGAGGACCGCGGCGGCGCGAAGTTCATCTCGATCGCGATCGGCGCCTCGTACGATCGGCCGGCGCTCGTCGGTCGCATCGGTGGTCGCTATGCGCTCACGCGCACCTGGATGCTCGGCCTCGACGCCGAATGGAACCCCTATCTTGCGGTCGGCCAATCGAATTTTCGCAAAGGCGGCATCGACGTCTACGCGAGCCTCATCGCGCGCTTCCAGCTCGCTTACGAGCCGATCAATCTGCGGAGCTCGGTGAGCCTCGGCGGCTCGGTCC
>CAJDWT010000047.1_pt1 | contig 18905 bp, 14 predicted proteins | sample 7391671 | NCBI WGS metagenome assembly CAJDWT01 (sample SAMEA7055729, study PRJEB34461) | soil metagenome | biome: terrestrial ecosystem; feature: Peninsula; material: soil | place: Antarctica | collected 2016
ACGCCGTCTCCGAGATTTGTCAGCGTGATGCGATAGAGATCGAAGGCCTCGCCGAGAACGAGAGGGAGCGAATCGAGCTCGACAACCTCGACCGTGAGCTTGGCGCTACGTGCATGAAGCGGAATCGATGTGGTGAGCGTTCCATCGTCCGCGGTCAACGTCCCTTGAAGGTCTCCCGTTGCGACCGCTGGATCGAAGACAACGTTGACCCAAATGGGTTGAGCGTCGTCCTTGGCGAATACCAATTCGCGCGCACCGCCCTCAAAGGAGAAGGCGGATGATCCCTCGATGCGGTACGTGATCGCATGAAATCCGATGACGGATGACTTGGGCGCGTCGACGCGCTGGGTCTGAACCGACTCCGAAGAGGAGTCGCATCGCGAGGCGAAGCTGACGTCGCTGACGCTGAATTGAAGCGAGGCACCTGCATCCACCGTGGGACGTGCAGGAGTGCGCTGCTCGACGGCGTCGTCCGCGGCGCCGCTCCAGCATCCCGAAACAACCAGCGCGCAGACCAATGCACGCCCCGCCGCGAAGACGACTTCCCAGGGAGCTGATTTTACCAATGATTGCGAGACGGGCCTCATAGGGATCCCGCCTTGAGCAACAAACGATCCACTGACGCGAATTGGCTTTCCTACCAAAAGCCAGCCGGCCTGAGATACGCCGAACGGCGTAGTGTCGAGCGACTGCATCCCGTTTCGATCTCGTCGATGACTCCCGTGCTCTTCCGTGCGGTCCAGAGGCTCGCTGCTGTCCAGAACGTCCAACACAAGCCAACCACGCGCACCGTAGCTTCGCTCGCCCGCCAAGAACGAGGGGGCGCGAGATCGCGAGGTGGGCTCGCACCCAGCCGCGATGGAGTCACCGCGATCCACCTCCTTTCCGCGGAAGCTCGGCGGATCGAGCCTGTCGCGACGACGGCCCGGCACTTGCTATCGACGACCCCATGATTCGTTCGTTCGTCGTTGCCTGCTCTGTGGTGAGCCTTGTAGGTGTCCTCGCGCTCGCCTCCGGTTGCTCGTCGACACCCGCAGATGGGGCGGACCAAGGCACCGCGGACGACGGACAGGAGAACGTTGGCGAGACTGCGCAGAAGGTAGACAGCATCTGCAAGAGCGCTCCCGTCGCCTCGATCGATGGCATCCCCGCGTATGCGTACTGCGGCAACTTCGACGTCTGGTCGAACAACGGCGTCGACGTTCAAACGACCAAAGGCGCGGGCGCGGGCTGGGTTCAGAGCGAAGCCGGCTACGGCTACCAGTGCTTCGAGCTGGCCGCGCGATACATGCACTTCAAATGGGGAGTCTCCGCAGATTGGGGAGTTCTCTACGCGAGCCAGATGTGCACGATGCATCCGGCCGGCGTCACCGTCACGAAGAAGCCTGTGCACGGCGACCTCATTGTTTTCGCGGGCGGCTCGTGCGGGATCGCCGCTCCGGCGGGTCACGTCGCCGTCGTCGACACCGTGAAGGGGACGGCCGTCACCGCCGTTCAACAGAACGTCGCCGCGACGGTCACCTGGCAACAGAGCTGCGCGTCCTGCTTTCTTCACGCCACCGCCAACGGCTCGGATGATCCGTGCGGGTCCGCAGCGGACGGCTTCTTCTGCGCGGCGTCACCGCAGTTCGAGGGCGGCAAGAAGGACGACTTCTACGAGTGCCGCGGTGGCGTCACCAAATCGAAGGTGACGTGTGCAGGTGGCTGCGAAGTCAGCCCGCCCGGCGTCGCAGACATCTGCCACCAGGGACCGGCGGGGGTAGCGGACTCGGGCGCTCCGTCGGAAGACGCCTCGGTGCCGAGCGACGGCGGTTCGAACCCACCACCGCAGGATGCAGCGAAGGATGGGGCGAAAGACGCGGCGGCCGAGCAGCCGAGCAGCGGTTGCTCGATCTCTTCACGAGGCTCCGGAGCGAGCTCGTCGTGGCTGTTTCTCGCTGCCGCCGCGATCGGCGCAGTCGTGGCTCGCCGTCGCACGCGAACCCGCAGCGACTCGTAACGTTCGGCACCAGAACGAGCCGTCACGCGGGCCAGTCGAGCGCCTCGCACGGGAAGCGGGTTTCGGCGGCGAATCGCAGGCCGAATCGCTCGTCCAAAACGACGAGGAGCTCCTCGGGAGACGCGATCGCGCGGTGCTCGGCGCGCCCGTCGCGGTCGCGCACTGTGAGGTTCCGATTGAGCAGCCCGAGGCGCCCGCCGTCGGGAAGCGCGCGCGCCACGAGCAGCCGGTTCTTGAAATGCGAGCCGGGGTACGAGCTCGTGTACCAGTTGGCGACGATGCGATCGATGACCGGCATCTCCTCGAGGGTGAGCTCACACACGTCGAGCCATTCGTCGCCGAGCCGAACCTGATGGTAGATGAGACCGTTCTCGCGGAGGAGGCGACGCGGCTCGTGCGGCGTGCTCTGCGTACCCTCCTCGTCGAGCCGGAGCGCAGAGGTCAACGACATCGCACCCACGCCGACGTCGGCCAGCCATGATTCGTTGAGCTCGACCCGCACGAGGACGTGTGTGCGTGGGGGCGTGAAGTCGCGCGGGCGATGGTAACGAACGCGCGCGCTGAGCGGCTGGACCTCGAAGCCGAGGTCGCTCAGCACGGCGAGCAGGAGGGTGTTCTGCTCGAAGCAGTAGCCACCGCGCCGCTCGTGGACGAGCTTGCGCTCGAGCGCGCTCGGCTCCAGATCGATGGGCAAACCGAGAAGCACGTCGAGGTTTTCGAACGGGATGGCCTGGACGTGAGCGCTCATGATCGCGTTCAACGTCTCGAGGGTCGGTGCGCGCGACCCGCCGTATCCGATCCGCTCGAAGTAAGCGTCGAGGTCGATCATGTTCGAACGATGCCGCGAAGCCGTTACGCCGTCCACCTACCTCAGACGTGCACGTGGGCTGACGAGCTCGAAGGAGCGTGGCGGCGTTCCATCCGCAAAGGGCGCCAGGGGCGAGAGGAACGTTGGCTGGTTCGGCTTCCGAGCGCACGTCGCCAAAACGGCTGGGACCCGCTCCTCGCGACTCGAGAAGTCGCTGACCGTGCTTCCGCTCGCCTGCAGCTTCGACCTCTACGTGGCCGATCGCGGTGACGCGGGCGGGCAGTCGGACCTCTTCGCCGTGGTCCTCGATACGGCGAAGGCCAGCACGTACGTGCTGATCTTCGGCATCACGCCGTCCTCGACGTACCTCGGTGAATACATCGAGAATGCGGACGGCGGAGCGACTCCTACGGTCTCCGTGCCCAACCTCACCGATCGCCGTTGGACGCACGTGACCATCGCGCTCGCGCCGCCCGTGGCGAAGCTCACACTCGACGGCACCCTCGTGAAGACCCTCTCGCTCTTCTATCGCTCGGTGAGCGTCACCGCGATGCAGGCGGGGATCACGCTGGCGCGCGCCGCTCCCCATCCCGTTGCCGGATCTTATTTTACAGTGTAAACTAATCGCGTGAAGAAGCTCTCTGCGTCCACGCCGGTCACTGCCTTCGCCATCGCCTTCACTCTCGTCGCTGCCGCCTGCGCGACTGGTACGACCACGGCAGACGAGACCGACGACGTGCCGCTGAACGAAGCGGGCGCCGATGAGTCGAGCACGCACGTCGCGCCCGCTGCGGACGCCGCGAGCCATGAGGGCTCGGACGGCGCCACTTCGGACGCCGCCAGCGACGCGTCGGCCATCCCGGACGCCAGCACCACCGCCTGCGGCTCCGGCTCGGTGGAGCTCGGCGAATACGCGACCTGGTCCGGCAAGGTGAACGTCCACCGCGCCGCCGCAGGCGCATGGCTGGTCGACGACGACTGCACCTCCGGCGCGGACCACAACACCGTTAGCTACTGCCAGAAATACTGGCCCAGCACGACGAGGCAAGTGCAGCTCGGTGCCGTGACCTCCGACGCCAAGCCGTTCACGTCCGGCAACGGCGTGAGCCCAGCCTGCGGAGGCGTGGCGCTCGATCCTGGACAGAAACAGTTCGCGTGCTGCGCTCCGTGAAGCTGCTCACGCGCGGTCGCCCGTCGGGAGCGCCGGTAACGCGAGCCCATCGGCGTGAGCGCATCTGAGAGACAACGCCGCTTTTTACGTGTGTGACGCGTGTTTACGCCGTAAGTATTTACCATGCGGAACCTGCTTCTCGGGCTCGTACCGGTCGTGGTCATGGCTTGCAGCTCGAACGCGGCGTCGCCGGCGAGCGCACGAACGATGCCCGACTTCGATCTGACGGCCGATCTGACGAGCCCCGATTTCTTCTACGCGATGCCGTACCCGTCGGACTTGCGTCTCAATCCGGACCGGACGCCCAATCTGAAGGGATTTCCCAACAACCTCCAGGCGGCCATCGTCGAGGGGCTGCGTACGACCGCGATGCAACGCGTGGGGTTTCCGCAGATGCCGGTCGCGTATTTCCACTTCGACGCGGAGCTCGCGCCCCAAGATCCGACCAACGTATTGCCCGCCGACCCGTCCCAATCCCTTCTGCTCATCGACGTCGACCCGACGTCGCCCGACCGCGGAAGGCTGTTCCCCGTCGTCGCCGGTACGCCGGCTTCGGATCGCTATCTACTGGACGACACCCTCGAGGTGGCGCCGGAGGTCGGCGTCGTTCTGCACCCGTCGAGGACCTACGCCTACGTCGTGATGAAGTCGCTCCGCGATGCGACGGGCGCGAACCTCGCCGCGCCGGATGCCTTCACGGCGCTCGAGTCTGCGTCCGCGCCACCGGCCGATCCGCAGCTTGCTGCGTGGAAGCTGTATCAACCGCTGTGGAGCACGCTCGCGAAAATCGGTGTCGATGCTTCGAGCCTCGCCGTCGCGACGGTCTTCACGACGGGCGACGTCGTCAAAGACACGGCCGATCTCTCGTCGAAGGTCATCGCGCAGTACCACACGGCTATCACTGATTTGAAGGTGCTACCCGGCGGTGACCAGCCGCGATTCTGTGAGGTCGTCGGGAAGATTTCGTTTCCACAGTTTCAAGAGGGCACGCCTCCTTATGACACCGATGGTCTGTTTCGATTCGGCGCCGACGGTCTACCCGTCAAGCAAGGTGATGCAGTCGTGCCCGTGGCGATCTCACTGCCGAAGAGCCCTATGCCATCTGGAGGTTATCCACTCATCCTCTATTTTCACGCCTCCGGTGGGCTCTCGACCGACGATTTCAACGACGGGCCTTCTACCAGCGTTGACGATCCTGGCGCACAAGGACAGGGACCCGCGTACGTGATGGCTCCGCACGGCTTCGCGATGGCAGGGAGCGCGCTGCCGCTCAACCCGGAGCGCGTGCCGGGCGCGAGCGAATACGAATATCTCAATTTCTCGAATCCGGCCTCGTTCCGCGACACGTTTCGCCAAGGGATCATCGAGCAGCGGATGTTCATCGATGCGCTCTCCGAGCTGACGATCGATCCGTCGGCGGTCTCAGGATGCGCGGGCCTGTCGCTCGCGAGCGGTGAGACGACCTATCACTTTCAAATGACGCCACTGCATGCCCAAGGTCAGTCGATGGGCGGGATGTACACGAACCTCGTGGGCGCCGTCGACCCTCGCATCAAGCTCGTCGTCCCCACGGGCGCTGGCGGGTACTGGAGTTACATGGTGCTCACCACGCAGGCCGTTCCCAACGCGGCGGGCAGCCTCGCGGTTCTCCTCGGCACCGGCAAGCTCACCTTCATGCACCCGGCGCTGCAGCTGCTCGAGACCGCGTGGGAGCCTGCCGAGCCGTTCGTCTATATGCAGCGCATCGCCAAAGATCCCTTGCCGGGCCATCCGGTGCGACCCGTGTACGATCCCGTTGGCCAAGGCGATCGGTACTTCTCGTCGGACGTCTACGACGGCGTCGCCCTCGCGTATGGCAATAAACAAGCGGGCGATCCCATCTGGCCTGCGATGCAGCAGACGCTGTCGAGCGGTGGGCTCGGCGGAATCCTCCCGTATCCGGTTTCGCAAGATCTCACGTCTTCCGATGGATCGACGCGGTACACCGGCGCGGTGGTTCAATACGTCGGTGACGGCATCATCGACCCGCATGCGATCTATCGGCAGCTCGACGCCGTGAAGTATCAGTACGCGTGCTTCCACGAGAGCTTTCAAAAGACGGGGGTCGCGACGCTCTACGCGCCAGGTCCCATCGACTCGCCCTGTGGTCCGTAGCGCGTCTCGCCGCGCGCCCGAGCGGTCTTTTGCTCCAGGCGGGCGGCGCGCGCAGTCGAGCGGTGAACGGGAAGACTCCGGGGGCGGCCCTGTCCACATATATCCTCGCTCAGAAGTTCGGCGTATTCTGGCGAGCCCTGGAATGCTCTCTACATCCTTGTCTAAGGAGCCCGTCGGCATGGCGGACGCTTATCCCACCGGCGGCGAGGTCGCTCGGCCGTTTGAGGTAGTCGGCTCATGTTGACCAAGCTGCGGATCAAGAACTTCAAAGCCTGGAAGGACACGGGCGACATCCGCCTTGCGCCGCTTACGATCCTGTTCGGTGCAAACAGCTCCGGCAAGAGCAGTCTTGGTCACCTGCTGCTCGCCTTGAAGCAAACGGCCGCGTCTGCGGATCGAAGACGCGCCTTGCATACCGGCGACGAAGCCTCGCTCATCGATCTGGGGACGTTCGTCGAGTGCTTGCACGGCCATGATCCCAAAGCCCAGCTCGAGCTCACGCTCGACTGGTCTCGGGCCACGCCACTCGAAGTGCGCAACCCGCTCGATCCAGAAGAAGTCTACGCCGGCAGTGGGCTTCGTCTGACCAGCACGCTCGTCGCGAACGCGCAGGAGCAGCCCGTGGTTCGCCGTGTTCGGTACGAGCTGCTCAACGATAGCAAGGCGGTCTTGAGCGCCACCCTCAAGCATGGTGAGGACGGCAAGGTTCGTCTCGAGGCCGATCCCTATCGGCTCGTGCATGCCGTTGGGCGCAAGTGGCCACTCGACGGACCGGAGAAGTTCTACCGAATCTCTGACCGCTCCCTTGCGCGCTATCAAAATGCGGACTTCCTTGCCGAGTTCGCCGTCGAGCTCGAACGTGCGCTCGCGTCGCTCAGCTATTTGGGTCCACTGCGAGAGCATCCACGTCGGAGCTACGGATGGTCCGGAAATACGCCCGAGGATGTCGGCCCGAAGGGCGAATATGCGATCGCTGCGATCCTCGCCGCCGAGGCCGAAGGCCGCAAGCTCAATCGCGGCTACAAGCAGAAGATCCAAGGCTTTGCCGCGTTCATCGCAAAGTGGCTCGAGGACCTCGGAGTCATCGAGAGCTTCGAGCTGAAACGAACCGCACAGGGTCGCAAGGACTACGAGGTCAAGGTCACGACACGAGGGGGGCTGACCAAAGTAGCGCTACCAGATGTCGGTTTCGGCATATCCCAAGTCCTGCCGGCTCTGGTCGAAGCTTTCTATTGTCCGGAAGGCTCCATCGTGTGGATGGAACAGCCAGAGATCCATCTTCACCCACAGGTGCAGGCCGAGCTCGCAGACGTCTTCATCTCGGCCATTCGCGCCTACGAGAACGGACGACCGCGCAACGTACAGTTGATCATCGAGACGCACTCCGAGCACTTCCTCGACCGGCTCCAGCGGAGGATCGCGGAGGGGACACTAGAGCCGGCCGAGGTCGCGGTCTACTTCGCAAGAGCGGACGCGAAGGGCGCCGTGCTCGAAGAGCTGACCGTCAACGAGTACGGCGACATCACGAACTGGCCCGAAAATTTCTTCGGTGACGAGATGGGTGACATCGCCGCGCGGACTGCTGCGGCTGCGCAGCGACGAGCTAGGAGCACGGCAAAGTGACCGTCGTCGTGGACACGAACGTCATCCTCGTCGCCAACCGCCAACACAAGGACGTGAGCGAGGCCTGCGTCGCCGCCTGCGCGGCCCGGCTCGCTGCCATCATGCACGATGGCCGCGTCGCCATCGACGACGGCTATCGAATTCTTGGTGAGTACCAAAACAAAACCAATCCCAATGCCGGCCGGCGCGCCGGTGACATCTTTCTCAAATGGTTGCTGCGTAACAACGCGAACGCGGCGCGCTGCGATCGCGTTCCACTGTTAGATCACCCAGAGCGCGGCTTCGAGAGCTTTCCCAACGAGGCGCGCCTCGCGAGCTTCGACCCGCCAGATCGGAAGTTCGTCGCGGTTGCCGCTGCACATGGCGACAAGCCATCCATCTTGCAAGCCGCGGACTCGAAGTGGCTCGGCTGGAAAGCCGCGTTGGCGGCTTATGGCGTGACCGTCGAGTTTCTCTGCCCGGCGGACATCGCGGGCTTCGATAGCAACAAGAAGAAGCCCAAAAAGGCCAAGCGGTGATGACCGACTTCTTCCGCTTTCCCCACACCCCGCACCTTTCTTGGCTCGGACCCGGCACGCCGCGCGAGGACAAGATCCTGGATGCGGCGGAAGCGCGCGCGCTCTTGGCAGAAGAAGTGGTGGTCGAAGAGAAGGTAGACGGAGCCAATCTCGGCTTCTCCGTGGACGAAGGCGGCAGCTTGCGGTGCCAGAACCGCGGCAGCTACCTCGATCTCGACGATGCGAAGGGTCAATGGAAGCCGCTCAAGCGCTGGCTCTCGACACGACAACACCAGCTCGCGCAGGCGCTTGCGCCGCACCTGATGCTGTTCGGGGAGTGGTGCTACGCCACCCATAGCGTGCGCTACACGCGCCTGCCCGACTGGTTTTTGGCGTTCGACGTCTTCGATCGGACGGACAATGCGTTCTGGAGCGCCGAGCGGCGCAACGAGCTCGCCCACGGCCTCGGCATCGAGCCTGTCCCCGAGCTCGGTCGCGGCCGCTTCAAGTTGGACGATCTGAAGAAGCTTCTCGGCCGTTCGTCGCTGACCGACGGCCCCGTGGAGGGGCTCTACCTGCGGCGCGAGAGCGGCGGCCGGTTGCTGGAGCGAGTCAAGCTCGTACGCGCCGAGTTCGTCCAGGCCATCGACGAGCATTGGTCGAAGCGGCGTCTCGAAGCCAATCAGCTCGCCAGCCCTGCGAGGACAGCACCATGACTCTCATCCATGAGCCGTGTCTGGCTCAACCCGTTGCATCGAGATACCCTCCTTCGAAGCCGGCGCGCCGCAGGCCGTGCACCACATAGGGACAACGAACGAACGTGCTCCAAATCAATTCGCTCAAGTAATTTTCGATCATGAGGATGATCGGTCCTTCGTTCAGCCCGAGCTTCCAAGGCGCGACCCAACCATTGGGGTTCTGATCCGTGCTCGGAAATGTGGGGTTGAAGCTGCCGTCGAAACCTGAGCTCTCTGGCCGGGGGCCGAGGCGCTCGATCGCGTGATGAATCACATCGCAGACGACGTCAGGCGCGAACGGCAGCGATGCAACGACCGCCCACGGAGCGATCGTCCCGTCATCAGGCCCGAGCGGTGCACCGCGCGCGACGTATCCGTAGAACTCCCGACGCACGCCGTCGATCGTTCGCACGGCGGGCCCCGGTCCGTCGCTCGCGGTGAAGCCCCACCCGTTCGCGCCGTAGTGCGCAAATCCGTGCGGATTTTGGATCGCGTATGCGCGCTGAATCAACGTCGCGCGACGGCTGTTCTCGAAGTAGTCGAACCCCACTTCGCGGTTCCTCGCGTCGCGAAGTTCGCGATAGTCGATCCACACATGGGAGAGCTGATGCATGAACAATGGCCCCCCATAGAGGTAGTCGATGCCGTAGAACGTCTTCAGCTCGAACGTCGACGACCAGCTACGATAGCCCTCTGCGGCGATCGGAAATGTCGGCGAGCCGAGCGCAAGGACGTAGAGGATCGACGCCTCGCTGTATCCCTTGTCCCATGCGTAGGGCAGTCGGCCGTGCTCGGGCGTCCAGCCGTGGCCTATCGCCCCGCGCTCGTCCGCGGCCCAGGCCCAGTCGACGCGCCGGTAGAGTGAATCGGCGAGCGAGCGAATCTCGGCCTCGTCGTCGGTGTCGCTACGGAAGTACATCGCCACGGTGAGTATGCCCGCCATGAGAAGCGCAGTATCGATCGTCGACAGCTCACACGTGCCCGCGCGGCCGCCCGTGCTCATGTCGAGAAAGTGGTAGTAGAAGCCCTTGTAGCCGGTGGCGTGCGGAAGAGCGCTCTGCTCGCTGCGCGAGAAAAACCGGAGCACGGTGAGCGTGCGCGCGACTGCGTCGTCTCGCGACATCAAACCGCGCTCGACCGCGACGGTGTCGGCCGTCAGTCCGAGGCCGACGGCAGCGATGCTTGCGGGTGAGCCCGGCTTGCTGCTGTCCGCGATGAGCCCCGTCGTCGAGCTCACCTGCCGAGCGAAATAGTCGAACGTCTCGGCCTGCAGCTTGAGCAGCATGTCGCGATCACCCGGCCGCTGATCAGATCCACGCGCCAACTCTTGTGCGGTCTCCGTCATGAGAGCTCCACCGTCAAGAGCGCGGTGCCACGCGGCGGAATCGAGAGCTCGAACGACACGCAGTCGCCCTGAACGTCGTACGCTACTGGCGTCTTCACCAAAGAAGAAGCGACCTCGAGTGCGGCGACTTGAGAGGGAATCAAGCTCTCCGGTTGCCCCATCTCGACCCATGCGCGCCGCGCGTTCGCGTGATCGTCGTCGATGCGCTCGACGTATGCCGACTGAATCTCGCCCATGCCGGTGAGTGTAAGTCGAATGGCCTCGGTGTGATCAGGATGTTCGGGCAGCGTGCCGTTGGTAACGAGCACGCGGGCGCAACGAGCACTGCGCGTGACCCAAACATCGACGGTTGGATGATGTCCGTGCACCGGCACGATCTCGTCGCCGAGGCGATGAAGGAGCTCGAACGCGCGATACGCAGGTTTGGGGACACCGTAGATCGTGAGCAAGCCGAAGCCGCCGTGGAACGGTTTCGACGCGAAGTAGTTCTCCTCGAAGATGTCGCTGAAGGTCCAGTAGCTGTAGCCCTCGACGAGCCCGCGCGCTTCCATCACGGTCTTGGCGATGAACGCGGCGGCGTAAGGCTCGTCGTGCAAGCTGTCGAACGGGTTCGAGGACGTGCTCCACTCCGTGTAATAGAGCGGCTTGCCGCGCGCTTCGTCGCGGGCCTTGGTCGCTTCGTCGCGAAGCACGCTCCGCTTGCTCGCAGCGAGCTGCGCGACGGTGTCGTCGCCGGGCTTGCCGAAAGCGTCGGTCGGATAGTGGTGGGTCGAGACGAAGTCGATCGGGACGGCGTTAGCCTCGCAATAGGCGCAAAACTCCACGATCCATGCGTTGTCAGCCGTGGCCGGACCGCCGACACGAAGCGACCCATGCTCCTTTTTGATCGCACGCGCGGCATGAGCATAGAGATTGAAGTAGTCAGCCTGCGTGCCCGTCCAAAACGCCGTGAGGTTGGGCTCGTTCCAAACCTCGAAAAACCATTGACTCACTTCTCGGAGACCGTATCGCTCGACCCAATGATGCACGAGCTCTCCTATCAGCGTGCCCCAAGCCGCATAGTCTTTCGGCGGCGTGATGTTGCCCCGATAGTGAAAGACGGTGTCACTCCCGGAGGACAATGCCGACGGCATGAATGAGAGCTCGACGAACGGGCGCATGTCGATCGAGAGAAGAAAGTCGCAGATCTGGTCCGCGTTGAAGAACGAATAGACGAGCGCGTCTTCTTCACGCACGAGGGTGCCAACGTCGTCCGACAAGAGACCGTGAAAGCGAACATGCCGAAAGCCGAGCTCGCGCCGGCAGCGCGTCAGTTGCCGCTGCCAATCGGCGCGCAAGGCTAGCGTCGCGTGACCGCTACCGACCGTGTGCTCCCACGCATGTAAGAAGGGCGTGGCTCCCGCGTCACGATAGTCGCAATGAAATAGGTGCGCATGCTCCCCGCTCGAGTGCGCATGTTCGGGGGCTGCAGGCGCGTGATGGCTACGTGGGCTACGTGATGGCATAGGTGCAGGGTAACGACGCATGGGTCGTGCCGTCTGCGTGGCGCCGGCGCACGCTGCGAACGCACGACAATGTGTCCAAAAGTGCCGGAGTGTGCGGCATTCCTGTCACACCGCGCGTCCATTCCTCCACGCCGGCGGTAGCGCGTTCACGCGGCCTCCTGTTGTAGACTCCGGGCATGACCGAGGCCGACGATCAGCGAGAGTGGCTGAAGGCCACGATCAAGATGGCGGAGACCATTCGCACGGAGCTCGGCGCGCTCCTCGAGTCCGGTCGCAACGTGCACTTTCGTCCTTCGACGAAGGGCTTCTCGATGGTCGGCCTCCTCCACGACAAGCCGCAGCTCGGCAAGAGCGGTCTCCGCGACGCGAAGATGACCGCGGCCGAATTCGATCGCCTCTTCGCCGAGCACTGCGACGGCGACTTGCCCGGACGCAGCACGCCGGAAAAAGCACTCCAGAGCTTCTTGATCCGAGATGCCTACGCGCACGGTCGTCACATGCACGCGCTCGAAGTGGCGTCGAAGGGGACCAACGACGCCGTCGACCTCCTCTTGATCACCGACGAGATCCCGCTCCCATTCGAGAATGGAAAAATTGTTTGCGACATCCTCGCGCTGCGCGTCGACCACGGGCTAATGACGCCGGTGCTGCTCGAATTGAAGAGTGGTCGAGAGCTCGAGCGCCTCGTCGGGCAAGTCGAGCAATACGCCGCTCTCGTCGACACGCACGCCGACCTCTTCGCAAAGCTCTTCGCCGCGACGCTCGGCCGCGAGGTGACGTTCGACGGACCGACGGAGCGCTGGATCGTCTGGCCGGCGGCAGGCTGGGATCGCACGAAGCCCTACGATGCGACGAAGCTCGACGTGAAGGAGCGCTTCGAGGACGAGCTCCGCGACGGTGTGGAGCGGCACGGCCTCCTCCTCGGTCAGAATGTTCGCGTTGTCTCCTACATGGAGAACGAGGGTCACTACGCCTTCCGTGTCGGCGAGCGCTGAGCGAACGGAACCCCTCGTGCTTACTTCATGAGGCCATGGCGGCGATGCGCTTCTGGCCGAACATGAGCGCGTACGCATCGTGGAACCCGAGCTTCTTGTCGCGCACCGTTTGGCGGCCGTTTCCGCCTACCGCCGCCGTGTGTGCCGTGGCAAACGTCGTGCTCGCTCTACCAGCCGGCTAATCCGTGACGTCACGCCGCTTTCCGTAAGAGGCGAAAGCATTAAGCCGCCGACGTGCCGTTACCCGAATCCAGAACCTCTCTCACTTTTCTCAGGAGCGGCTCGGGTTGAACCGGCTTTTGTAAGAACGCCGCACCGCCATCGATTCCGTGGACCAAAATCGCGTTGTCCGTGTAGCCGGAAACGTAGAGAGCCTTCATGTGCGGCCGAACGATGGCGAGCCTCTCGACGAGTTGCTGACCGCTCATCCGTGGCATGATCACATCGGTCAAAAGCAGATGAATCTCATCGTCGTGCTGCTCACAGACGAGAAATGCCTCGCCGCCATTTTGGGCCTCGAGGACTTTGTAGCCGTGCTTGCGCAAGATCGCCGACATGAGGACGCGCACCTGATCTTCGTCCTCCACGAGGAGAATCGTCTCGGTTCCGTTCAGGCTCGCCGATTGAGCGGTGATCGACTGCCCGATCGCCAGACGTTCGGTTCGCGTCAGGTACATCTTGAACGTCGTCCCCTTGCCGAGCTCACTGCTCACCGAGATGTGACCACCACTCTGTTTGACGATGCCGTAAACCATCGAGAGTCCCAATCCGGTTCCCTTACTCTTGTCTTTCGTCGTGAAAAACGGCTCGAACACTCGATCTTGGGTTGCGGCGCTCATGCCGGTGCCCGTGTCGGTGACTGCGAGCATGACGTAAGACCCAGGAACGAGCCCTTGATGCTCTACGCCTGCATAGCCCTCTTCAATCAAGACATTGGCGGTCTCGATGGTGAGGTGGCCACCTTTGGGCATGGCGTCGCGCGCGTTGACGACGAGGTTCATGATGACCTGTTCGATTTGACCCGCATCCGCGTGAACCTTTCCGGCTGTGGGCGAGGTGATCCAGGAGACCTCGATGTCCTCTCCGAGAAGTCGGGTCAGCATTCGTTCGACGCCGGTGACCACGTCGTTCATCTCGATCACAGACGGCTGCAATACTTGTTGCCGGCTGAACGCGAGCAGTTGCCGCGTCAACGCAGCAGCCCGAAGACCGGCTTTATGTACCTCCTCCAAGTCTGCGCGAAGGGGGTCGGTCGGCTTCAGATCCGCGGTGGCCAGGTCGGTGTAGCTGAGGATGACCGAAAGGAGGTTGTTGAAATCATGCGCCACGCCTCCGGCGAGGCTTCCGATCGCCTCCATTTTCTGCGCCTGTCGAAGCTGTTCTTCGGAACGACCGAGCGCATCTCGAGACCTGCGCTGTTCCGTGATGTCGGTGACGAGCGCCAGCGATCCTTCAAACGTGCCGACCGAATCCTGAAGCGGATCTGCGTGCACGGAGACCCATAGATCCGTCCCGTCGCGTCGACGCAGCTTGAGCTCACCTCGTTCGGCGATGCCGCTTCGCCGACGCGCCAAACGATTCTGCGCCTCGACGACGACATCCGCGCTCATGAAATCGAAGATAGGTCGACCGACCGCGTCGGCGACGGTGGACCCGAGCAATTCGGCCATCCGCGAGCTCATGAACGTCGTGACGCCAGCACCGTCATACATCCATACCCCTTCCGACGTATTCTCGACGATTCGGCGATAGCGATTCTCGGTCGCCCTCAAGGCATCTTCGGCCCGCTTGCGATCTGTGATGTCTTGAACGATCCCGCGTGAGCGATACGTTTTGCCGTGCTCGTCCTCGGACGTGTGCAGGCTCCCATCGATCCAGCGAAATCTACCTTCGATGGCCCAACGAGCGTGAATCCAGCGGAGCTCACCGGTCGGCAAAAGGACGCGGTATTCGGCCTCGCACGCTGGCCCATCAGGAACGGCGTTTTCGGTCATGCTTATAATTCGAGCGCGATCGTCGGGATGGACGAGCTTGAGAAAGTCTTCGCCGTTAGGTCGTGCCTTTTCGTCACGACCGAAGATACGCGCGCATTCGGCAGACCACGAGATTGGATCGCTCGGCCGTGCTCCGGAGACCCAGCTTCCCAAATGTCCGGTCTCCTGAGCATCCTCCAAGAGTCGCTGGCTCTCGCGCAACGTCATCTCGTCGAGCTTTCGCCCCGTGACGTCACGAAAGTTGAGGACGATCGCACCGATCGAAGGATCTTCCAGCAGATTGGTGGCGGTAGCTTCGACCCAACGGATCGTCCCGTCGCCATGCAACGTCCGAAATTCAGGATTGGCTACAGTCGATCGTTTTTCCACGACATCAGAGAGAACCTTCAAGAGTGGCCCGCGGTCGTCGGGGTGCACGAAATCGAAGGTGCTCGTTCCCATGAGCTCGGCCGCAGCTCGCCCGGAAATTCCATCCATCGACGGGCTCACGTAGAGGATCTTTCTACCGGCATCGATCAGCGTGATTCCGCCTTCGCTCTTTTCGATCATGGCGCGGAAGCGAGCCTCGCTCGAGCGGAGGGCAGACTCCGCGGTCCTGCGCGCGCCGATGTCGATACCGAGCCCCGTAACGCTCGAAACTATTCCCGACGCATCGAAAACGGGGATCAGGATCACCTCGTAGAAGCCTGCGCGCGTTTGTCCTTCCCAACGCGTGATCTCGCCGCCGAGCGCGCTGCGAATCGCGGCCTCGGCCCCCACCCAGCTACCGAACGTCTTGAACGCGGATACTCCTATCCGATCCTCGAATGTCCTGTTGAGATCCTCGACGCCTTTTCCCTCGTACAGCGTGCAGATCCCGTCGCTGTCGAAGGCGAAGAGGACGATGGGCGCGTTGGAGATGATGGTCCGTAGCCGTTGCTCCGTCTCACGCAGAGCGACCTCTGCTTTTCGCCGTTCGGTCACGTCTCGAAGAATCGACAGATGTCGGTCGGGCAGCACATTGGCAACCGTGCTGTATTCGAGATTGCGCTGCTGACCGTCCCGTCGAAGAAATGAAAGCTCGCCGCGCGACGGACCGGCGCTCGGGGGCGAGTCCCAGCACGGAGGAGCCATGTAGCCCGGAGCTGCGAGCTCGTTCAGTCGGCGTCCGAGCAGTTGGTGCTTCTCGACACCGAACAACGCACAGGCTGCAGGATTCGCGTCGATATAGCGGCCGTCCTCGTCCGCGATGAGCATCGCATCTACCGATCCGTCGAAGACGGCTCGGAGCAGCTGCTCGTTCGCGCGGAGCTTTTGCTGCGCTGCCTGGAGGAGGATCGGCGTCGAGCCGGCATCACGAGCGAGCGTGTCGATCTCACCGCTCATCAGCGCGCGAACCATCTGCTGCGAATCTGCGAGCCGTTGCTCCAAAATCGCGATTGTCTGCTCCTGCTCGAGCTCACTCATCGCGCGCTCCCATGGAAATCCCGAGCGTGAGCGACAGCTGGGCACGATCCTTCAGGTTCCCGACGATTCGCCGCTCCGGCGCGGGCGCGACCTTGACCACCATGGGAGTGACCAGAACGCCGTCTTTCAGCCCTCGCTCCGGATCACGAAGGACATCGACGATTTCGAGCGAGACGTCTTCCTTGGCGAGACGGGCAATTACGGATTCGAGATTGCTCCTGGCGATGATCGAGCTCGGCGAATCGCCAGCCACATACAGGCGAAGCTGAAGACGATCCGCGCGTTCTCGAGGAGCGCGGCTCATCGTCGACCGGGCAACGGGCGTTTGCCTGGCGTCACGCCGCCGCGTCGGCTCTTGAGCTCCACCCTCTCGGTGCGATCGGTCTCGGTCGAAGCGAGGCGCGCCGCGATGATGCGCTCGAGATCGGCTTCACGAACGGCCTGTTCGACGCGCGCGGCCTCGACACGTACGTGAGTCTCGGCAAGTGCCAACTCGGCGTGCTTCTCGTGCATGTGGAGCTCCGCGACGGCTGCCGCCTTCGCGCGTCTGTCCTCGTTCTCGCGCTCCCACCTCAATGTCCCCATCAGGACCTCACCGCCTGCCATGTAAGGGTCCGCCAACGTGATGCCCTGATCCGTTAAAATCAGCTCTCGGACCTGATTGGAGTGACTCATGCCGCGCGACTTGATGATGGTGAGCGCACGATTTCGCTCGCCGCCTTTGTTGACGTAAGAGACATGCATCCACGTGTCGGCGATCGTCGAAATTCCTATGGGGGTCTCTTCGGTCAGTGGCGAAGCGTTCGCCAACAGCGATGTGGCGAGCGTGGTGACTCCGCGGCTCTTGGCCATGTCGAAGATTTGAATCGCAGCGCGATCTCCCATGGCTGCATCGGAAACACGGGAAAACGCCGAGATCGGGTCGACGATCAGGTTCCGCGCGTCGTGAAGATCCACCAGCGCGCGAATTCGCGCGACGTGAGCTTGCGGATTGTCCGCGCGAGCGCGAAGCGAGCACATCGTCAGCAGCCCGGACTGAAGGTGACGCGCGAGGTCGATACCGATCGACGCGACGTTGCGGACGATCTGCGTGGGCGCCTCGTCGAAGCTCACGTAGATCGTCGGCTCTTTTCGAAGGCAGGCGCGATCGGCAAACGCGGCTGCAAGGCTGGTTTTCGACGTACCAGGCGCGCCTGAGATGAGCACACCGCTTCCGCGGTAGTACCCGCCGCGCAGCATCACATCGAGCGCGGCAACTCCCGAGGTCAGTCGCTCCTTGAACACAGGATGATTGATCTCGGCAGACGTGCTCGAGGCGACGTCAATTCCGGAGCGCGTGATCGTGAACGGAAATTCGTTGGCCGAGTGCCCGATGCCACGGTACTTCGTCACGCGGAACATACGCACGGCAGCGCCGGCGGTGACGCGGTGCTGAAGAGTGACAACGCAGTCGGCGATGAACTCCAAAAAATCGTAGTCGGCAGAGGGATGACCGTCGGCCGCGTCGGCCTTTGCCGTGATGATGCCGGTCATTCCGGCGTTGTAGAGCCACTCGCGAAGACGAAAAATTTCACGGCGGATCAGCGTCGGGGTTCCGAGGTGACCGAGAAGGACGTCGAGGCCGTCGAAGACGATACGCTTTGCCTTCAGCTGCCTAGCGCGCGCGCCGATGATGGCCAGAAGCCCGACGAGATCGAACTCTCCGCCTTGGACGATGGCATTAGACAATTGCGCATCGAAGAGCTCGATACCGTGACCCTTGAGGTCCGCCAGCTTCCAGTCGAAGTTCCTTGTGTCTTTCACGATCTGGTCGGGACTCTCCTCGAACGTCACGAAGAGACCTGGCTCGCCATTTCTCGCGCCGGTAACGAGCGCCTGAAGTGCGAAGATGGTCTTGCCGCAACCGGCGCCGCCGAGAACTACGGTGACGCGCCCGCGGGGCAGGCCGCCACCGGTAATGTCGTCGAAGCCGACAACGCCGGATGAAATCGTATCCAAGGGCGCGGGCGCCCGTCGCCTAAGACCCATAGATGCACCCGATCGTGAGGAGGGGACTGCGGGACAGCCTGCAAGCCGAGGCAATTCATTGTTCATCTCAGCCGGACTGCGCAGGCGCTAGCCGCCAACACAACCCCGCTTTCGAGCGGAACCCGATGCTCGCTCGGCCTGCCCCCTCTTTCCGTAAGCGAACCTAACCACGAATCGTGGTCGGACGACATACGTAGGCTAGCCGTCAAGCTGAGCCGCCAGCGTCGCTGAGTGTCATGGTCCAAACGGTCCAAACATGACGGGTACAAACCGTGTGAAGCACCCGCTCGACATTGGGCGACGTATTCTGGAACCCAGTCCCATTCTTTGGGCAGGCTCTCGCGCACGACGCCTCGGTCATGGGAGCACTGCGTAACGAGTCGGGCGGTCACGGTTCACGTACGCGCCAGATCGTCACGAGCGGCGGCGCGTAACCCCATCAACGCGGCTTCCGGCATTTCCGGACGGCAGGCCCGAGGCAACCTACTCCTTATGGGATATTGAACGCTCCGTCGAGTAGTGCACAGCTCACGACCACGCCGGACGCAATCTACGGAAATACGGCGTCGCCCTACGGCGGCGGATTCGTCGGCGAAGCGGCCA
>CAJDWT010000063.1_pt1 | contig 18718 bp, 23 predicted proteins | sample 7391671 | NCBI WGS metagenome assembly CAJDWT01 (sample SAMEA7055729, study PRJEB34461) | soil metagenome | biome: terrestrial ecosystem; feature: Peninsula; material: soil | place: Antarctica | collected 2016
CGCGTGTACGACTGCTCGCCACCGCCAGCTGTACCAGCGGACGACGACGCCCTCATCGCCGGCGAGCCTCCGCAACCGGTGAGCATGAACACGACCACGAAGCACCACAACCAGACCCTTTGCATGACGCCCTCCATTTCCAAGAAAACGGAGGCGGCTGTCGGCGCTTACACCGCGCGAGGCGATTTCATGTTCATACGTGTTTTTGGCTCTATTTCACGTGAACGAGGATACTCTTCAGGTGTGACTCGGCCCCGGGCGCCGCCGGAAAGTCGCTCGGGTCCGGCAGGTCGCGCATCTTGACGATCTCGCGTTTCACCTTCCGGCCAGCGTCACCGAGCATGCGCCGCAGCTTCGCCTTGCGGACCCCACGATGGTTCGTGCACGCGAGCAGCATCCCGCCGGGCGCCACGATCTGCAGCGCGTCGGCGGCGAGCTCCGCGTAGTCCTCGCTCGCGACGAAGCGGCGCGTCTTGGTCGTCGAGTAGCTCGGCGGATCGAGGATGACGAGGTCGAAGCGCTGCTTCTGGCGCGCCGCCTTCGCGAGCCACGCGAACGCATCTTCGGCGACGAACGAATGCGCCGCGGCATCGATGCCGTCGACGAGCATGACGTTTTCGCGACCGCGCTCGAGGGCGACGACCGACGCATCGACGCTCACCGTCTCCTTCGCGCCGCCGGCCGCCGCCGCGACCGTGAACGCGCACGAGTACGAAAAGAGGTTCGCGACGCGGAGCCCCTTCGCGAGCGTCCGCACGCGCGTCCGGTTCGCACGCTGGTCGAGGAAGATGCCGGTCGACAGGCCGTCGGCGAGGCGGGCCTCATAGGAGAGCCCCTCCTCTTTCACGACGATGACCTCGGGCGCGGCGCCTCCGCGCACCGGCAGCTTCGGAGCGACGTCCTCACGCCGCGTCTCGACCAGCGTGCTCGCCTGCTTCGGTCGCAGCTTCAGGTAGATGCCGTCGAAGCCGAGCGCGTGGAGGCGGTCCAACACGCGCTCTTTGCGCGCCGGCGTGAAATTCTCGTCGTCCTCACCGCTCGTGTGGAGCTGCGCGACCAAAAAGGCGCCGTAGGCATCGACCGAGAGGCCCGGCAGCGCGTCGCCCGCTTCGTTCACGATCCGGAACGCGGTCGTCTCGTGCGGCGCCTTCGAGCGACCGAGCCCCCAGCGCTTCTCGAGCGCCCGCTCGAGCGCGCGATCGATGGTCGCGTCGTCGTCGTAGACGGTGGGGCCGAGGTCGCCGCGCTCGAGCCACTGTTCGAATTCGACCGGCACCGGCGCTTCGACGCGGAGCTTCTTTCCGGTGAGCGGATGGAGGATCTCGAGCGCATGGGCGTGAAGCAGGAGACGCGGCGCCGGTCCGCCGCCGTAAAGCACGTCGCCGGCGATCGGCGCCTTCGCGTTGGCGAGCTGGGCGCGGGCCTGATGGGTGCGGCCCGTCTCGAGCCCGAGCTCGACGATCGCGCGCTCCGCCTTCTGCTTGACGACCTTCACGTGCGTGACGGCGAGCTGCCCGCGGGTGTCCCGCTCACCGACGATCTTCATCGTGCCGTCGTCGCCGGGCGCGAGGCGGTCACGGAGCGCCGCCGGGCCTCTTTTCCAGCCTGAAACGCATGCAAGATACATCTTCTTCGCGGTGCGCCCTTCGAACTGCTTCGCGAGCGACGCGTTCGCCTCCTTCTTGCGGGCGTAGACGAGGAGGCCCGACGTGTCGCGATCGAGCCGCTGATGCGTCCCGAGGTACGCGTCACGCCCTTCGCTCGTCAGCCACGATTTCAGGCGCGTGACGATGTCGTCGGGGCGGTCGGGATCGGCCGCTTGGCTCGACACGCCGGCCGGCTTGTCGATGAACATCAGGGCGTCGTCCTCGAAGATGATCCACGACGCACGAAACTCCGGCCAAACGCGAAGGGGGTCCACGGCGCGCTTCTAGCACGCAGCCCGATTCAGGGCTCGGACGGCGTGTTCGGTGTCTTGCGCCCGAGCTCCATGCGGTCGAGCCCGCGCTTGTGGAGGACGAGCGTGCCCTCCTTCTTCCAGGTCTTTCCCTGGCTCTTCACCGTGAGCCGGACCGGGAGGCGATAGCAGCGAGGCGCGTCGACGAAGCGCACGCGGCGGCCCCCTTCTTCGACGACCGGCACCTTCTTCACCGCGTCGTCGAGGCGAGCGAAGAGCGGCGAGAAGTCGTAACGAAAGACGTGCTTCACGCGCCGGATGCCCGAGCCCATGAGCGCGCCGCAAGGCTGCACGTTCCCCTTGTGGAGGTAGTGGAGGAGCGTTCCGTGGAGCTCGGCGCCGCTCTCGGGGTTGAGCGGATCGGGGCGCGTGCTCGTGACCATGTCGAACGATTCACGCGCGCTGACGATGATGTCTCTGTCAGGCAAGCGGCGGGCAGGCGCGCGGAAGCGGGCGACGCGCTGGGCGTAGAAGCGGTGGACGTTGCCGGCGATCCAGGTGCGACCGAGCTCCTTGATGCGGTCCTTCGCGACGTAGACGAGCCCGCCGATGACCGCGACCATGACGAGGCCAGAGCCGATGGAGGCGGTCGGCGACCTCGTAGACCTCGGGCTCGAGGAAGAGGACCTCCTGGAAGTGCTTTTTGAGCTGACTTGCCCGTTCGAGGTAGCTCTCGAGCGCCTCGGGCGAAGCGCCGTCGGTGCGGATGTACTTGCGCGAGACGCGGTGCGTGACCTCTTCACCGAGCGCGAACGCGATCGTCGCCTCGAGCGCGGTGACGACCGGGCCAAGCTCTTCCCGCCGCTTGGTCGTCGCTTCTTTCACCAGCGTCTCGAGCGCGCGCTCGACCCCGGCGAGCATCTCGAGCAGGCGGACGCTGGCGTATTCGTCGACAAGCGCACGCTCGCGCGTGACCTCAGCGGCCTCGGTGGCTTCGACGGCGACGAGCTTGGCTCGTGCCTCACTCACGATCCGTAGCGCGGCTTCGACCCAGAGCGTGAGCCCCTGCTCGAGCTGCGGCACCCAGGCGTCGCGCGCCGTCAGGGCGTGACGCTCGAACCCTTCGCTCGCGCGCGAGAGACGATGCGCGAGCGCAACGGCGCTCCGGCGGAGCGCGTCGATCGTCTGGTGCTTGGGCGCCGTGTCCTCCGACGCTTCGAGCCGGGTGAACGTCTGAAGCTGATTCCACGGCGCGTGGCGCGCGAACGCGTTCGACGGGATGTCGAGCTCGACGTCGATCGAGTACGGAAGCGCCTTCTTCTCCGGAAGGGGGAGCGAGACGCTCCACTCCATACGGCTCGCATCGTGGACTCCGATCCGGACCTCCGCATCCAGAGCCTCTTCATCGCGGCCGGAGCCGACGACGTCCAGACCGAGCTCTTGCGTGATGCGTAGGGTCTGCTCGGAAACGATCGCTTGGGCCATTCTCCTGGAGAGCGATCGCTCGAACGCGACCGCTCCTCAGGATTTCCCCTCTAAACGAAGGAGGCGCAAGCAAATTCGAAACGGGATTGTCACATAACGTCCCGCGCGTCCGAACGGACCGCGCGAGGAAGCTTCACATCGAGAGGCCGCCGTCGACGTCGATGCAGCGACCGTCGAAGTACTCGCACTCGATAACGAACTTCACGGCGAGCCAGATGTCCTCCGGGAGGCCGATGCGACCGACCGGGATCGCGGCGACGAGGGTGTCACGCGCCTTCTGGTTCATGCCCTGGGTCATCGGCGTCTCGATCATGCCCGGCGCGACGGCGCCGACGCGGATGCCGAACGGAGCGAACTCCGAGGCCCACGTCTTCGTGTTGGCGGCGAGCGCGGCCTTGGCGGCCGAGTAGTTCGACTGCCCGCGGTTGCCGTGGCGCGCGATGCTCGACATGTTGACGATGACGCCGGGCTTCGACCCGGTTTCGGCCATCTTCTTCACGGTGTCACGCGCCAGGAGCGTCGCGCCGGTGAGGTTGACGGCGATGACTGCGTCCCATTGATCCTTCGTGAGGGTCTTGATCGCGCCCGTTTCACGGTCTTTTTTCACGAGGAGGCCGTCGCGCAAGATGCCGGCGTTGTTGATGAGGCCATTCAAGCCGCCCATCTCTTGGTGCGCCCAGTCGACGAACGAGGCGACCTCGTCCTCTTTGGAGACGTCGACCTTGCGCGCGAAGATCTTGCCCGGGCCCTTCGCCAATTCTTTGGTCTCGGCGAGCCCTGCTTCGTTCACGTCACCGATCGCGACCAACGCGCCGGCTTCGACGAGACGTACTGCAAAATGGCGCCCCATCCCCTGCGCGCCGCCCGAAATGATGATTTTGAGATCGCTGAGCTTCATGGCCGCCTCTTACCACGAGACGACCCCGAGCTTGGTCAAAGCCAGCAGCAAAAGAGCGACGACGGCGACCTCGACCGCCACGTGCGCCATCCGCTTGGCCATCCGCCAACCGAGCACCAGAAGCAGCGCCGCGACAAGAAGCGCCGGAATTCCGGTGTGCGCCTCGATGAAGCGCGCGACCGTCTTGAAGTGCGCGAAGGGCATCTCGAGCGACTTGGTGAGCCAGGGGCCGAGCCAGGAGCCGAGCCACGTGCCGGCCGACGCCGGCGCCCCTTTCGGCAGCCACGCGAGCGCCCAGGACGGCGGCAAAGCGGGTCGTGAGCTCGGCGCCACAGCGCGATCTCATCGCGCCGGCGGCCTCGTGGCCAACTTTCTCCTTTCCAATTCGCGGTCTCTCGTGAAAAAGTGCGCCTGTTCATGCGTCGCGTGGCTCGTTCCATCCTCGTTGGCTTCTCGGTCGTCGCCCTCTGCGCCGCCTTCATCGGTGCGTGCTCGAACCAGGGCGAAGGAGACAGATGCCAGGGTCAGAACGGCAACGAGGACTGCGCCGACGGCCTCGAGTGCTCGTCGCAGAGCTCGGACGGCGTGTGCTGCCCGCCGGACCGCTCGACCTCGACGTCGCCCGCGTGCCGCGGCAACACGGGCGGCCCGCTCGACAGCAGCATCCCGAACGAAAGCTCGACCGGCAGCGACGCGGCGACCGACACCGGCACGGATGCAGCGGCGGCCGACACCGGCGCCGGTACTGACGCAGCCGACGCCTCGACCGTCGCCGACGCGAACGACGACGGCGGCTGACGATGTCTCCGCACCTGCTCGTCGCTCACGCGCAGGAAGCGCTGATCCTCGCGGTGCTCTTGTCGCTCCCGGTCGTCGCCGTGGCCGCGATCGTGTCCTTCTTCGTCGGCGCGTTCCAGTCGGCGACCCAGATCCAAGACGCCGCCGTCGCCCACCTGCCGCGCCTCGTGGCGGTCGTCGCCGCCCTCGTCATCGCCGGCCCGTGGATGGGCCACGAGCTCACCTCCTTCGCGACCCGCATCTTCCTGCTCGCCGGCCACTGAAGACGTGGCCGAGAGCGCGGGCGCGCCCTTGGCGTTGACCGCCGGCCCATCCGCTGTTAGCTCCGGGCGCAGAATGAGTGAAGGCTCACTCAGTAAATCGGGTGCCTCGAAAAAACGGGAAAAACCGGCGAAGAAGCCGGCCCGTGGGGGCAGCGGCCGTGACCGCAAGAGCGGGGACAAACGCGAGCGCATCCTCTCGGCCGCGGTGAAGGTCTTTGCCAAGAGCGGCTTCTTCGACGCCCGCGTGAGCGACGTCGCCAAAGCAGCGGGCGTCGCCGACGGGACGATCTATTTGTACTTTACATCCAAAGAGCACCTGCTGGTTTCGCTCTTCGAGGACCGCGTCGACAAGCTCCTCGCCTTCATCGAGACCGATCTCGCCAAGATCGGCAGCGCGAAGGACAAGCTTCGCCGCGTCATCGAGGTCCAGCTCGGCCTGCTCGAAGAAGAGCGCGACCTCGCCGAGGTCATCACCGTCATCATCCGCCAGTCGTCGAAGGTCCTGAAGGAGTTCGCGACGCCGAAGTTCACGTCGTACCTCGACACCATCGCGCGCGTCGTCGCCGAAGGGCAGGCCGCCGGCGAGCTCCGGACCGACGTCTCGCCCAGCCTCGTCGCCCGCGCGACGTTCGGCGCGCTCGACGGGGTGACCTTCACGTGGGCGCTCGGCCGGGCCGAAGAAGGCGCGCTCTCCCGCGCCGCGAGCCAGGTCGCCGACATCTTGCTCCGCGGTCTCTCCCCTAGCCTGCACGAGAAATGAAGCGCCTCGCCGAGCGCGCGGCCATCACGAGGGCGACGCGCGCGTTCTTCGAGGAGCGCGGCTTCCTCGAGGTCGAGACGCCGCTCGCGGTCCCCTCGCCGGGGATGGAGCTGCATCTCGACGCGTTCGAGCTCGTCGACCCGAAGGCGGCGGCGCCGAAGTACCTGATCACCTCGCCCGAGTACCAGATGAAGCGGCTCTTGGCGGGCGGGCATTCGAAGATCTTCCAAATCTGCCGCGCGTTCCGCCGTGGTGAGCTCGGCAGCCGGCACAACCCCGAGTTCACGATCTGCGAATTTTATCGGGCGAACGCGGGCGTGGACGACATCATTGCCGACACCGAGGCGCTGGTCGAGCGCGTGACCGGCGGCGCGGTGACGCTCGGCGCGCGGACGATCGCGACCGAGGCGCCATTCGAGCGCCTCTCGCTCTGCGACGCGTACGAGCGCTACGCGAAGATCCCGCGCGCCGAGACGCTGCGCATCGCCGCCCTCGACGAGGATCGCTTCTTCCGCGTGCTCGTCGACGACGTCGAGCCCGCGCTCGCCCTGCTCGACCACGCCGTCTTCGTGACCGACTACCCCGCTTCGCAGGCGTCGCTCGCGCGCAAAAAACCGGGAGATCCGGAGCTCGCAGAGCGCTTCGAGCTCTACGTCGCCGGCGTCGAATTGTGCAACGGCTTCGGCGAGCTCACCGATCCGGTCGAGCAACGCGCCCGCTTCGAGCATGATCGCGCCGAGCGGGCGAAGCGCGGCATGCCGCTTTATCCGATCGACGAAAAATTCCTCACAGCCCTCGCGGAGGTGCCACCGAGCGCGGGCAACGCTATCGGCTTCGATCGCCTTGTCGCGCTCGCGTGCGGGACGACCGACATCCGCGACGTCATGGCCTTCGTCGACGACGAGCTTTAACGCGCGTCGACCTCGTCCCAAAACGCGCAGACGGTCTTCGCGACGACGTCGGGCGCCTCGACCTGCGGATAGTGCCCGAGGTCGTCCCACGTCGAGAGCTTCGCCCGCGGGATCTCCTCGGCGAGCTTGCGCGCGATCGCCAGGACCGCGACCGGGTCGAGCCTTCCCCAAGCGATGTGCGCCGGGCGATCGAACCGCTCGAGCGCGCCGACCCAACGGCGCCGGAAGCGCGTGCGCTCGTCGATGTAGCGGATCGTCAGCGGCAAACGCCGGGCGCCGTCGGCGCGGTTGAGCAATGCCCACATCGCGTCGAGATCTGCCTCAAGGGCCGGCCGACCGAAGATGCGCCGCATCTGCAGCTTGAACGAGCGCGCATTGTTGAGCCGCGCGAAGAGCGAGCCGAGCGGCGTGCGGAGCGCGATCTGCCCGAAGGTGAGATCGGCCAGCTCGACGTGGACGCTGCCATTCATGAGCGTGAGGCTCGCGAGCTCGAACGGAAGGAGATCGCGCTCCTTGCGCGCGCAGAGCTCGGTCGCGACGCTCGTGCCTAGATCGTGAGCGAAGAGATGCACGTGCTCGAGCCCAGCCGCCTTCACGACGGCGCACACCGCGTCGGCGTGCTCGAAGATCGAATAGCCGTGCTCGACCGGCTTGTCCGAGAGGCCGAAGCCGAGAAAGTCGAGCGTGACGATGCGTCGCGACGGCGAGACGATATCGACAAAGCGGCTGAAATCGTGGGACGACGTCGGGAACCCATGCAGAATACAAATGGGCGTGCGGCCGCCATCCGCGGCCCCGGTGTCGAGCCAGAAGAGCTCGCCGTCCGGCGTGGCGAGCCTGGCGCCGCGGCTGCGCCAGCTTTCGATCGACACGGGTCCGGCGGTCATGAGCGTGTACTCTACGCGCTCATGCTGCCGTTCGACGAGGCCCAAGCAAACGTGGTCGCGAGCGCGGTCAGGCTCGCGTCCGAGGAGGTCGCGCTCGCCGACGCGCATGGTCGCGTCCTCGCGGGCGACGTGCTCGCGCCGCTCGACGTCCCGGCCTTCGACGGGAGCACGATGGACGGCTTCGCGGTCCAAGCCGACACCTTCACCGGCGACGGGCCGTGGACGTTTCCGGTCGACGGAGAGACAACGCCGGGCGAGACCCCGCGGCCGTTGAAGACGGGAGCCGTGCGTCGCATCTTCACCGGCGCGCCGCTCCCGGCGGGTGCCGACACCGTCGTCATGCAAGAGGAGGTGGCGTTCGACCGGGCGGAGGCGACCTTCACGAAAGCGCCGGCGTGCGGTCGTTTCGTCCGCACCCGCGGGAGCGATCTCCACGCTGGTGACATCGCGCTCGCCCGCGGCATTCGGCTCAATTCAGCCAAGCTCGCGCTCGCGGCGTCGCTCGACTGCACGCAGCTCGTGGTCGCCCGAAGGCCGCGCGTAGCGTTCCTCGCGACCGGCAACGAGGTCCGCGGCCCCGGCGAAAAAGGAGCGCCGTCGTCGGTCCCCGACTCCATCACGCTGCCGCTCTCGATCCTGGCGAAGCACGCCGGCGCCGACGTCGTGTGGACGGCACGCGTCCCGGACGACCGGGCCGCGACCGATGCGGCGGTCGCCCACGCGCTTCAGATCGCCGACGTGCTCGTCACGATCGGCGGAGCGAGCGTCGGCGCGCACGACCACGCGAAGGCGTCGCTCGAAGCCGCGGGGCTGACCATCGAGTTCTGGAAAGTGAAGATGAAGCCGGGCAAGCCGGTCGCGCTCGGCAAGAGAGGCGACCTCCGCGCGCTCGCGATCCCGGGCAACCCGGTCTCTGCGCTCGTGACCTTCACCCTCTTCGCGTTGCCGCTCCTCCGCGCGATGCAAGGTGACGCTGCGCCGTTGCCGCGTCTTCATCGCGTCGTGCTCCGCGCGCCGATCGTCCGCGAGCCCGGCCGTCTCGAATTCGTGCGCGCCGCGTTCGTCGAAGGCGGCGTTGCTCCCCTGCCCCACCAGGCCAGCGGCGCGCTCGTCGGCATCGCCGCCGCCGACGTCCTGATCCGCGTCGAGGCCGACGTCGCCGCGCTCGAGATCGGCGCGACCGTCGAAGCCCATTTCCTCGCTGAGATCCTCGCATGACAAAGAAGAAGCTCACCCACCTCGACGCGAACGGGCGCGCGCGCATGGTCGACGTCGGCGCCAAGGACGTCACGCTCCGCGAGGCCACCGCGCTCGCCGTCGTCACGATGAAGGATTCGACGAAGGAGCTACTTTTTTCGGGTAAAATCAAGAAGGGCGACGCGCTCACCGTCGCCGAGATCGCCGGGATCCAGGCGGCGAAGAGAACCCCTGAGCTGATCCCGCTCTGCCACGGCATCGCGCTCACGAAGGTCGCGGTCACCATCACCCGCGGCAAGACGAAGGGCGAGGTGCGCATCGCCGCCACCGCCCACGCGAACGACCGCACCGGTGTCGAGATGGAAGCGATGACCGCGGCGAGCGTCTCGGCCCTCGCGCTCTACGACATGGTGAAGTCGGTCGACCGCAGCGTGTCGTTCACCGTGCGGCTCGAAGCGAAGAGCGGCGGTAAGAGCGGCGCGTGGAAGCGATGAGCCTCTTTGCCGTCGAGAAGAGCCCGCTCGACCTCGCGCGAGCGGTCGCGGCGGTGAGCCATCCCGGTGCCGGCGGCGTCGCCACGTTCCTCGGGGTCGTGCGCGATTCGAACGACGGTCACCATGTTCTCCGTTTGGAGTACCAGGCCTACGAGAGCATGGCGGCGAAGGAGATGGAGCGCATCGCGGGCGAGATCACAGCCGAAATCCCGGGCGTCCGGCTCTCGGCGGTCCATCGCGTCGGCCTGCTCGAGGTCGGCGACCTCGCGGTCGTCTGCGCGGCGAGCGCACCGCATCGTCACGAGGCGTTCGTCGCCTGCCGCCTCCTCATCGACCGCATCAAGGAGCGCGTACCGGTCTGGAAGCGCGAGCACTACGAGGACGGCACGAAGTGGATCCGCGCCGACGAAGGGTGGGTCGACGCGCGTTGTGCGCCGGACCAAGGCGTCCACCACCATCACTGACCGAGTCAGCCGCCGGCGACCGGCGGGAGCAAGGCGACCACGTCTCCGTCGGAGAGCGCCTCGTCATCGGCGGCGAAGGCCTCGTTCTTGGCGAAGCGAATCGAAGCCCAACGTCCTTCGAGGACGGAATGACGCCGCTCGAGCTCGGGCCTCAGCGCGGCGATCGTCGATGCGCTCGTCTCGACCGACTCCTCGCCACTCCCGACGAGATCACGAAGGTGCGCGAAGTAGAGGACCTTCAGCCGCATCAATGATGCTCGAGCGGCGCACCTTGCACGATGTGGAGCGCGTGCGGGAGCATCGGCAAGATCAGCTTCTCGACCCCGAGCTTCACGGCGTTCACGCTTCCGGGGAGCGCGATGACGATCCCGCGCCCGACGATGCCGGCGGTCGCACGAGAGAGGATCGCGCGCGCGCCGATCTCGTCCCACGAGAGCCTGCGAAAGGCCTCACCGAAGCCGTCGAGCCAACGGTCGAAGAGCGGCTCAACCGCCTCGATCGTGACGTCCCGCGGGGCGATCCCAGTCCCGCCGGTGAGGATGACCGCGCTCGCGCCGTCGTGGAGCGCGAGCCGAACCGCGCCGACGATCTCGAGCAGCTCGTCCTTGACGATCCGATGGGTGCGCAGGCGAAAACCAGCCGATTCGAGGCCAGCTCTGAGGGTTTTGCCGGATTCGTCGTCGGCGTCGGTTCGGGTGTCGCTCACCGTCAGCGTCGCAATCAGCGCGGGTTGCACCGAACCTTCCTACCACCCTGCCCGCATGCAGGCTATTTTCACCGCGTCCATGGTCACCAAGGTCACGCTGCCGATGCTCGCGCCCGCGCCCGCGCCGACGCCTCCGCGCTCGGTCCGCGTCTCGTTGACCGATCGCTGCGATTTCGCCTGCGTCTACTGCCGTCCGAGCAAATCCGACGGCTTTGTCCAAGAGCGCCTCGACGCCGACGCGATCGTGACGATGGCCGAGGGGCTCGCGAAGGTCGGAACGCGCCGCGTACGGATCACGGGCGGCGAGCCTCTGCTCCGCAAGGACGTCGTCGACATCGTCGCCCGGCTCGCCAAGCTCGGGTTCGAGGACCTCGCGCTCACGACCAACGCCTCGCGGCTCGCCAAGCTCGCCCGGCCTCTTCGTGACGCCGGCCTGCAGCGCATCACGATCTCGCTCGACTCGCTCGACCCTGTCCGCTTCGCTCGCCTCACCCGCGGCGGCAATCTCGAGCGTGTGCTGGCGGGCCTCGATGCCGCCGTAAGCGCCGGCTTCGACGAGGTGAAGCTCAACGCGGTCGTCTTGAGGGGCGAAAACGACGACGAGCTCGAGGCGATCGTCCGCTTCGCCTGGGCCCGGAGCATCGTGCCGCGCTTTCTCGAGGTCATGACGATCGGCGAAGGCGCCAAGGTCGCGAGCCAGGTCGTCACCGGCGCCGAAATGCGCGCCAAGCTCGCACACCTTTTGGAGGACGCGACGCCGGTGCGCGAAGAAAATCGCGGCCCGGCCCGCTACCTCGTGAACCGCTTCGACCGCACGAAGAAGGTGGGCTTCATCACCGGCGCTAGCGAAACGTACTGCGACGGCTGCGACCGTCTCCGCGTGTCGAGCGACGGCGTCCTCCGCCCGTGCCTCGCGACCGACGACGGCGTGCGCGCGGGCGAGCTGGCGAAGAACGGCGACACCGACGGCATCGCAGACGCGACCCGCCGCGCGTGGGAAATGAAGCCCGACGGACGAACGTGGGACGGTTGCAACGAGCCCGGAGCCGCCAAGCTCAGCATCCGCGCGATCGGCGGCTGACGAGCCGCCGGACAGACCAGGGCGGCTGACGAGCCGCCGGACAGACCAGGACGGCTGACGAGCCGCCGGACAGACTAGACCGGCTGAGTCGGCCTACTCCGTCGGCAAGCCAACGATCTTCATGAGGCGCAGAGCATTCGAGCTCTGCACGACGCCGTCGCGGAGCTTGTAGTCGAACGTCATCTTGTCGTCCTCGACCTGCTCCTCGAAGTGGACGTTCTTGACCTTGCCGGCAAGCTCTTGCTCGAGATCGCCGATCGCGATGTCGTGCGTGGAAATCGCTCCGATCGCGCCAGCTTCGACGAGCGCACGAGCGACCGCGCGGGCGCCGATCAAACGCTCTCGCGTGTTGGTGCCGTGGAGGATTTCGTCGAGCAGGAAGAGGACCTTCTTCGGCCCGTGCGCCATGTCGATGACGAGCTTGAGCTTCTGAAGCTCCGCGTAAAAGTGGGAGATGCCGCTCTCGAGCGAGTCGGAGATGCGCATGCTCGTGGCGACGCGGAGGTCGCCGATCGTCATCGACTCGGCACAGACTGGCGCGCCGGCGAGCGCGAGCACGGCGTTGACGCCGACGGCGCGAAGCAGCGTCGATTTCCCCGACATGTTCGAGCCGGTGATGATGAGAGCCAGCGGGCTCGGCGCGCCGAAGGAGATGTCGTTGGTGATGCGCTTGTCGGCGGCGATGAGCGGATGCCCGACTGCCTTGCCTTCGAGGCGCGTGTCGGCCGCGAGCTCCGGCCAGGTGAAGGCAGGCTGCTCGAACGCAACGGCGGCGAGGCTGGAGAGCGCTTCGATCTGACCGAGGACGTCGACCCACGCGCGCACGTGGGCACCGTATTTCTTACGCCATTTTTCGAGAGCGAACGCGCTATTGTACTCCCAAAGGAGGACTGGCGAGATGAAGAGGCGAAAGACCTCGTTGTGGCGCGCGTCGACGAGCGCGAGGATGCGACGGAGCTCGCCCATGGCGACTGTAGAGCCCGCGATCTTCGCGTGGAGCGATGCGAGCATCGGCGAGGAGAACGTCTCTTTTTCGATCGTCTCGAGCATCTCGCCGTAGGCGGTGAGCGCCCCCTCACGGGAGGACGCCGCGTCGAGGACGGCGCGCACGCCCGCGCGCAGCGGCGTGACGAGGACGAGCTGGAGGACCAGGCACCCGAGCCACACGAGCTTCGGCAAATGCGAATGAAAGACGAGCGCGCTGACGGTGAGGAGCGGGAGGAGCTTGGTAAGGAGCGGCATGAACGCCGGGAATGTGAGCGCGGTCGAGCCCTCGCTCCATGCGATCATCGGCGCCGGGTCGGGCTTGGCTTCGCCGAGCACCGCGCCGAGCGAAGAGAGGCTCTCGCGGAAGGCTGTCTTGCCGGCGAGCTCGCGGATCGCACCTTGGCGCGCCCGCACGTCGTCAGGAAATGCTCCGAAGCCGCCGCCGAGCCACGACGCCAGATGAACGCGACCGAAGCGGGTCTCGGCGCGGTCGACGAAGTGAAAGAGCGAGCTCTCTCCGTAGATGTCGAGATCACCCGCGAACGGGTGATTGGGCGCGGCCTTCACGTCGGCGGCGAAGGGCAGCTTGTGCCACGTGCCGTCGAGCCTGGCGAGACCGCGATCGTTGAAATCACGCGCCGCCAGCGCGCGATCTTTCTTGCGGATGATGCGTCCGTGCACGACGACCAGCACGACGAACGCGACAACCGCGACGGCGAAGGCCGCCCACGCGACCGATTTGTCCGGCAGGTGCGCCCACGCGCCGGCACCGAGCGCCCCGAGCGCCACCGCTACACAGAGGAGCCTGAGGCTTCCGATGATGCGTGAGCGACTTTCGAACGCCTCGGCGTCGTGTGCCCGGGACTTCGAGCGTTCTTCGTAATGGGCGCGCGGATCGATGCTCATGGGACGGCTCTCCTCCGAGAGCGCAGCTCCCCTTCTACAACAAGTCGCTCAGGCCGCGCGCGGGCGACGTGCGGGACGCGTAGCCGGGCTGCCGTCTTGCTTGCGCGGGCGGCGGCGACGACCGGCGACTGAAGCGACGGCGACGGCGAGGCCCGGGAGCGTGAGGCGGACGTCCGTCTCCGAACGTCGGTCGACCAAGCCACCGGTTTCGAGGCGGCGAAGCGCGTCTCGAAGCTCCGCGTGGCTGCCTCCGACGCGGTCCACCAAGTCGGTTCCGTCAGCCACTGCGCGGCGACGGGCAAGGCGAAGAAGAGCGCGCAAAATCGAATGTTCGTAATCCATGACGACCTCCGAGAAGCGACACTAAGCGGGGCCTGAACGTCCGTCTAGTAAACGGCTACGATTTTTCCGAAAGCCGTACCTACGATGCGCTCGGTCATGCTCTCAAGGAATGCGTAGCAGGCGAGCTGGATTTATCCAAACAACTTGAATTTGCAGGGGATCGTCGTCCGCGAGTCGCTGCAGCGCGAAGCCTCGGCGGTGATCAAATCGCTATGTCTGCGCGCCTGCGCAGCATGTGGAAAAGTGGCTGCGTTCAGCCTTTCGTTCAGCGATGTCAGGGAGCGGCGGGAGGCGGCGGCGCGAGCCCGAGCTCGTGGAACGCGAAGCTCATTTCGTCGACGACCTCGTCGACGACCTTGGAGGTCGGCTTCCCTGCTCCGTGCCCCGCGTTGCTCTCGAGGCGAAGGAGGATCGGGCGGTCGCCGACGGCACCGGGCGGAGTGTTCGGCGGGTCGCTATCGTGCTGCGCCTGATCCATGCGGGCCATCATCTTGCGCGCGTGCATCGGGTCGACGCGCGAGTCGCTCTCGGCGCTCGTGAAGAGCATCGACGGATAGCGCACGCCGTCTTTGACGTGGTGGTACGGCGAATACGCGTAGAGCCACTGCAGGTCGGCGGCTTTGTCGGGATCGCCGTACTCGGGCACCCAGAGCTTCGCGATCCGAAACCGCGGATAGCGAACCATGTCGGTCAGCGGGACGAGCGCGAGCCCGACACGGAACAGCTCGGGATGCTGCGTAACCACGGCGGCGACGAGCAGGCCGCCATTGGAGCCGCCGATCGCACCGAGCTTGTCGGGTCGCGTGATCTTCTGGTCGATGAGCGCCTGCGCGCACGCGGCGAAGTCGTCGAACACGTTCTGCTTGTTCTGGAGCATGCCCGCCTGGTGCCAGGCCTCGCCGAGCTCACCGCCACCTCGCAAAACGGCGGTGACCCACACGCCGCCACGGCGCACGGTGACGAGCGCGCGCGAGCTGAACGCCGGCGTCTGGTTGACGTTGAAGCCGCCGTAGCCCCAGAGCATCGTTGGGTTGTCGCCGTTCCGCTTCATGTCCGCGCGGGCGACGACGAACATCGGGATCTTCGTCCCGTCTTTGCTCGTGGCGTACATGAGCTCGACCTTGACGTCATCGGCCTTGAACGAGGCGCCGACGCGGTCCCACATCTCGATCTTGCTCGTCTTCAGGTCGACGTGGAGGACCTGCGGCGGCGTGACGAACGAATAGAAGTCGACGAAGGCCTCGTCTCCGTCGACCGGCGCTGACACCGTCGCGGTGCCGATGCCCGGGAGCTCGATCGGCCCCTTGGGCTCGCCCTTCAGATCGAAGCGCTCGATCTTGGTCGATGCATTCTGCAAATAATTCACGATGATCGTCTTGCCCACGATCGTGACGTCGTCCATGACGTCTGCGCGCTCCTGGATGATCTCGTCCCAGTGCGTGCGGTCGGGCTTTTTATAGTCGGCGGCGAAGAGATGGTACTTGGACGCGCCGTCGTTCGTGCGGATCCAGAGCTTGTCGTCACGGACGATGGGGTCGAACACGGCCGGGGTGCCGACCGCGACCTCAGTCCACTTCTTCGCGTCCTTCGACTTGCTCGCGAGGTCGCGGAGGTAGATCTCGCTCTTGTCCCAACCTTCGTGGACGCGAATGACGAGCCAGCGTCCGTTCGGCGAGACCATCACGACCGGCACGTCGGTCTTCTCACGCCCTCCGCCGAAGACGATCTCGTCGGTGAGCGGGTCTTTGCCGATGACGTGGTGGAAGATTTTGCAGAAATACTTCTCGTCTCCGGGCGGCACCGATCCCGGGGTCGGATAGCGCGAATAGAAGAATTCCTTCCCGCCCGGGAGCCACGCAACGCTCGCATGGCGGGCGTACGGAATTTTGTCGGGCAAGTCGCCGCCGGTCTTCACGTCGCGAATGCGGAGCGTCGAGTCTTCGCTCCCGCTCTCGCTCGAGCCCCAAGCGACGAGGTCTCCCTCGTTCGAGGGATACCACCAGTCGAGCGCGGTCGTTCCGTCTTGCGAGAGCGCCGAGACGTCGATGAGCGGCCGGTCCGGACCGTTCACTTTGTCGCGCACGTAGAGCGTCGGCTGATTTTGCGCACCTTCGCGCTTCGTATGGAAGTAGCGCTTCGTCCCAGCCTTCGTCGTCTGGACCGCAGGCGGCGCAACGACGCCGATGTGCAAGAGGTCGGACACCTCCGTCCTGAGCTCGTCGCGCCCTTCGATCTTGTCGAGATAAGCGCGCGTGGTCGCGTTCTGCGCGGCCGTCCACGCCTTGGTCTCCGCCGACTCACCGTTCTCGAGCCAGCGATAGGGGTCGGCGATTTTGATGCCGTGTAGCGTCTCCACCACGTCGTCGATGCGCGTGCGCAACGTCGGTTTCCTTTCTGCGGCGTCGGCGCGATGCGCCGAGGCGGGAGCACGAACGGGAGGGTTCGAGTCGCCGCACGCGATGCTCGTCACCCCGAGCGACGAGACCAAGAGAAGTCGATGAAAGCTCTTCACGACGTTGTCATCTTAGTTCGATCAGGCGCGTCCGGCGGGAGAAAAGCCCGTTCCCTTTCGAAGCGGAACGCGTCATCATCACGCGCGATGATGCGAGCAGCGATTCTGGGGGCGGCGCTCTTTTCTCTGTCGCTCGGCCCTTGTGACAAGGTGAAAGCGCTCGTCGGCGGGCAGCCGGCAACGGCAGAGCCGTCGGACACGACGACGATGCAGCCGGCGGCGGTGATTTCGCCCGAAGATCAGCTCCTGAAGGAAGCGACCGACTTGTGCACCGCCGGCGACTGCTTGACTGCCCACGACCGGCTAACCGTCGGTCTTCCGGCGGCCGCGCCGCAACGGCAATCAGCGGCATACAAAGACATCGAAACGAAGTGGGCGAACGCGACGATCGACGGCGCCGCCGACGATCCGGATTTGATGGCGCGACGTCGTGCGCTCGGTGACGTCATCGCGTCGGCCACGGTCAACGCCGCCACGAAGGGGCGCGCGCAGCAGACGCTCGCCGCGTTGCCGCTCACGCCGATCGTCTACGACGCAGGCCCGCAACCCAAGATCTCTGCCTCGGCGACGCCCGACGACGACGTCAAACCCACGGGAAAAAAACCGGGCAAAAAGCGCCGTTGAAACCTCTCGCGCTTCTCTCGAACGACGACGGTTACACGAGCTTGGGCATCCGCGCGCTGCGTAAGGCGCTCGAGACGTTCGCCGACGTCATCGTGTGCGCGCCCGAAACGGAGCAGAGCGCGGCGAGCCACGCCCTCTCGCTGAACAGGCCGCTCCGTCTCCGCGCGGTCGAGCCCTCGATCTTCGCCGTCGACGGGACGCCGGCCGACTGCGTGTACGTGGCGATCCACTCCGGTCGGGTGTTGCCACGACGACCCGACATCGTCGTGTCCGGCGTGAACCACGGGCTGAACCTCGGACAAGACGTCTTTTATTCGGGCACCGTCGCCGCGGCTCGTGAAGGCGCGCTCCGCGGCATCGCCGCGATCGCCGCCTCCGCGCACCCGAAGGCGGACTTCGACGTCGTCTCCGCCGAGGTCGCACGGCTCGCAGAGACGATGGCGGGCAAACCTCGCAGCGAGCGGGGGCTCCTCCTCAGCATGAATTTTCCGCGGACCTGGACGGAGATCGTGGCTACGCGGCTCGGCGCGCGCCTCTACGAAGAGAGGTGCGACTTCCGCAAAGATCCGCGCGGACGCGAGTATCTGTGGATCGGCGGACCCGGCGTCGAGCATCCGCATGCGCCCGGCACCGACACCGAGGCCTACGACCTAGGGCAGGCATCGGTGACGCCGCTCCTTCTCGACCCCACCAATCGCGAGTACGGCCAGAACTTGGGCGCGATCCTGACGAGCATGCAGAGCTGAGCGAGGAACGACCGATGGCGACCAAGACAAAGAAGAAGACGACAACCCCGAAAGCTGCTCCGAAGCGATCTGCCCCGAAAGCTGCTCCGAAGCCTACACCGAGCAAGACCACCAAAAAGACCGTCGCGCGCAAAGGGAGCCCGAAGCCGAGCGCCCCGAGGCGCGTCACGCTCGTTCCGTCGCAAGAGGTCGTCGCGTACGCCGCGTCGCACATACGCGACGTCCCGGATTTCCCGATGAAGGGGATCATGTTCAAGGACATCACGCCGCTCCTCGCGAGCCCGCGTGCGTTCCACATCGTGCTCGACGCCATCGCCGAGCGGTTCATCGGCGAGCACATCGACGCCGTCGTCGGCGTCGAGGCCCGCGGCTTCATCTTCGGCGGTGCGCTCGCCGCCCGCCTCAACGCGAGCTTCGTCCCCGCGCGAAAGCCCGGCAAGCTCCCCGCCGCGAGCGACTCGGTCGAATACGACACCGAATACAGCACCGCGACGCTCGAAATGCACAAGGGGTCAATCCGCGAAGGGGCCCGCGCGATCGTCGTCGACGACGTCCTAGCAACCGGCGGAACCGCAAAAGCAACCGCCGAGCTCGTCCGCCGCCAAGGGGGCTACGTCATCGCCTACGCCTTCGCCATCGAGCTAGGGTTCCTACACGGACGCGAAAAGCTCCTACCCGTCCGAGTCGAAAGCGTCATCACCTACGCCTAAGTCGAAAGTCGAAAGTCGAAAGTCGAAAGTCGAAAGTCGAAAGTCGAAAG
>CAJDWT010000240.1_pt1 | contig 18426 bp, 17 predicted proteins | sample 7391671 | NCBI WGS metagenome assembly CAJDWT01 (sample SAMEA7055729, study PRJEB34461) | soil metagenome | biome: terrestrial ecosystem; feature: Peninsula; material: soil | place: Antarctica | collected 2016
TTATGACCTGGGGCGATCGCTGGCTCGCGTCGAAGCGGAAGAAAGCGCCGACGTGGGCGCTCCTCCACGTGCCGTGCGGGCACTGGCTCCGGACCGAGGTCGTCTGCAAGCCGTGCGGGCAGCCCTTTCGCGTGCCGTTCGATCTCGAGCAATCATGACGCCGCCCGTCTTCGTGCTTGGCGGTTTCCAGAGCGATTTCGCCCAGAATTTGGCTCGTGCACGGCTCGGCCTCGCCGAGCTCACGAAGGAGGTCGTCGAAGGCGCGCTCGCCTCCAGCGCGGTGGACGCGGAGGACGTCGACGCCGTTCACGTCGGCAACGCATTCGGCGAGCTCTTCACCGGCCAGGCCCAGCTCGGGGCGATGCCGGCGACGGTCGTCCCCGCGCTCGCGAACGTTCCGGCCTCGCGCCATGAAGCGGCCTGCGCGTCGGGAAGCATCGCTGTCCTCTCGGCGATGCGCGACATCGAGGCCGGCCACGCTCAGTGCGTCCTCGTCGTCGGGGTCGAACAGCAGCGGAACGTGCCCGGTGAGATCGCTGCGCGTCATCTCGGCGCGGCGGCATGGGTCGGGAGGGAAGGGCAGGACGCGCGCTACATGTGGCCGCATCTCTTCTCGCGCGTCGCCGACGAGGTCGCCGAACGCTACGGTCTCCAGCACGCGCACCTCGCCGCGATCGCGAAGAAGAACTTCGGCAATGCTAAACGCAACCCGCTCGCGCAGACGCGCGGTTGGGCGTTCACGGACGCGAGCTTCACGGAAGACGACGAAGCAAATCCGCTGGTCGAAGGCCGGCTCCGACGCCAGGACTGCGGCCAAGTCACCGATGGCGGCGCTGCCATCGTCCTCGCTTCGGCGGAATTCGCGGACGCGTGGGCGAAGAAGCATTCACGACCCATCGGCAAAATGGCTCGGTTCGCAGGTTGGGGACATCGCACCGCCGGGCTCGGGCTCGAAGAGAAGCTCCAGCAAAGTAAGGGTGCAGGGTACATGTTTCCACACCTGCGCGCGACGATCACCGACGCCTATCGACGGGCCAGCATCGTCGGCCCGGGCGATCTCGACGGCATCGAGACGCACGACTGTTTCACGATCACCGAGTACGTCGCGATCGATCACCTCGGGATCACTGCGCCCGGCAGGAGCTTCGAGGCGATCGAGGACGGGCGGCTCGAGCACGGCGCCGCGCTCCCCGTGAACGCGAGCGGCGGGCTCATCGGGCTCGGTCATCCGGTGGGGGCGACCGGCGTGCGGATGGTGCACGACGCCGTGAGGCAAGTGACGGGCAGCGCAGGAGAGATGCAAATCGAGGGGGCGAAGCGCATCGCGACGCTCAATATCGGCGGCAGCTTCACGACGGCGGTCAGCTTCGTCGTCGCCACGGAGACATGAACGATGAAGATCACCCACACGCGCAAGTACGACAGCAAGCTCCCCGCAAACGACGATCACCCGTACCGCACGGGCGCCTGGACGCCCATGACGACCGAGTACGACGCGACTGAGCTCGACGTCATCAGCGGTGAGATCCCGAAGGATCTCACCGGCGTCTATCTCCGAAACACAGAAAATCCGCTGCTCCCGGCGATCGGCCGCTATCACCCGTTCGATGGTGACGGCATGCTCCACGCCATCGAATTCGCGAACGGCAAGGCAAGCTATCGCAATCGCTTCGTGAAGACCGAGGGGCTCCTCGCCGAGCTCGAGGCGGGCGAGCCGCTCTGGGCGGGCATCATCGAGTCGCCGCTGCAGTCCAAGCGCGAGGGGTGGGGTGCTCGCACCAAGATGAAGGACGCCTCGAGCACGGACGTGGTCGTCCACAACGGAGTCGCGATCTCGACCTTCTACCAATGCGGTGACGGCTACCAGCTCGATCCGCGCACGCTCGAGGCGAAAGGCACCGCCGCGTGGGCGAAGGGGCTGCCGAACGACTGCGGCGTCTCCGCCCACACGAAGGTCGACGAGAGCACGGGCGAGCTCCTCTTCTTCAACTACGGAACGCATGCACCATACATGCATTACGGCGTGCTCGACGCGGGCGGGAAGCTCGTGCATTTCACGCCGATCGAGCTGCCCGGCGCGCGCCTGCCGCACGACATGTGCTTCACCGACAACTACGCCATCCTCAATGACTTCCCCTCGTTCTGGGATCCGGCCCTGATGGAGAAGGGGATCTACCGCGCAAAGTTCCACGCCGACATGCCGTCGCGCTTCGGTATCGTCCCGCGTCGCGGAACGAACGCCGACGTGAAGTGGTTCGAGGCGTCACCGACCTACGTGCTCCACTTCGTCAACGCCTTCGAGGACGGCGACGAGATCGTGCTCGACGGCTTTCATCAAGGCATTCCGATGCCGAAGATCAGGCCCGAAGACGGCCCGTGGGGCGCGATGGCCAAGCTCCTCGACACCCACGAGCTCCGCACTAGGCTTTGCCGTTGGCGCTTCGACCTCAAGACCGGCAAGACGACCGAGACCTTCCTGGACGACCAGTTCCTCGAGTTCCCGACGATCAATCAGAAGCTTGCCGGCAAGGCGTATCGCTATGCGTATTGCATGACGATGGAGCCGGGCTCATTCCTCTTCAAAGGGATCCATCGCTACGACCTCACCGACGGCTCCAGGGTCGGCTACGAGTATCCGAAGGGCGTCTTCGCGAGCGAGTCGCCGATGGCCCCGCGCGACGGAGCGAAGGGCGAGGACGACGGCTACGTCGTCACCTTCACGATCGATCTGAACGAGAACATGTCAACCTGCGACATCTTCGACGCGAAGGACCTCGCGCGAGGGCCGATCGCGCGCGTGCGGCTACCCGAGCGCATCTCGAGCGGCACGCACTCGTGTTGGGCAGGTCGCGACGCGCTCGGGTGAGCTTTGTGGTGCGGGGGGGTGCGCGGATGGATCGTTTCCTGACCCTGGTGGGGCAAACGCCGGCGTTTGCCCCACCAGGGTCAGGGCGACGACCCCTTAGCGGTGTCGACAACCCCACCGATCAAAACCCCCTAAACGCGTTCCAGAATCGTCGCGATGCCTTGTCCGCCGCCGATGCACATGGTCACCAGCGCGGTCGACTTGTTCGAGCGCTCGAGCTCGTCGATCGCGGTGCCTAGAAGCATTGCGCCCGTAGAGCCGAGCGGATGACCCATCGCGATCGCGCCGCCGTTGACGTTCACCTTGGCAGGATCGAGGTCGAGCTTGCGTATCGCCTGGAGGACGACGGCGGCGAACGCCTCGTTGATCTCCCAGAGGTCGATGTCCTTGGTCGTCATTCCAGCCAATTTCAAGGCCCTTGCGCTCACAGGCGCGGGGGCGGTGAGCATGAGGATCGGGTCGGAGCCTATCGTCGCCATCGAGACGATACGCGCGCGCGGCTTCACGCCGTGCTCTTTGACGTACCTCTCCGACGCGAGGATGAGGGCGGCGGCGCCATCGGCGATGCCGCTCGAATTGCCTGCAGTATGCACGTGGTTCACGCCGTGCGGCGAGGGATGCGCGGCGAGCGCGATCTGGTCGAGCGTTTCGCCGTTCGGACCGACCTGGGCGGCGCCCATGCCGACGAACGACGCCTGGAGGCCGGCCAGCCCTTCGGCGCTCGTGTCGGGGCGGGGGAGCTCGTCACGGTCGAGGAGCATCTTGCCGTTCGCGTCGGTGACGGCGAAGAGCGATTTGCCGAAGCGGTTCTCTTCGATCGCGGAGGCTGCCTTCTTCTGCGAACGGAGCGCGAAGGCGTCGACGTCCTGCCGGGTGAAGCCTTCGAGCGTCGCGATGAGGTCGGCGCTGATGCCTTGCGGCACCTGGAAGATTTTCTTGCGGAGGTCGAGGTTGTTGCCGTCCATGCCGCCGCCATCGGAGCCCATCGGCGCGCGCGACATGCTCTCGACGCCGCCAGCGACGACGAGGTCTTGGGCGCCGCTACCGACCCCCATCGCTGCGAAATTTACCGCCTGCTGGGCCGAGCCACAGAAGCGATTGAGCGTGACGCCGCTCACTTCGACCGGCCAGCCGGCAGCGAGGATCGCGTTGCGAGCGATATTCGCGCCTTGCTCACCGGCCTGCGAGACGCAGCCGACCACGACGTCTTCGACGTCCTTCGGTTGCAGCTTGCCTCGTTTGGCGAGCTCATGGAGGACCTGCGCGAAGAGCTCCTGCGGATGGACGGAGGACAGCGCGCCTTTACCGGCTTTGCCGCGACCACGCGGGGTGCGGACGGCGTCGAGGATGTAGCTTTTCATGATCGGTCTCCCTTTTTGGATTCGGCCCGCGCCACGAAGGCGCCCACGGCTCTGCAACACTTCAAGATCTCGTCGGAGAAGGCGGTCCCACGGAATGCGCGCGCCATGCTCAAACCGCCGGACATCAGGGCGACGAGCCCGATCGCGATCGTGCGCTTCGGGAGCGCGCGACCGGGCTCGAGGTTGTCGCCGAGCGCAGCGGTGAGCGCCTCGATCTGCTCGGCAAGCGCATCGCGATGCTCGGGCGCGGTGTTGCCGACCTCACCGATGATCGCGGGGAGGGGACAGCTCTGGTCGACCATGTCGCGATTCACTGTCGAGAGGTACCGCTTCACGATGACCTCGGCGCGGTCGGCGGCGGGCTTGTCTTCGATGCGGGACAAGAGGACCGCGCGGATCGTCGCCGCGGCCCGCCGGATCGTCTCGTCGATGAGCTCCTCTTTCGAGGCGAAGTGCGCGTAGAAACCGCCGACGGTGAGACCCGCGCCGCCCATGACGTCGGCCACGCGCGCGCCGGCGATCCCGTGCTGGCGCAGGAGCCTCTCTGCCGACGCCAAGATGGCGTCGTGAGACCTCTCCTTTCGTTCGACCTTCGCATTCATCGTACGGGCGTAATATGATCATGGACAGGAGCAGGTCAAGGGCGGTTGCGCGCGTGCCCGAGGAACGGCGTCCTTGATCGGCGTCCCGAAAAGGGCGTAAGGAAATCGGCATGACCGACCACGCCCACGGCCCCTTCGAAGTCAGCCTCGTCCCACTTCAATCACACATCGAAGGCGACGAGCTGATCGGTCGCCGGTCGATCGACAAGGTATTTCATGGCGATCTCGAGGGGACGAGCCAAGGCGAGATGCTGAGCGCCGGGACGACGACGAAGGGCTCGGCCTGCTACGTCGCGATCGAAAAAGTCACCGCGATCTTGGCCGGAAAGAAGGGCACGTTCGTCCTCTCGCACCTCGCGACGATGGACCGCGGCACGCCTTCGATGACCATCACCGTCGTACCCGACTCAGGCACCGAAGAGCTCGTCGGCCTCAAGGGCACGGTCAAAATCGATATCGGCGAGGGCGGCAAGCACTCGTACGACCTCGAGTACTCGATCGGCTGATCAGGAGTGAGGTAACGCCTCGGCGGCGGCGAGCACCTCGCTCGCGTGCACCCCAGGATCGACGTCGGGCCAGTACTTTGCCACTTTGCCGTCGGCGTCGATCAAGAACGTGACGCGGTCGTAGCCGAAGAACGCCTTGCCTACTCCATACGAGGTTGCGATCGTCCCGTTCGGGTCGGCCGCGAGGGGGAAGGGGAGGTGGTGCTCGCGACGGAACTCGACGTGGCTCGCGGCGCTGTCGGCCGAGACGCCGAAGACTGTGACGTTCGCCTTTTCGTACTTCGTCCACGCGTCGCGGAACGCGCAGGCCTCCGTCGTACACCCGGGCGTTCCGTCCTTCGGATAGAAGTAGACGACGGCGGGGTGACCTTTCAGCGACGAGAGGCGGACCTCGTGGTCCTGCGCATCGGTCGCCACGAAGTCGGGCGCGACGGAGCCGACCGGGAGGGGGCCCGCTTTGCCGTCGGGGCGCATCGCGGGCTTCGAGCACGCAAAGGCGAGCGCTGCTGTCGCCATTCCCATCAGAGCGGTTCGGCGCGTCATCATGTCGTCTGTTCTACGCCGAACCTGGGGTCGCGGTTTCCGTGTCGTATGCACTTTTCACATCGTCGTCCGGCTGAGCTCGGCGAAGGGAAGTGAGAGCGGCGTGCGTCGCGCAGGCCATGATTTCCACGCGACGAGGGCGGTGACGACGACGCTCACGATGACGACGAGGATGCCGGACTCGCCGGTCCAGATCGTGGTCGTCCGTGCTTCGTTCCCACCGGCGGTGAAGTGGTCGAACGTCCCTTGGAGCACGGCGTTCCACGACGAATGGAACGCGATGGCGGGCCAAATGCTGCCCGATTCGAGCCGTACGCGCGCGATGACGATCCCGCCGGCGGTCGTGCTCACGGTGAAGAGGGCGCACGAGAGGAGCGGGTGCGGGCCGGCGGCGTAGAGACCGCTCGCGATCAGCGGAAGGTGCCAGGCCGACCAGATGAGGCCGCTCACGAGGACGGGATGGGGAACCTCTGCGTCGACGAGCCGCGTGAGCATGAAGCCGCGCCACCCGAGCTCTTCGCCGCCAGCGCTGATCGCCGCCACGACGGTGCCGAGCGAGACGTTCAAGACGAGCGAGAGCGCGAAGCGGAGGACGACGGGCCGGGAGGCGACGAGGGGGTTGGCGCTCGCCGGCGCGGCGAACATCTCGAGGTGCGTCCCCCAGGCGATGCCGTAGGCGATGGCGGCGATGACGACAGGGGTGAGCCAGCCGAGCGCAAGCATCCGCGGAAGACGCCTGCCGGCGATGCTGAAGGAGACGTCGCGGAACCCTTCTTTGAGCCAAAAACGCGCAAAAATGCAGGCTAAACCCGGCACCCACATGTTCGCGAGCGCGAGCATGACGTGGTCGGAGATGAGCCCGCCCTTCGCGATCATCGCACCCTCGCAGATGCCCGAGCCGACGAGCACGAAGGCGAAATAGATGAAGAGGCCTCTTCGGGCGCGCTCGCGTGTGGTCACGGGCCTCGACGCGGAGTGCGAGCTCACCTCGACGAGCAGGCCTTCGAGGCGGCAATAGCAGAGCGTGCCGCGCCCGTTTTCGGTCACGTTACCGACGTCCTCTCCGCTCTCCTTCGCGCGGTCGTGGAAGCGGAACACATCAGCCGGATCGTCGAGCAAGAAGCCGAAATGGAAGCCCTCGGGATAGGTCTCCTCAGTCGACTTCTGACGCTGGAGGACCAACGTGAAGCCGGCGCCGTCGGAGAGGATCGCGATCACCTCGGAGGTCGCGTTCGAGGTGAGGTGAGGCCGAACAGACGACCGAAGCGACCGACAGCGGCGCGGACGTCGGCGACGTAGAGATGCAGATGATTGAGCCGTTTTCCGACCTGAAGAAGATGACGGACGAGCGGCGCGCCGTCAATCACCGCAACGCGGGCGGGCTCGTATCGTCTCGTCACGCATGTGGCGAAACGCGTCACGGAGGACCGCCAAAACATGATGCTTTCCCGAGTGATCGGGACTGGAAGGCTCTTTGCAACCGTCGCGCGCTCATGAGAACCGTCACTCTTCTCGTCGCCGGGTTGCTGCTCGTGGCTTGCCACCATAACGCTCCTCCGCCGAACGATCCGGGGCCGATGCAGAAGGCCGGATCAGCCGTCGACCACGCCGCCGGCAACGTGAAGGACGCGGCCAAAGACACCGGGCACGACGTCAAGAACGACCTGTCGAAGTAGCGCGCCCGCTCGTCACTGGCCAGCGAAGCTAATCCCCCGACTTCGAGCCGTTGGCGAAGGAGCTCACGCACGCGGTGGCGAGAGCGCGGTCAGCTTCGTCGTCGTCAAAACGAGGTGGAGCGCGCTGATCTTGCCATCAACGTCGAGCTCGCAACGAATGACGGTGCGAGGCGCCCACTTCGCGCGCTCGGTGTCGCTCTCGACCAGGAGGGCGGGGAGGCCATTCATGGTGCGGAGGTCGGCGCGATACGCGCTGCCGAGCTTCTTCTGCAGCCCGAAGAGGAAACGGGTGACGCGATCGGAGCCGACGACCGGATTGAGCGCAGCGTGATACTCGCCTCCGCCGTCGCTCAAGAGGACGACGTCGTCGGTGAGGCATGCGCAGGCAGCGGCGACGTTGCCAGCGAGGAGCGCGGTCATCATCTTGCCGAGCGCGACCTGCGTCGCCTCGGCGAGCTCACCGTGCGCTCGGTGAATCGTGTGGTCGTGCGCCTGCATCGTCCGCCGCGCGCGATGATGGATCACCTTCACGTTGATCGCCGACAGCTCGAGCGCCTCGGCGGTCTCGCGCACCGAGAGATCGAGGACGTCGCGCAGCACGAGGACCGCGCGCTGCGACGGCGTCAACGCCTCGAGCGCGAGGAGGAACGCGAACGACGCCGACTCGCGCCGCTCGTAACGTGCGTCGGTCGCCTCGACGAGCACGGCCTCGAAGCGGTCGTCCTCGAGTGGTGAAGGAAGCCACGGTCCGACGTACGCGGCCGAGCGTCGCTTGCGGAGCGCGTCGCGAGCGACGTTCATCGTCACGCGGACCAGCCACGGGCGGAGGTCACGTGCGAGGTCAGGTGGCGGGCTCTCGAGCGCATGCTCGAACGTGTCTTGCACGATGTCGTCGGCGTCGGCCGCGCTTCCCGTCATCCGATAGGCAAGCCCCCACAGCAGCCGTTCGTGGGTGACGAAGGCTTCGCGGAGCGTAGAAAGGCTCGCCGCGGCGTTCATGGGATGCGGCTCATCATCGCGCGCTTCAGGCCACCTTTGCCATCGTGCGCGTGCCGATTTCGACCGCCGCGGACGCTGCGCTCGCGAGCACTGCGTCGAGCAGCATCCCCTCGGGGCCGACCCAGTCACCGACAACGAACGCGTTCGGAACATCGGAAAGTCGGCTGCAGATCCGACCTGCGCGTCCTCCGCCAGCGGCTTCGACGATCGCGTTCGTCGCGATCATCGACGGCAGGAAGCGCGTCTCGATGACGTGCGCGCGCCAGCCGGGCTGAAGGAGATCGAGGAGCGCTTCGAGGTCGGCGCGATCGATGGCCGTGTCCGGCTTCTCGCCGAGCGGCAGGTATTTCATCGTCGACACGAGCGCGCATCCGTCCGGCGCGACCGCCGCGGTCTTCGAAGGAACGGAGAAGTAGAGCGGCTTGTCGACGCCGAGCGCGAACGTCGCCTTCGGATTCGGGAGCGTCCGCAAGCCGACGTCGAGGCACGCGATGCGCGCTGGGCGAGCACGAGCAGCGGCGACCCGGAGCGCGTCCGAAGGGAGGAGCCTGCTCGCCGCCTCTGGGCCGGTCGCGAGGACGAGCGTGGTCGCTGCGAGCACGACGCCGTCGGCGGTGGTCGCGTACCAGGCGCCGTCACGCTGCTCGATTGCGGCGACTCCCGCATCGGCGCGGACGACTGCGCCGGCGAGCGTGGCGGCTCGGAGAGCGCCAATGACGATGGCCCTCCAACCACCGTCGACGTACAAGACGCCGGGGCTTTGGGCGATGCGGAGCTGATCGATCGTCGCGCCGGCGCTGATGACGTCGCCCGCGTTCGTGTAGGTGGCCACGCGGACGAAGGCTTCGAGGGTGAAGTGCATGAGCGGGTCGGCGACCTCGCGGGCGATGAAGTCGTTCCAGGTGACGTCGTCCAGGGCCTGAGTATCGAAGCGTTCGAGGCGAGCGAGCAGCTTCGCGCCTTGGAGCTTTGCGCCGAACGGAAGGAGGCCGGTCGCGAGCATCGACCCGAGCGACGCAGGGAGAGCGTGCGCGCGGCCGAACGCGACGGCGAGACCGGAGGATGGAGGCTGCCGGCCCGCCGGCTCGATCCCGAGACCGTCGAGCACGCGCATCGCGGCGCCGCCACGATAGAGCGCGTGGGCCCCTTCGTTGAACGCGAAGCCGTGCTTCACGTGCGTCATCGCGCGTCCGCCCACCTGCTTGGCCCGCTCGAGGACCGTCACGGTGAGGCCGCGCCTCGCGACGAGCGCTGCCGTCACGAGACCGCCGAGGCCGCCACCGACCACCAAAACGTCCTTCTTTTCCGTGCTCATGCCCATTCCACGAACGAGCGGCCCGAAAGGTTACGGGACAACGAGATAAATAGTCAGAACGTCGCTCGGAAGCCGACCGACGCGCTTTGAGCGTCGACCTGCGCGCGGAAGCTCGCGTGGCTCGCGACGGCGACGACGACCGCGCCCGCGATCGCGGCGGCGCCGACGATCACGGCGACATCACCGAGGAGGAGCTTCGTCTTTGCCGGAGCTTCGTCGCTCTCGGTGCAGGCGCGCGTCTTGCCGCACGCGTCGTAGAGCGCGCTCCGCTCACTCTTGCCGGCCACCCAAAAACCGACGCCCGTCCCCGCGGCGGCGACGCCGATTCCGCCCAAGATCCAGGTGACGACCGGGACGTGCCACTCGGGAGCGGGCGGCGTCGTGAACGCTGCATCGATCGTCCGTGCGCGCTCACCTTCGGCGATGAGCAGGTGCTGGGTGAGGGGCGCGAAGCCTTTCGTGTCGAAGCGGAGTGTGTGCTCGCCCGGGTCGATGGCGATCGGACGACCATCGAGCAGAGAGGTCGCGACCTTGCCGTCGACCGAGACCACGACGTCGGTCGCGTCGGCGCCGTCGATGGTCGCGTGGACGACGACCGACGGGCGCGCCGCCTCGATCTGCGCGAGCCAGGTCTTGCAGTCGCTCGCGATGGGCGCCGGGCAGACCGACTGCGCGCACGAAATGGCGGCTTTTTCAGCGTCGGCGAGGTGGCCTGCGCGCCGCGCGCGTTGCGCGATGTCGGCGTTGGCGATGCACTGCTCGGTGACGTCGGCTCGGACCGAGGGCGCGACCGAGAGGACGAGAAGGCTGCCGACGACACCGGCGCGCGTCTTTCTCAGCGACGAANACACTCCTTCTTGTAGTGCTTCATGCCTTGATCGTCCACCGCGTAGGGCGGGTCGCAGTCGAGCGACGTGGTCGTCGAGGGGCGCGGCGGCGGTCGATGGCGGACGTGAATCGTGGCCGAGACCGGCGGGAGGTCGACGACGGTCGGATCGTCGAGCTCGGTCGAGATCGGTGGCGTCGCAGGCTCCGCCGGCTCCATCGTCGAAGGCGTCTCTGGCGGCGTCGCCGAGACGGGGGCAATCGCCACGGCCGGTTCGGGCGCCGGTTTCATTGTAGAATGCAAATAAAAACGATCGAGGAAGACCGCTAAAACAGCGACTGTGGCGATCGCGAAGAGCATCGCGACGAGCGGCAATCGGCGCATCGGGGCAGGGACTGCATCGATCTCGGTGCGCGCGTACGAGGCGGTCGGGAGATGGTCGGCCGGGGCAGGGGCGGGGAGAGAGAGACGAGCGACCGGTGCAGTCGTTCCGGTGCGCTCGATCTCGGCCAAGCGCGCGCGCCGTTTGGCGAGGTCGGGGCCGAGGAGCGATTCGACCCAGCGGCTCGTCTCTCCGGCGGTCGCAGGCGTGACGGCGCTCTCGAGCGCGCGCGCCATTTCACCCGCGGTCTGCCAGCGTTGCGAAGGGCGGCGATCGAGCGCCTTCAGGACGATGCGCTCGAGCTCGGGCGGCATGTCGCGATGTGTGCTCGGCGGGTCGACTAGGCTCGCACCGACCTTCGCGATCACGATCGACGGGTGATCGCCTTCGAAGAGACGGCGGAGCGTGAGCGTCTCCCAGAGGCAGACGCCGGCGGAGTAGACGTCGCTCACACGCGTCGCGTCGTGCTTCAAGCGCTCGGGCGCCATGTAGGCGATTTTTCCTTTCAATTGCCCTTCGCGCGTGGCGTGTGAGCGTCCCTCGGCCTTCGCGATTCCGAAGTCGAGCATCCGCGCGATGCCATCGGTGCCGATCATCATGTTCTGCGGAGAGACGTCACGGTGGACGAGGCCCATCGCCTCGCCGTGCTCGTCCTTCGCCTCGTGGGCGGCATGGAGGCCGTCGAGCGCGCCGACGAACAGCGCCGACACGATCTCGAACGGGACCGGCAGCTCGCGCTCCTTCGCCGCCTTCAAGAGCTGCGACAGCGACGCGCCGTCGATGTAATCCATGACGACGAAGAACGTCCCTTCGGCCGCGACGACGTCGATCGTCGAGACGACGTTCGGATGACGCACCCGCGCGCTCATCCGCGCTTCGTCGAGGAACGCCGACAAGAACGCCTCGTCTTTGGCGAAGGCGGCGTGGAGGACCTTCACGGCCACGGGGCAGGAGAAGCGCTCCTCGCCGAGACGGAGCCCGTAGTGGACGCTCGCCATTCCGCCGGCCGCGAACTCCTCGAAGACCGCGTATCGGCCGTCGATCACGAACGCGGCGTCGTCCATTGCTCTCCTCGAGCATAGTCGCTTTTGCGCTAAGCTCGAAGCCGTGTCCGTTCGCGTCGTCGCCGCCTCATGCACGATCGCCTGGCTTTTCCTGGGTGGTTGCTCGCTCGCGACCTCGTGGAGTGACCTGCCGATCGGACCTCTCGACCTTCCGGATGCGAGCCGCGTCGACGCCGCAAAGACGGTCATCGACTCCGGCCCGATCGTCGCCGACAGCGGCCCCGACGTCATCGATTCGGGCGGCGCGTGCCCGACCGACCAGTACTTCTGCGGCGACCCAACTTCCATTCCCAACGGCACCGACACGCTCTACGGATGCGTGGGGGTAGCCGGCACCCAGGTTGCGGTGACGGTATGCACGCACGGCTGTTTGAGGCGGCAGCCACTCGCGACCGACGCATGCAATTGCAACCTGAGCGGCCTCTACTGCGGCAATGACCAGATTCCCGGCGACCCCAACACGTTGTATCGGTGCAACCCGGACTACAGCGGCACCAAGGTCATGAAGTGCGCGGCCGGATGCGAAGTGAACAAAGTCGGTCAGGACGACAAGTCCTGTCTCGTCTTGCCTGTATTGCTTACGCTTCGGATGTATGCAGCCGTTTCATGGCCTCGTTTATATCGCCGGCGACCGCCAGTGGCCGCCGAGCTTGAGCCCCGCGTCGATGGCGTCTGGATCAAAGATCTTGGCAGCAAGAACGGCACGCTCGTCGATGGCGTGTTCGTCAAAGAAGCGCGCCTGCACATCGGTAACCACGTGCGCGTCGGGTCGACGACGCTCGTCGTCTCCGACGCGGTCGAAGAGAGCGTCGAGCTCTGGCCCGCGGCCCAATTCGGGCCCCTCATCGGCGGCAGCGTCCCCATGCGCGAGACGTTCGCGCTCCTCGCCCGCGTCGCCGAGCGCGACACGACAGTCCTCCTCACCGGCGAAACCGGCACCGGCAAAGAGGTCGCTGCGCGCGCGCTCCACGAAGCCTCTCCGCGCGCGCATGGCCCGTTCGTCATCGTCGACTGCGGCGCGCTCCCGCAAGAGCTTCTTGAGTCCGAGCTCTTCGGCCACACGAAGGGTGCGTTCACCGGCGCGATCCACGCGCGCGAGGGCGCCTTCGAGGCAGCCAACGGCGGCACGCTCTTTCTCGACGAAATCGGCGAGCTCCCGCTCGCGGTCCAACCCAAGCTTCTCCGCGCCCTCGAATCGAAGACGATCCGCCGCGTGGGTGAGAGCCAGCACCGCCCGATCGACGTGCGCTTCGTCACGGGAACGCATCGTGATCTCGGCTCGATGGTCAACGCCGGCACGTTCCGCGAAGACCTGTATTTCCGCCTCGCCGTCCTGCCGATCCACATGCCGCCGCTCCGCGAGCGCATGGACGACATCGCGCTCCTCGTCGACCATTTCCAGCCGCATCAGTCGCACGAGTTCCGCGTGGGCGTTCTCCGCGAGGCGCTCATGCGGACGTGGCCAGGCAACATCCGTGAGCTGCGCAACTTCCTCGAGCGCGCCGCCGCGCTCGGCACCGAGCGCGCCGCTGCGATGTCACCGCCCAGCTCGCGGTCCCTGCCGCCTCCTCCGCTCTCGGTTCCTTCGATCGGTGGCGACCTCGGGATCCTCGCCGCGTCGTTCGACAAACCGTTCCGCGATTTCAAAGACGACGTCGAGCGCGAATACGTCAAGCGGATGGTCTTGAAGCACGGTGGGAATGCCGCGGCCGCAGCCCATGCGGCTGGCGTCGACCGCACGTACATCTACCGGCTCTTGAAGAAGCACGAAGGCTGAGCGCGTCCCCAGGGCGGATCGCCGAGGGACCATAAGCGCGGGTCGACGGCCGACCACACGCTCGTGGATCGTTGTCGACATACGTCGACAATGCGGCCATTGGATCGCGCTTTCCTTGCGAGATCACCGGCTTGAGCAACGGCATGACCGCTGCAAAGGCGATGGCAGGAGGCCACTCATGAATCGCTCGCTCTTCAGGGTCACACGTATCGCCGTCGCGCTGGTCGCAGTCTCGGGTCTCCTCGTCGCCTGCGCGGGCGCGCCTGAGGACGAGAACGACGACGGCTCGAATGCGACGTATGCCTCGGGTGAAGATGAGCTCACGTCGTCGCGCACCGACGGCGACTGGCGTAAATTCCCGAACGGTCAGTGTCTCGTCGCAGTGCAGGGCTTCTACCCCGCGAAGTTCGGCGTAAGCCTCCCCGTCGCTGGCCCCGGATCCTACGGAAGCTGCGCGTCCTACGGCGCGTGCAAGCTCTGGGTCGACCCGGCCAAGCACCCCGACTCCGACGAGTGGGTGCGCATTCCGAACGACGGCAAGCACACGCCGGTCACCTACGACCTCATCGTCTATCCGCCGATCAGCGGCGACCCGTGGGGCCACATCGCGTCGGTCGATCACGTCGAAGGCAAGAACATCTACGTGATGGACTCGAACTACGTCGCGCACGAGACGAAGGCGCCACGCCCGCACACGGTCAGCTGGCCGTCGTTCGGTTGGTACCACTTGAAGAAGCTCGGCGCGTCGCCCGCGCCCAGCGTCAGCTGCGTGCCCGGCGGCTACTACTGCGGCGGTGACAAGGTCAAAGGCGATCCGGACAACCTCTACAAGTGCAACTCCGCCGGCAACGGCGAGTCGCTCTCGAAGGCATGCAAGAAGGGCTGCCGCGTGAACACAGGGCGCGACGACAGCTGCAAGTAGCAGATCAATCGGCGAGCGAGGCGTAGACGTCCTCGGACTGGAAGCGTAACGCGCTTCGAGGACGAGGCCGTCAGCCGCACGCAGCTCGCACGAGACCCGGACGGCCGGATCGCGTGAGCGCTCACGCCTTCGTGCGCACGAAACGGGGATAGCTCCCGCAGTGCTTCACGAACGGGCATTTCGCGCGCAGCTTCTCCATCGCGCGGGCGATCGGCTCGTCGTCCTTGTGCCCTTCCACGTCGGCGAGGAACACGTAGTCCCACGGCTTCTCGCGGCTCGGTCGCGACTCGATGCGGCTCAAGTTGATCCCTTCGTCGTCGAAGATACCGAGCACGCGCATCAATTCGCCGCGGCCGTCGCGGAGGCTGAACGCGATCGTCGTCTTGTCGTCGCCGGTGCGCTTGGCGTCGTTTCTCGCGAGCATGACGAAGCGGGTGACGTTGTCGGCGTGATCTTGGATCGGCTCGCGAAGAGCCGGCAGGCCGTAGAGGTCGGCGGCGATGCGGCTACCGACCGCGGCGGCGCGCCCGTCCGCAAGCGCCTCACGGACGGCGGCGCCGGTCGAAGGCGCTTGCACCAGCTGCGCGGTCGGGAGGTTCTTGCCGAGCCAGACGCGGCATTGCCCGAGCGCTTGCGGATGCGAAAAGACCCGCTCGATCGTGCCGAGGCTCGTCGCGCGGGTGAGGAGGCACTGCGTCACCTCGAGCTCGAGCTCGGCCAAGATCAAGAGGTCCCCGAGAGCGAGGGCGTCGGCCGCATGGCTCACCGAGCCTTCGCTCGAATTTTCGATCGGGACGACGCCGTGTTGCGCCTCGCCGCGGTCGACCGCGTCGAAGACTCCTTCGATCGTCGTCGCTTCGCAGTAGCTCGCCGCGAGCCCGAAGAACGCGCGGGCGGCCGCGTGCGAAAACGTCCCTTCGGGCCCGAGGTAAGCGACGCGGAGCGGTGCTTGAAGCGCGAGGCACGCGCTCATGATCTCGCGGTAAACGGCGCGGACCGCGTCGGCCGGAAAGGTCGCCGCCTTCGACGACAGGCGTTCGAGGACCGCGCGCTCGCGGCTCGGATCGTACGTCGGCAGCGCGGAGGTCTTCTTCGCCTGAGCGATGGCGCCGACAGTGCGTGCGCGGTCTTCGAGCCGCTCCAGAATTTCGTCGTCGAGGTCGTCGATGTGCTTGCGGAGGTCGTCGAGCGTCACGGCCCAACCAGCCTAGCACCGCTACTTCTTGCGCTTCTTCTTCGCGTGCGCGGAGAGAGAGGCGAGCTTGCCGGACGCGATGAGATCGCGCAGCGACTTCTCCATCGCCCGCGCAAAGAGGATGCGGACCGCTTCGGTGCCTGCGCCGCGGAGGGCGCCGAAGAGCGCGCTCGAGTCGGCGACGTCGACGCTGCCGTCTTTCACGCGGTTCGAGAACACGTCGATGAGGTCGGTGACGGCGCGACCGAGGTGCTTGCGGAGGACGGTCGACGCTGCGTTCGCGGTCTCGAGGTCGACGCCTGCGGCCTCGAGCTTCATCGCCATCGTGAGCAGGCCGGGGCTCCGGACGAGGAAGACGTCACCTTTGCGCTCGACGAGCTCCGCCTTCACGAGCTCGGCCAAGAGACCGGCTCGATTCGAGCCAGCGAGCTCGTAGAGCGCGGCTTCGGAGAGAGTGCGCGGTTGGTCGTTCGCCCACGGAGTCTGCATCTCTGCTTCTACTCCGAGCCATTCGGCGAGATCGACCTCGCCCTTGTCGATGCGGCGGACGAGATCACCGATCGCGTCGATGCGGAGGCCACGGTCTTGGAGCTTGGCGATGAGCTCGAGGCGTTCGACATGCGCCTCGCCGTAGAAGGCGACGCGCCCGCGGATCTCCGGCGCCATGAGCGCGCCCTTCGACTGATAGAAGCGGACGGTGCGCGAAGGCACCCGCGTCTTCGCCGCGAGCTCGTCGATCGTGTAACCGGTCTGGACCGGTGTTTGGGGAGCGGGAGCGCTTTCGCGAGGCATCAAGAGACCGATTGCGAGGGTAGTCATACGGCGGCCCCGGCTTCCAGGGGAGATTTGGAAGGCCACGCGAGCCGGATGATCGTCCGGAACGTGGTGCCGAGCTGCCGCGCGAACGAGCCCGAGTTGTACGGGATGCCGTTCTTCGCGCAAAGCGCCTTCACGCGCGGCGCCGCCTCGGCGTAGCGATTGCTCGGCAGATCGGGGAAGAGATGGTGCTCGATCTGGAAGCTCAGGTTGCCGCTCATCACGTGGAAGAGCGGGCCGCCTTCGATGTTGCAGGAGCCCAAGATCTGGCGACGGCACCAACCGCCGCGCGTCTCGCCCTCGATCTCATCCTCGGTGAACACGACCGAGCCGTCGGGGAAATGGCCACAGAAGATGATCGCGTAGGACCACACGTTGCGCATGGCGTTCGCGATCGCGTTTGCGCCAGCGACCCACAAGAAGAAGGGACCGGCCAAGAGCGGCCAGAGCACGTAGTCCTTGCCGAGCTGACGCGCAGCCTTCCTCGCGATTCCCTTCACGAGCGGCAGCGCGTCGGCGACGCTCTTTTCGCCCTTGTGGATCGCCTCGAGATCGATGTCGTGAGTGGCGACGCCCCACTGAAAGAGCGATGCCAAGAGCACGTTGTAGAACGGCTGGAAGAGGTAGACCGGGCGCCAGCGCTGCAGCGGCGAGACGCGCATGATCTGGTAGCCGACGTCGTGATCTTTACCGAGCACGTTCGTCCACGTGTGGTGGACCACGTTGTGCGAGTGCTTCCATTGGTCGGACGGGCAGACGTTGTCCCACTCCCAGGTCGACGAATGGATCGACGGATCGTTCATCCAGTCCCATTGGCCGTGCATCACGTTGTGGCCGATCTCCATGTTCTCGAGGATCTTGGCGACCCCGAGCGTAGCGGCACCGAGCCCCCACACTGCGAAGAAGGGAAGACCGGTCGGCAAGAGCGGAAGGCTCGCGAAGATGCCGACGCGGCCGGCGACGGCGAGCGCGCGCTGCACCGTGATGAGCCGTTGGATGTACTTGCGGTCGCTCTGACCGAGCGACGTTTTGAGGTCTGCTTCGATGGCGTCGATTTCGGCTCCCAACGCGGCAAGCTCTTCACGGGTCATGTTCTTCATGGTTGCTCTCCTTCACAAGTCGAGTTCGACGTTGCCGGCGGCAGCGCAGATGCAGGGTTGAATGCGTGCGCCCGGCTCGTCCACGAGGTTTCCGGTGCGAAGGTCGCGGACGCAGCCGGCCTTCAAGGTGGTGTCGCAGGAGTGACAAATGCCGATGCGGCAGCCGTGCGGCGCGGCAATGCCGGCGTCGAGCGCGACGTCGAGGAGCGGACGTCCCGACTGCGCTCGGGCGTCCTTCTTGCTCTTGCCGAAGCGGACCGTGCCGCCTTGCGCGTTCGGGTCGACCGGCCGAAGCTTCGGGCGGAAGCGCTCGAGGTGCGCGCGCCGACCGACGTGCTCGGTGACGGCGTCGAGCAGAGGCTCCGGCCCGCACGCCCACGTCTCGCGCTCGTCGAAGTCGGGGACGAGGCGCGCGAGCTCGGCGGCGTCGAGCTTCGCGCCGCCCTGGTGCGTCTCGACGATCGTGAGCTCGTAGC
>CAJDWT010000064.1_pt1 | contig 18347 bp, 13 predicted proteins | sample 7391671 | NCBI WGS metagenome assembly CAJDWT01 (sample SAMEA7055729, study PRJEB34461) | soil metagenome | biome: terrestrial ecosystem; feature: Peninsula; material: soil | place: Antarctica | collected 2016
CTCGGGCTCGTCTTCGAGCACCCAGTGAGACGCGTTCGCGAGCCGCTTCACTTGCGAGCTCTCGACGTATCGGTCGAGGTCGGCCAAGAGCTCGGTCCCGAGCGCGACGTCTTTTTCACCCCAAATGACCAACGTCGGCACGGTGATCTTCGGCAAGCGCGGGCTCGGGTAGCGGGCCGACGCTCGATAGTAGTTGATCATCGCGCGCGCAGCGCCAGGCGCACGCGTGGCGTCGCTGTAGTAGGCGATCTCGCTCGGCGAGAACGCGTCAGGCCTCGCCGCCTTCAGGATGAGCTCCATCGTTCTTTTCTGCTTCAACAAGAGCTCGGGCAAGAGCGGGAGCTGAAAGAAGAAGATGTACCAGGAGCGCTTTCGTTGCGCGCTCGAGCGCTTCAACGCCCGCTTGATCGCGTCGGGGTGCGGGCCATTCAAGATGACGAGCTTCTCGACGACGTCCGGGTGCTTCGCCGCCGCCATGAACGCGACGACCGCGCCCCAATCGTGCGCGACGAGCATCACATGCTCGCGACCGAGCCCGTGGACGATCTCCTTCACGTCGAGCGCGAGGCGGTCGCCCTTGTAGGAGGCCACGTCTCGGGGCTTGTCGCTCTTGCCGTAGCCGCGCATGTCGGGCGCAACAGCGAAAAAGCCCTCGTTCGCGAGCTTGCCCATCTCACGTGCCCACGCATGCGACGACTGCGGAAAGCCGTGCAAGAGGAGCGCGATCGGAGCCCTTTCGTCGCCGCGCGTCTCGGCCGAAATGCGCACGCCGTCGCTCATCTCGAAGTGCATGAGGCTCACCCTTTCGGCTTCACGAAGCGGAAGGCGAACACGTCTTCGGTGCCGCGCCTGTCACCGGCCGCGCCTGGGCTCGAGCTCCAGTCGCGCTTGTCGGCCGGGTTGCGCCAGGCGTCGTCGGTTGCGTCGAGCTTGAAGCCAGCCTGCTCGACCTCGGTCTTGACCACGGAGGGCTCGATGCGATGGAGCGTCTTCGCGTCCTTCGTGCCGTCACCGTCTTTCGCGCTCGCGTCGAGCACGACGAATACGCCGCCGGGCTTGAGCGCGTCGAAGACCGCGCGGTTCATCGTGCTTCGGTTGACGCCCAGATGGACGGTGTCGTGGTAGAAAATCACCATCGTCACGAGGTCGAGGTTCTTCGCCTCGGGCGGGAACGGATCGTCGAACGGGCGATCCACGCGCACGACGTTCTTGTCGGCCGGACGAGCGAGGCGCTCGGAGATCGATTTTTCCATGAACTTCTTCACGAGCGTCGGATCGTTCTGCGCGTAGACCTTGCCGCTCGTCCCGACCGCGCGGGCCAAGAGCTCGGTCGTATATCCGCCGCCGGAGCCGAGATCGGCGACGTTCATGCCGGGGGCGACACCGGTGAAGACGAGCAGGTGCTCGGGATGCCGATGGACGTCCATCTTCAGATCGCCCGCGGTGCGGTCGGGCGCGGAGACGATCGCCTTGATCGCATCGGACGAAAGGGCGGCGTTGTTGCCCGCAATCGGCTCCGGCGGGTTGCCGGCGTCCAAGGCGGGTGCCGGCGTGGGCGAAACGTGGAGGCTCGACGAGTCGACCGGCGTTTGCGGCGGCGGCTTCGGCCCTTCCCCACACGCGACGACCGCCGCGGCCGAAAGCAGGACCAAGGAGAGCACTGCGACACTTCGAGCCTTCATGAGGACCGACTCTAGGTCGACGCGCACGACTTTTGGAGCCTCTCTCCATCCTATTTTCGTCACGCAGCTCGGCCGTGGCATGCGCGGCGAGCGACGGTTCGTCAGACGTCGAGCCAGACCTCGCTACGGCGTAGAAAAGGCGCGACGTAGGGCGCGTCGAAGCCGGCGAACGTAGGCGCGCCTTCGGGCTCGTAGCCCATCATGCGTGCGCCTCGGGCTACGCGCTCGGCGACCTCTTGGCGGTGGGAGGCGAGCAGGCAGCCGCCGTAACGGAACGCAGCGACGGAGCGGCGCGGGTTCCAGGTGAGCGTGATGCGGTGGTCGAGGGGCTTCGGGAGCGAAGGGAGCGTGCGCGATGAAGGCATGAAGAAGGAGACGAAGGCGCCGCCGCGACCGGGCTGGAACATGACGGGGGCAGACATCGGCAGCTTCTCGCCGGTCTCGTTCGCGCCGCGGATGTAGTCGAAGAGCGCTTCGAAGCCGCGCTCGACGAGGTGCTCGGCCTCGTGCATCGTGTCTTCGATCTCACTCGTCACGAAGAGGGTGGCGGTCACCGAGCCGTCGTAGCGACGGATTTCGAGGCGCGCGAGCTGCGCGCGGACTAGCAAGAGCCCCGCGGCGGAGACGCCGCCGACGGTCATCGCGAATGTGCGCATCGGACCACGCGGCAAGAGTGCCGCGACCCCCGTGAACGCGAGCGACGCCCCGATGCCGCCGAAGATCTCGACCTCGCGCCGGACGTGCGGCTGGGAGGCGAGCTTCGCGCGGAACGACAACGGAGTCCGGCTCCTCTTTCGCGCGGGCGTGCTGAGCGGAACGAGGGCGTGTCGAGTCGCGGTTTCCATGGACGGATCTCGTGCAAATCGCGGACCGCGCAAGTCGCCCAGCTTCGGCGCATTTTGGCTCGATTTAGCGACGTACCAGCAGCTCCTTCCGTCGAAAGCGTGACGCGATCGCGCGCCGTGACCAATCGCGACGCTTTTTGCGACACCCTGCTAGTGTCCGCGCCCACATGGGCCTGTTCCAAGATCCGCCGAAGAACGACGAAGACCTCGCGCGCTCCCGCCCCCTCGACATCCCACCGTCGGAGGTCCTCAACTTCGACGAGAAGGAATGGTACGAGAAGGCGTTTCGCGGCGAGAAGGTGCCGCAGCTCACCGTGCGGGCGGTGGTGATGGGGTCGGTCCTCGGCTTCTTCCTCTCGTTCACCAACCTCTACGTCGGGCTCAAGACGGGCTGGTTCCTCGGCGTCGCGATCACGGCGTGCATCCTCTCCTTCACGATCTGGTCGGGGCTCTTGAAGCTCGGCTTCGCGAAGACGCCGATGACGATCCTCGAGACGAACTGCATGCAGTCGACCGCGTCGTCGGCGGGCTACGCGACCGGCAACTCGCTCGTCACCGCGTTTCCCGCGATGCTCATGCTCTCGGTCTCGACGGAGGCTCCGGGCGGCACGCAGATCGCGTGGCCGCTCATCGCCGCCTGGGTGTTCTTCCTCGCGATCTTGGGAGTCTCGCTCGCGATCCCGATGAAGCGCAACATGATCAACCACGAAAGGCTCACCTTCCCGTCGGGCACCGCCGCCGCGGTCACGCTCCACTCGCTCTATAGCGAAGCGTCCGGAGCGCTCGCTCGCGGGCGGGCGCTCATGATCGCCGCCATCGTCGGCGCGCTCGGCCCGATCCTCTTCCAGCTCGAAATCCTGAAGAAAGTCGTGGGCGGCAAGATCGTGCGCTCTTCGCTCTTGCCGGACTCGAGCAAAATCTTCGACTGGCTACCCCACCTCCACGCCCACGGTAGGGACTATCCCCTCTCGCAGGCCACGATCCGCCTCGATCACTCGGCCGTGCTCGTCGGCGCCGGCGCGATCGTCGGAGTACGCACGTGCGCGAGCATGGTGCTCGGCGGGCTCTTCGTCGCCTTCTGGCTCGGTCCGCACGCCATGGACTGGGAGTGGGTCAATCCCGCCGGTCAGCTTGTCGCCGCCGCGAGCAAGCCCGAGGCCGCGTGGAAGGAGATCGGGATCTGGCTCGGCGCGCCGATGATGGTGTCGGCCGGTCTCCTCGCCTTTGCGCTCCAGTGGAGGACGATCGTGCGCGCGTTCACGAGCATGGCGAGCGACACGAAGAAGGACAGCGCAGAGGGGGCCGACGACGCCGAAGGCGCGACCGAGACGACCGAGGCGCTCATCGCGCGCACCGAAGCCCCGGTAAAATGGCTGGCTTGGGGCGTCGGCTTCTCCGGGACCGCGGTCTCGATCCTCGCCTGGAAGTTCTTCGAGGTCCCCTTCTATTACGGCATCCTCGCCGTCCTCCTCACGTTCGTGCTCGCGCTCGTCGCCGCGCGCGCGACCGGCGAGACCGACATCACGCCCGGCGGTCCGCTCGGCAAGATCATGCAGCTCACGTACGGCGTGCTCATCCCGCAGAGCACGAGCGCGAACCTCATGACCGCGAGCATCACGTCGAACGCGTCGCTCGCGTGCGCCGATCTCTTGAACGACCTGAAATCAGGCTACTTGCTCGGCGCCCATCCGCGTCGTCAGTTCATCGCCCAACTGATGGGCGTCTTCACCGGCACGATCGCGTCGACGCTCGGCTACTTCATCCTCGTCCCGAACGTGCACGTCTTCGACTCGGTCGACGGGGCCGACCCGAAGTTCGCCGCCCCCGGCGCGCAGCAGTGGAAAGCCGTGGCGGAGCTCTTCAAGGTCGGCATCCAGAATCTCCACCCGATGGCGCGCGAGTGCATCGTCGCGGGCGTCCTCATCGGCGCCGCCTTCACGCTCTTCGAGTACTTCGTCCCGAAAGACAAGAGGAAGTGGCTTCCGTCGGCGACCGGCATCGGTCTCGGCCTCCTCTTGCCGTTCTCGGTGCCGCTCTCGTTCTTCATCGGCGCGATGATCGGCTGGGCGCTCGAGAGCAAGAAGCCGAAGCTCGCCGAGCGCTTCATCGTCCCGATCGCTTCCGGGATCATCGCCGGGGAGAGCATCATCGGCGTCATCGTCACCGCTATCAACAACTTCGTGTTCAGCTGAGCACCTATCTATCCATTACGGAAGATAGGCGCTCACACCGTCAACCTCAGCGGACCTGCTGCTCGCAGTGGCCGCCGCTGCAGCTGATGACGTCGGAGTTGCAGCAGTCGGCGCTCGTCGAGCAGTTGTCGCCGATCTGCTTGCAGGCGAGCTGCGTGACGTCGATGCACTGACCGCCGACGCAGAAGCCGGAGCAGCACTCGAAGCCGTCGGTGCAGCTCGTGCCGCCGTCGGGTGACGACGTGCCGGCGTCGCTGCCGGCCGCGGGCACGCTCGCCTTGCAGGCGGCGAGCGCCCAGAAGCCGCGCATGTTCGTCGTGTTGAGCTGACCCTCGATGTAAAACGGCGGGTGGCTCGGGTCGACGGTGCCGATCGTCTTGTCGATCGCCGCGACCCAGAGGCGCTTGTCGCCCATCGTGCCGTGGGTCGTGCGGACGTTGCCGAAGCTGCGCGCGCTCGAGAAGACGATCCAGGTGTAGCCGCCGCGGTCGACCGGATTGAACGTCGGCTCGAACGACTCGTTGTGGTCGGTCGCGACCGGCGACGAATCGTTCAGGGCATCGAGCTTGATCGGGGCGCCGCCCGCAGAGCTCATCATCCAGAGCGACGAGACGCTCTTGGTCGCAGCGTTGCAGTTATTTCCGTCCGAGTCTTTGAAGCAGCCGGCGCCTTCGTCGGCGACGTGGAACGCGAGATGACCGTCGTCGGGCGTGAAGGACGGGTAGCCGATCGCGTACTGGGTCGGGCTGAAGTGGCTGTCGTCCCAGCGAATGAGGCTCTTGAGACCGGTGAACTTCTGCGTGGCCTCGTTGAAGTCAGCGATCATGAGCTCGCTCTTCTTCCAAGCGCCCAGGCTGCTGTCAGCCTGGACCGACGCGAGCTTGCCGCCGCCGGGTGAGAACGCCGGATCGAGGTACTCGTAGCCGCCCGCGAGCGTGATGGCCCAGTCCTCGATGCCGCTGCCGGCGATCGTGGTGCCCGCCGATGGGTCGCCGAAGTGCAGCCCGCTCGTCGACGCGGCAGGAGGCGTCCCCTCTTTGCCGCCGAAGACGACGTACTTGCCGTTGTGATTGACGGCGATATTGCCGCCGTACATGTTCGAGTCCGTCTTGCGAACGGCCGGTATGGCGCCCGGCTGCAGGTCGTACGAGACCATCGAGCGGTAGGTGCTCTCACCGGTCTCGACCGAGGCGACAAGCATCGTCCCGTCGGCACTGACGCCGTGACAGCCCATGCACTTGCCGCTATCGAGCGGTGTCGGAGCCGAGCCCGCGCCGGGCTGGATGCGCGTGAGGCCACCGGAGCCCGTCGTCGTCCAATAGTAGATCGCCCCGTTCACGCTCGCGGGCGCGACCGTCCACGTCTCGGCGGCGTCGAGATACGCGTTCGTTCCATCGTAGCGGTAGAGCGAGAATTTCAGCGGATCCGGCGCGGTCGCCGACGCGTTCGACGCGGTGATCTGATCCCAGTGCGCTTGCGCGAGGTTCGTTCGCCCCGTCGCTGAAGGAAGGACGTAGTAGCCGTCGAAGGTGTAATTCGCCTCTTGGTAGTGGAGGCGATAGACGTCGGTCATCGCCGAGCCGTTCCACTGGAGCGTCGGCGACGTGAGGCCGAGCGGGAACACCGTCTTGTCGTACGGATAGAGGAGAAGCCCGCCCGCGTTCGCCGGATCGTTCGGCGTCGTCGCGGTCACGCCGTCGAGCGCGGCGACCTGTGCGGCGGTCACGCCTGGGCCGACCTCTTTGAGATGGACCTGCACGGTGAGCGTCGCCTCGGCCGACTGCCCTTTGTAGACAGCGTGCACGACGCCGACGCCGCCGAGCGGACCGGAGGCGGTCGCGACCGCGGGCTCGGCCGCGGTGACGCTTGCGATGCTCGGGTGATCGAACGCGACCGACTGCGGCGGGACGTCGACGGTCGAGCCGTCGGCGCGTACGCCCTTCAACGTGAAGCTCGTCGTCTTGGGCCCCGTGCCGTCGACGACGATCGTGGCCGCCGGCGGATCGAACCTCAGGCTCGCGAACGCAGCGCCGGCTTCGCCGAAGCCGAGGCCGCCCTCACCGAAGGGACTGCCTCCTTCGCCGTTTTCCCCGTCTCCTCCGTTTCCGAAGCTCGAATCGTCGGACGAGCCGCACGCGGCGATGATGCCGATCGAGGTGAGAGCGGCTCCCAGAAGCATTTGCGAAACGAGACGACGACGAATGATCATGCGCGGTAGCTTTCTCCAGGCTCAGCACAAAAGAGTACGCGTACTGGATGGCCGAGGTCCCCTCGACTTCGCGGCGTAACCCGAAGAAAGGTGAGAATTTTACTACCTTCCCGCCTACATGCGCCCGCTCGCCTTGACGAACGGCGAGCAATTTCCTAATAGAACGCCGCTCGAATGCCCCCGACGACCGACGCCCTTCGCCCCTCGAGCCCGCTCGGCCTCGCCCGCGATTTTGTGCGAGATCTCCGCGATTTCGTCACCCTGATGAAGCCTCGCATCACCGCGATGGTCGTGGCGACCAGCTTCGGCGGCTTCGAGCTCGCTCAGCACCACGCGCCGTTGATGGCCGACGGCAGCTTGCCGAACGCCAATTCGACGACGCTGATCATGCTCCTCGTCGGCGCCGCAAGCATCGTCTCCGGCGCAAACGCGCTGAACATGTACATCGAGCGCGACATCGACCGCCACATGCGTCGGACGCAAAATCGCCCTCTCCCCACCGGCCGCATGGCGCCGCGGACTGCGCTCGTGTTCGGCGTCGGGCTCACGGTCTTCTCGATCCCGGTCCTCGCGATCGGGACCAACCTCGTGACCGCGCTCCTCGGCGTGCTCGCTCATCTTCTGTACGTGCTCGCCTACACGCCGATGAAGCAGCGCTCGCACTGGGCCCTCTTCGTCGGCGCCGTCCCGGGCGCGATCCCCCCGTTGATGGGCTGGACGGCCGCCACCGGACGCGTCGACGCCGGCGGCCTCGCACTGTTCGCGATTCTCTTCTGGTGGCAGATCCCCCACTTTCTCGCGATCGCCCTCTTCCGGAAGAAGGACTACGAGGCCGCTGGGCTGAAGGTGATGCCGAACGTGGCCGGCGACCCCGCCACCTGGCGCGCGATCCTGAACTTCACCGGCGCGCTCGTCGCCTCGACGCTACTGCTCTTCCCGCTTGGCGTCGCCGGCCGAGGGTATCTCCTCGCCGCAGGCCTCCTCGGTATCGGCTTTTGCAGTGTCGCGACGTGGGGATTTACGGCAAAAGACACCGGGGTTGCGACCAAACGCTCGCGCTGGTTATTTGCGTACTCGATCGTCTACTTGATGGCGCTGTTCTTGGCGATCGCCCTCGGAGCGTAGCCGTCGATGGTCGATGGTCGATGGTCGATGGTCGATGGTCGATGGTCGATGGTCGATGGTCGAAATGGTGTTGTCGTTCTTTGTACATGTCTAGCGAATTCGATAGCCCTGGCAAGAATTACTTCGCTCCGCTGCAGCCGTAGACGACCTGGACGTCGCTTACGGTGCCCGCTTTGAGGCCGTCGCAGATCGATCCGTAGAACGTCACGCTGTTGTCTGCGCTCGAGTAGTCCCAGCCGTTCGCGTGACCTGGGTCGCGGGAGACGCCCGCGTCCCCGTCGACGAAGACGTAAAGCTGGTTGGAGTCTGGCGGGACGGAGCCGAGCTTGAGGACGCAGCCGAGGGTCTTTTTGGCGATCGAATCGAGCGCTGCATTGAGCTGCACGTCGTTGGCTGCGTTGTAAAAGAGGTTCGGGAAGGAGGCGTCCGGGAGCGGCGTGCCGCCTTCGATCGCGACGTTGCTCAGGAACGCCGGATCGGCGGCGCCCCCGAAGCCGATCGCGAAGGTCGACACGCCGCCATCGGTGTAGAGGGCGTGGACAGCGGCCATCGTACCGGGGTCGCCACCGCCGATGGTGCAGCCCGCCTGCTCGCCGTCGGTGACGAGCAGCACGAAACGACGATGCGTCTTGTCGCTGATCGCCGGGTCCATTGCCGCGAGCTCGACGGCGTTGTCGATGTTCGTGACGCACGGGCCGCTCGGATACGCGGCCGCGCCTTTGATCGTGGCGGCGGCGAGGATGTCCGCGATCTTCTTCTCGTTGCCGGGGCCGAGCGGCACCTCCTCGGTCGTCATCGGGCATCGCGCCATGCTCGCTGCGCTCCGGAGCGCAGAGTCCGGGAACATGATGAGGCCGAAGCGGATTTTCCCTTTGTACTCGGTCATCAAGCGGTTGATCGCGCTGACGGCGATCGCCCATTTGTCGAGCTTGCCACCATCGCCGATGTCGATCTTCGCGGTCATCGAGCACGAGCGATCGAGCGTGATGAGCAAGTTCGGCGGAACGACCTGGGCCGAGATTTGTGTGCCGCCGCAGCCGCCACCGGGGATGCACTTGTTCGTACCGCCATCGCCGTTGTCGCACGTTTCGCCTTTAGGGCAGTCGCCCCGCGCGGCGCACGTTCCGTTGGGGATGCATCTGTTGGTGACGCTGCAGAGCTCGCCGGCGCCGCACGCGGGGTCGCAATGTCCGCCCCCGAGGCCGCCGCCATCGTTCGTGAACGTCGCGTCGAGGAGGCTGCCGCCGTCGCCTTCGCCCGCGCCGGCGTCGAACGTGCTCGCATCGTCCGAGCCGCACGCGTAGGCGGCAACGGCCACACCCACGATCGCCGCTCCACCAAACACCAATCGAAAGCCGCGCATCACGGAGGCCCCTTCGGGATCGCACCCAGAAATCCCAAGAGAGAGGATGGCCGAGAGGTAGCCGAGTCGTCAATCTCGCCCACGCCGCGCTCGGATCCCTAACCCTTTCGTAAGCGTCAGGGATACGAGAACCACCACAATTTCCCGAGAAAATCGCTCCGAGCTCAACCAATTCGCGCAAAGATTTCGCCAAAGTGCAGAAGATATCGACCGCGCAAAAGATCTCTCGCTTCGCGTGAGAACGAGGTTGTGAAACGTGCCGCGCGTCCCCTATAAGTGCGCCGGATTCGTCGACCCAGTTCACTTGGTTTCGTCACGGTCCGCTGCCGATAAATCGCTTCCCCCCTGGCGCCTCCGAAAGATCCCCCGGATGCAACTGTTTCCCCGTGCGCTGAACAAGCTCGGCCTGGTCCTCGCCGTCGTGCCGAACGTCGTGCTCGTCGTCATCGTTTTCCTGTTTTGGTACTACGCCTCGCCGAAGAATCTCCAGGTCGGCTACGCGCCGCTGCAACCGGTTGCCTATAGCCACCGTTTGCACGCCGGAGAGCTCGGCATCGATTGTCGGTACTGCCACGCGAACATCGAGCGCTCGGCGCACGCGATGATTCCGGCGACGCAGACCTGCATGGGTTGCCACTCGCTCGTGAAGACCGAATCGCCCAAGCTCAAAGTGATCCGCGACAGCTGGAAGACGGGCGAGCCCGTCGAGTGGGTCAAGGTCCACAAGCTCCCCGAGCACGCCTACTTCAACCACAGCGCACATCTCGCGGCCGGCGTCGGCTGCTCGACCTGCCACGGTCGTATCGACCAGATGGACATCGTGCGTCTCGACAAGCCGATCAGCATGGGGTGGTGCCTCGAGTGCCACCGCGATCCGACCAAAAATCTCAGGCCCACAGACCAAATCACGAACATGAACTGGCAACCGGACATGGCGCCGGCGGGATGGCAGCCGCCGAAAGTGAATCCGCCCACGAACTGCTCGGGGTGTCACCGATGAGCAAGCGCGAACCGCATAAGTTCGACGAAAACGCGACGAACGGCGCCGATCTCTTCTGGCGAAGCTTGGCTGAGAAGGAGTCAGTCGACCAACACCAGACGCTCAAGGAGACGGAGTTCCCGCTCGGCGTCGTGAAGACGCCGACCGCGAAGGAGGCCTTCGATATCGCTCCTCCGGTCGAGTCCTCGGAAGCGGGCTCGACGAGCAAGGTCTCGCGTCGCGGGTTCGTGAAGTTCGGCACCGCCGTGACGGCCCTCTTCGGGCTCGAAGCGTGCGTACGTCGCCCCGTCGACAAGCTCGTCCCCTACACGAAGTCGCCCGAATACGTGATTCCGGGCATTCCGAACCACTACGCGTCGGTGACCAACCGCGCCGGTGAGGCCATCGGCGTTCTCATCGAGACGCACGACGGGCGCCCTACCAAGATCGAAGGCAACCCGGAGCACCCGGCGAGCCGCGGCGGCACCGACGGCATCGTGCAGGCCTTGGTCTTCAACGTCTACGATCCGGACCGTTCGACTGGCCCGCGCAAAGGCAACGCCGATGCAAAGCTCGACGAGTTCTTCGCCGAGCTCACGACGCTTCTCGCCGGGCACGACAAGGACAAGGGGGCGAAGCTCCGCTTCCTCGCGCCGCGCTCGAGCTCGCCGTCGTTCGTCCGTCTCCGCAAAGCGGTCATGGAGCGCTTCAGCGGCGCCAAGTTCCACGTCTACGACGCCTCATCGAACGAAAATTCGATCGAAGGGGCACGGATCGCGCTCGGTCAACCGATGCACGCGCTCGTCGACTACGCCCGCGCGCGCACCATCGTCTCGCTCGACTCGGACTTCCTCCAGACCGAGCCGGGGATGATCCGCGCGTCGCGCTCGTTCGCCGACGGTCGACGCCTCCGCCAGCCCACCGACACGATGAGCCGTCTCTATGTCGTCGAGCCGGGCTTTTCGACGACCGGCGCCAATGCCGACCACCGTCTCCGCCTACCCGCCCGTGATGTCGAGCGCTACGCGCGTCTCCTCGCCAAGGAAGTCGCCGCGCTCGGCGCGGATCTCGGCCCGATCGCCGCGAGCCTCGGCAACCTTCCCGCCGACGGCATCCCGGAAGCTTGGCTGAAAGCCGTCGCCAAGGAGCTCACCGAGAATCGCGGCCGCTCCGTCCTCGTGGTCGGCTCGCGCCAGCCTGCCCGCGTCCACGCCCTCGCCCACGCCATCAACGCGGCGCTCGGCGCGGTCGGTCAGATCGTCTCCTACGGCCCCGTGGTCGACTCCATCGGGTACACGAACGACAACGGCGTCTACGCCCTCGACGAGGCGGCTTCGTTGAAGGCCCTCGCCAGCGACTTGAACGGCGGCAAGGTCGACACGATCATCGTGCTCGGCGGCAACCCCGTCTACGACGCGCCGGGCGACCTCAAGCTCGGAGAAGCGCTCAAGAAGGCGAAGACTGCCATCCACCTGTCGAGCCACGTCGACGAGACATCGTCGCTTCTGGCCGGGAACCCGGGCTCATGGCACGTGCCGCGCGCGCACGAGCTCGAGGCATGGGGTGACCAGCGATCGATGGACGGCACGTGGAGCGTGCAGCAGCCGACGATCGCACCGCTCTATGACGGCATCTCGGACATCGAGCTCCTCGGCTTCATCGCCGCCGCCGCTCCTGATCCGAAGGCCGCACGCCCGAAGGGGATCGATCTCGCACGCGAGACGCTCTACGAGCTCTCTTCCCCGCTCGCGGCGACGAAGTGGAACAGCTTCGCCGACGCGATCGAGAACGATCACGCCTTCGGCAAGACCTGGCGCGCGGCCCTTCAGCGCGGCCTCATCGCCGGCTCGGCGCCGTTCGCGATGACGCCCGGCGAAGCGCGCGGCAAAGACATCGCAGACGCGCTCGCGAAGGCGCCCGCTGCGGCCGGCAAGCTCGGCGGCGGTAACGTCGAGGTCACGTTCGCACGCTGCCCGAAGATGGTCGACGGTAGCGAGGCGAACAATCCGTGGCTCCTCGAGCTCGCGGATCCGATGACGAAGATCTCCTGGGACAACGCCGCGCTCGTTTCGCCGAAGACGGCAGCGGCGCTCGGCATCGTTTCGGGCGACATGCTCGAGCTCTCGAAGAACGGCGCCGCGATCCAGGTTGCCGCATGGATCCAACCTGGCCAAACGGACGACTCGATCGCCGTCACGCTCGGTTGGGGCCGCACGAAGGCTGGGCGTTACGGCACGGGGCACGGCTTTGACGTCAACCCGCTCCGTTCGACCGGCTCGCTCGGTTTCGTCGACGGCGTCGCCGTCCGCAAGACGGGCACGCCGTACACGTTCTCGCAGACGCAAGAGCACGACGCGATGGAGGGTCGCCCGATCGCGATCGACGCGACGCTCGAAGAGTACCAAAAGACGCCCGAGTTCCCGCAGTATCGGACTCCGCGACCGAAGACGCTGCCGCTCTGGAACACTCAGGACTACTCGACCGGCCACCAGTGGGCGATGACGGTCGACTTGAACGCGTGCACCGGCTGCAACGCCTGCGTCATCGCCTGCCAGAGCGAGAACAACATCGCCGTCGTCGGCAAGACGGAGGTCGCCCACGGCCGCGCGATGCACTGGATCCGCATCGACCGCTACTTCGTCGGCAACGACGCGGCAGAGCCGAAGGCCGCCTTCCAGCCGGTCATGTGCCAGCAGTGCGAGCAAGCGCCGTGCGAGAACGTCTGCCCGGTCAACGCCACCACTCACAGCCCCGAAGGCTTGAACGACATGGCGTATAACCGCTGCATCGGCACGCGCTACTGCGCGAACAACTGCCCGTACAAGGTCCGTCGCTTCAACTACCTTGAGTTCCAGGGTGGCCCGGTCGGCTCCTCGGTCGACACGATGTACGGCGACATCCCCGAGACCCAGAAGATGGTCTTCAACCCGAACGTCACGGTGCGCATGCGCGGTGTGATGGAGAAGTGCACCTACTGCGTGCAGCGGATCGAAGAGGCCAAGATCGGCTCGCTCCGTAGCGGCAAGCCGCTGAAGGACGGTGCGGTCGTCAGCGCCTGCGCGCAGGCCTGCCCGGCCGGCGCGATCGTCTTCGGCGACCTGAACGAGCCGGGCGCGCGCATCGTGGACGCGAAGCGACGTGACCGCAGCTACGATCTTCTCGCCGACCTCGGTACGCACCCCAGAACTTCATATCTCGGCAAAGTCCGGAATCCGAACAAGGAGATGGGCTGATGACGTCGCCGTTTCTTCCGATCAAAGAGATCGGAGAGCTCCCGCTCATCCGTGATGGGGAGACCTTCCAGAGCCTCACCGATCGCATCGCCTGCGTCACCGAAGACGAGACGCCGCGCAACTGGTGGATCGCTTTCGGGATCTCACTCTGCCTCCTCGGCTTGCTCGGCGTGTGCGTCGGCTACCTCCTCTGGGAAGGTATCGGCGTCTGGGGCAACAACTCGCCGTCGTTCTGGGGTTGGGACATCACCAACTTCGTCTGGTGGATCGGTATCGGTCACGCCGGCACGCTCATCAGCGCCATCCTCTTCATCTTCCGTCAGAAGTGGAGGACGTCGATCAACCGCTTCTCCGAAGCGATGACGATCTTCGCCGTCATGTGCGCCGGCCTGTACCCCGGCATCCACGTCGGGCGCGCGTGGTTCGCGTACTACATGTTCCCGATCCCGAACCAGATGAGCATCTGGCCGAACTTCAAGAGCCCGCTCATGTGGGACATCTTCGCGGTCAGCACCTACTTCACGGTGTCGTTCCTCTTCTGGTTCGTCGGCCTCATCCCCGACTTGGCGACGCTCCGTGATCGCTCGGTGAACCCCGTTCGCCGCAGGGTGTACGGCTTCTTCGCCCTCGGCTGGCGCGGCTCGAACCGCGCGTGGCAGAACTACGAGCGCGCGTACCTGATCCTCGCGGCGATCTCGACCCCCCTCGTCCTCTCGGTTCACTCGGTCGTTTCGTTCGACTTCGCGACCTCGGTCCTCCCGGGCTGGCACACGACGATCTTCCCGCCATACTTCGTCGCCGGCGCCGTCTACTCCGGCTTCGGTCTCGTCATGACGCTCATGCTCGTCGCGCGCCTCATCTACGGCGTGAAATCGATCGTCACCGAGCAACACCTCGAGCTGATGTGCAAGGTCATGCTCTTGACCTCCAGCCTCGTCGGCTACTCCTACGCGATGGAGTTCTTCATGGCCTGGTACTCCGGCTCGGAGTGGGAGCGCGCGTGGGCCTTGATGCGTATCGTCGGCCCCTATTGGTGGGCATGGATCCCGATGGTCGGGTTCAACGCCGTCCTCCCGCAGCTGTTCTGGTTCAAGTTCTTCCGCACGAACCTCGCAGCGCTGATGGTGATCAGCATCCTCGTCAACGTCGGCATGTGGTTCGAGCGCTTCGTCATCATCGTCGGCTCGACCTACCACGACTTCATTCCGGGCTCGTGGGGCTACTTCCGTCCGACGATGATCGACATCGGCACGTACATCGGGACGTTCGGGCTCTTCTTCACCCTCTTCCTCTTGTTCCTCCGCTGGCTGCCGATGATCGCCATCGCCGAAGTCAAAGGCGTGATCCCCGCAGCCGACCCGCACAACGACGAAGGCCACGAGCTTCACGCGAGCGAAGGCGGCTCGCACGACCCCGACCTCGAGCTCGCGCCGGGAGAATGAACCATGTCTGACCAGAGCGGCAAGAAGACACGCAAAGAAGGGCTCGACGTCGCAGCGCGCGAGGCTCTGCAACGAACCGGCGTCGAGACCTCGGCGTCGCCGGACGCGAAGACCAACGCGATGACGGGCGAGAAGAAGCTCGATCCGGAGGTCGTGAGAAAGGCGCAGGCGCCGGACAAGCCTGCGCTCCTCTTGGCCGAATATCCGACTCCGCTCGGTTGCCTCCACGCGGCCGAAAAGCTCCGCGACGCGGGCTACACCAAGTTCGACGCGCACACCCCCTTCCCGGTGCACGGCATGGACCGGGCGATGGGCCTCAAGGACTCGAGGCTCGGTTGGCTCGTCATTGTCTGCGCCGTCACCGGCACGGGCTGCGCCTTCCTCATGATGTGGTGGATGAACTGCGTCGACTACCCGCTCATCATCGGCGGCAAACCGGCGAGCGTCTCTTCGCTCGCGTCGATGGTTCCCATCATGTTCGAGGTCACCATCCTCTTCTCCGCCTTCGCCGCGGTCTTCGGCATGCTCGGCATGAACAATCTGCCGATGCACCATCATCCGATCTTCGAATCGGACCGCTTCCGTGGCTTCTCGACCGACAAGTTCTACATCTCGGTCGAGGCCGAGGATCCGAAGTTCAAGGTCGAAAAGACGCGCGAGCTGCTCGACAAAACGCACCCCGCGTTCATCGAGCTGGTGCTCATGGCGCAAGAGGACGGCAAATGAAGCCCACGCTTTTGGTGATCGGCCTGGTCGGCGCCTCGGTGCTCGGCGGCTGCCGCGGTGATACGTCGCGCGAGGCGCCCATCGTCCCGATCCGCAACATGTACAACCAGCCCAAGTATTCGATGCAGGGTGAGAGCGAGTTCTTCGCTGACCACCGCACGATGCGGATGCCGCCGGAAGGCGTGGTCTCGCGTGAAGAAGAGTGGGACGAAACCATCGCGACTGGCCGGCTCGACGACGATTCGGGCTACATCCTCACCATCCCCGAGAACGTGCTCGAGCAGGCCGGGGGTATGGCGGCGCTCGAAAAGCGGGGCCAAGACAGGTTCGGCATCTACTGCACGCCTTGCCATGATCACACAGGGAGCGGCGACGGCATGATCGTCAAGCGCGGTCTCATGCACCCGCCGACCTTCCACCAGGACCGTCTCCGTCACGCACCGGACGGCCAGATTTTCGCGACGATCTCGAATGGTATCCGCAACATGCCGGCCTATGGCCCGCAGATTCCGGTCCGCGATCGCTGGGCCATCGTGAGCTACGTCCGCGCCCTCCAAATCAGCCAAGCGCCTCTCGCGGAGACAAAGCAGTGAGCGACGACAAAGAGAAGAAGATCGAGTCGAAGGCCGAAGAGGCGGAGAAGGCGGAAGCGTCTTCGACGTCGGAAAAGGCCGAATCGGTTTCGAAGGACTCGGAGAGACCTTCGAAAAGGAGGCTGGCCGCACCCCCGAAGTCGAAACCGACTGAGAAGCCCGGCATCGCCGCGCACAACAGCGATAACAAGCGCAGCGGCGAATACACGCTCCGTGAAGGTCATGGTTGGGCGAACGCGTGGAAGGCGGCGGCGGGCGTCGGATTGCTCTCGCTCCTCGCTTCCGCCGCCGGTTACACGATGGATCCGCGCCGCTTCGCGTTCTCGTACCTGTTCGCGTTCATGGCCGTTCTCACGACTGCGCTCGGGATGCTCTTCTTCGTGTTCCTGCAGCACCTGACGAGCTCGGGATGGAGCGTCACGGTCCGCCGCACCGCCGAGATCTTCTCGAGCGCTCTCGCCATCTTCGCTCTCCTCTTTTTGCCGGTGTACTTCCTCCGCGGACGCCTCTTCCCGTGGATCGGCGGCGAAGCGGCTTCGGCCGTGCGCGCGGAAGCGTCGACGACCAAGACAACTGGCGCGCTCGTCCAGGGAAATCCCGGCAACGAGACGCGAGCAGCCCACGCCGAGCACGAGCAGAACGGCCAAGCCGCGACCGGCGACGCCGTCCTCGCCGGCCGGTTGGCAGCCGCGCACGGCGCGAAGGCAACCGATCGGGAGCCGACACTCAACGCCAACGAGCGCGGGGAGAAGGGCGACCCGAACGAGCTCGACGAAGAGCGCACGCTCAACTCGAAGCGCGGTTACTTGAACGACACCTTCTTCAGTATTCGCGCCGTCATCTACTTCATCATCTGGGGCTGGCTCGGCTGGGCGCTGTTCGCGAAGTCGGTCAAGCAAGACACGACCCGGGACCCGAAGCTCACCGTCAGCATGAAGCGCCTCAGCGCCGGGGCGGCTTATCTCTTCGGCTTCAGTCTGACCTTCGCCTCGTTCGACTGGCTCATGTCGCTCACGCCGACGTGGTTCTCGACGATCTTCGGCGTCTACGTCTTCGCCGGTTCCGCTGTGGCCGGCTATGCGCTGCTCATTCTCGCGACGATGGGCTTGCGCTCGAGCGGTATTCTCGTCAAAGAGATCAACGTCGAGCACTACCACGACCTCGGAAAGATGATGTTCGGCTTCATGATCTTCTGGGCCTACATCGCCTTCTCGCAGTTCATGCTCATCTGGTACGCGGCCATTCCGGAGGAGACCGTATGGTTCCACATGCGGTGGGACCACGGCCCCTGGGCGACCGTGAGCTTGGCGCTCATCATCCTGAACTTCATCGTCCCGTTCTTCCTCATCATCTCTCGCAACACGAAGCGGAAGCTCGGCGTCCTCACCTTCGGTGCGGCATGGCTCCTCATCATGCACTTCGTCGACGTCTACTGGCTCGTCATGCCGAGCTTCGGTCAAGACGGCTTCACCTTCAGCTGGATCGACCTCACCTGCCTCCTCGGGGTCGGTGGCATCTATCTCGCGGCCGTTTTCTTCCGCATGTCGAAGACCACCCTCATTCCGATCGGCGACCCGCGGCTTCAGCGCGCGTTGAAGTTCGAGAACGCTTGATCGAGGCGAACCAGAATCATGGCAACTGATCAGAGCCCCCCGCGCATCAAGATCATCCTCGCCGTCGGCGTCGCCACGGTGCTGACACTCGTCCTGCTGAAACCCGTCCTCGACAGCTACTTCTCCCAGACTATTGAAGAGGTGAGGAAGGAGAAGCTTGTCGCGCCTGAAGAGTTGGAGGCCCTCCACGCCGAAGAAGCGAGGAAGCTCACGACCTCCCCCGCGATCCCGATCAACCAGGCGATGGCCGAGCTCGCGCAGAAGGGGCGCCTCTCGATGGCCGTCGTGACGCCAACTCAGTCGAGCGACACCGGCGCGATCATCGGATGGCAGCATCTGCACGAC
>CAJDWT010000052.1_pt1 | contig 18068 bp, 14 predicted proteins | sample 7391671 | NCBI WGS metagenome assembly CAJDWT01 (sample SAMEA7055729, study PRJEB34461) | soil metagenome | biome: terrestrial ecosystem; feature: Peninsula; material: soil | place: Antarctica | collected 2016
GAAGGAGGTCGCCGACGTCGACCCGAACGGCGTCCCGAAGCGTGAGCTCTATCGCGCGCTCACCTGGACGACGACCGGCACGACCAGCATCTCGGCCGTCACGCTCCTCGACTCGACCACGGTGAAGGTGAACGTCGCCGACCTCGCGAGCGACCCCATTCGCTCCGATCTCGGCCTCGCCGCGGGCGACATCACGCCGATCGTCAGCCTCTCGTACACGATGGACTTCTTCTTCGGCCCGGCCGAGGTCTGGAAGCAGATCCCGACCATCGGCGTCACGCCACCGATAAAGACGCGCGTCTTGATCTTGGGCGGCGGGCTCGCCGGCCTCGCGACCGCGCTCCAGCTCACATCGACCGAGAGCTACCGCGAGCGCTTCGAGGTGAAGGTCGTCGCGCAAGGCCACCGCTTGGGCGGCAAAGGAGGGTCGTGGCGGAGCCCGGACCCGCGCTACGCCGCACGCATCGAGGAGCACGGGATCCACGTTATTTTCGGCTTTTATCACAATTTTTTGCGCATGCTCCGCGGCGTCTACGAGGACGCCGAGCGGAACCCCACGACCTCGTTCCCCGCCCGCTTCAGCGACGCGTTCTCTCCGCGTTGGGACATCTCGTTCGACGACGGCACGCATCAGGGCTTCGAATTCACGTTCCCGAAGATGCCGGACGATTGGGGCACCGGCGTCCCTTCGCCCGCCGACTTCGTGAAGATCCTGAGCGATCTGCTCTATCGGTTGCTCGACCCGACCTCGCTGAAGAAGGCGGTCGAGGATCTGTTCGATGACATCAAGAACCTCGTCTTGCCGAAGGATTGGACCAACCCGCTCCGCAAGCAGCTCTTCGAGTTCACGCGCATCCTCGTTCAAGGCACGATCGCCGAGATCGCGCTCAGCGCCAAATCCTTCGACGACTTCGACGGCATCGACTTTCGCGCCTGGATGAAGAAGCACGGCGCAAGCGACGAGATCTTGAACGGACCGATCTGCCAGATCCCGTACGACGGCGTCTTCGCGTACGCGGGCCCCGACACGAATTCCCCGCTCCTCGGCGCGGGCCTCGCGATCCGCGGCCTCCTCCGCCTCTCGTTCTTCTACGAGAGCGCGCCGTACTTCGTCATGAACGCTGGCATGGGCGAGGCGGTCTTCGCGCCGATCTACGAGGTGTTGAAGGGCCGCGGCGTCGAAATCGATTTCTTCACCAAAGTGATCGAGGTCCACATGGCCGGCACCGTCGCCGACAAGGTTGTCGTCGAGCGTCAGGCGACGATCACCGCCGGCCCGAGCGCCTACGCTCCGCTCGTCCCGCTCGCGACCATGCAAGGCTCGATTCCGACCTGGGCTCGTGACTTCGATCCCGCGCAGCTCGACAACGCCGCCGTGATCGCCGGCAAAGACTTCTTGAGCGACGCCGAGACGTACTTCGAATCGACCGAGACGCTCTCGCTCGGTGCCGACTACGATCACGTCGTCTGCGCGTTGCCGGCGCCCGTCACGGCGAGGGTGCTGACGGGCATCGCCGCGAATACGGAGCTCTCGAAGATCGCGAGCATCGAGACCGTGTCGACGATCCAGGTGCAGGCGTGGCTCGATCCGAAGATCGAGGACCTCGGCTGGAAGTTCGGCGGCGTCGCGCTCGGCGGCTTCATGCAGCCGCTCGACACGTTCCTCGAATGCTCGCGGCTCCTTCCCGCCGAGCCTTGGCCGGGCGCCACGCGTCCGCTCGGCCTACTCTACGCGTGCGGTCCGTTCACGCCGGCGTGGGGCGGAACGACGACCGATCCGACGTTCGCACCGGCGATGGCCGCCGCCGCGCGCACGCAAGCGCGCGCGTTCATGAAGGATCATTGGGTCCGCGTCCTTCCAGGCGCCGACGCCGGCGCCGGCGAGCTCGATTTCGGCGTCGTGTATTCGCCGCCGCCCGCCGCGCTCGACCGGTTCGATGACGTCTACGTCCGCGCGAATACCAACAAGAGCGACCAGTACGTCTACTGCGCGCCAGGCTCCTTGATCTTCCGTCCGCGCCCAACCAGCCCCTCACGTACCAACCTTCATTTCGCAGGTGATTGGACGCGGAACGGCATCGACGTCCCGTGCATGGAAGGCGTCACGATGAGCGCGCTCACTGTCGTCGAGGCGATCACGGGCGAGGACCAACACATCCTCGCCAAGCGTGACTGGATCTGAGCTTCTGGCTCAGGCTCTGGCTCAGAACCCTGGCTCAGGAGAACGATATTGCCGGTTTGCGCCTCCGTCGAAGACCGATAGGGTACGGCCCATGGTTGCGGCGGGGCGAGAGGTCGGAGACGCGCATCTCCGGATCGTGACAGCTGCGGGGCTCGACCGCTTCTTGCGCCCGCTCCATCGCTGGGTGTGGTCCGACGCTCGTCGGCGCGGTAAGAAGCTCCTCACGTTCGCCAAGACCGAAGCCGACGGCGGTCGTGACATCGCGCGCGCGGCCGAGCGCACGCACGACCCGCTCCTTCGCCGCCTCTACTTGCGCCACGCGATGGACGAAGCACGCCACGCGAATCTCTTTCGCACGCGCGGTCGCGCCCTCCTCCTGGAGATTGGGCGTGAGCTCGGCGACGCGGACGCAGCCAGCTTCGACGCGAGCTGGTTCTCTCCCGGTGAGCGCGGGCTCGACGATTTGCAGGTCGACGAAGAGAGCGAAGCGTCGCTCCTCGCGTTCTTGCACCTCTCCGAAAAGGCCGCAGCGCGCAGGTTCGCCGTCTATCAAGATGTGCTCGCGGATGACCCGACGACGCGCGACGTCTTCATCGACGTCCTGAAGGACGAGGCATTCCACATGAACTACACGCTCTCGCAGCTCAAACGTGTTGCGCCAAAAAAGCACGGCGTCCGTCTCTGGTGGGCGCGCCTCACCCGGCTCTGGAAGGGCTATTTGCGCATCGCCAGCGCGATCGCGAACGTGATGGGCGGGGTCGTGCTCGCGGTTCAGTACTTCGTGATCCTCCCCGTGTTCGCGTTCCTCGCGAAGCGTGCGGCGAAGAAGGAGCTCACGGGCTGGCATCCCGCGCGGGCGCTCCCGGCCGACAAATCGCTGCGCTCGCAGTACTGACGCGATGAAGATCCTCGGGCTCTCGGCGCACTACCACGACTCGGCGGCGGCGCTCGTCATCGACGGCGTGCCGGTCGCGGTCGTCCAAGAAGAGCGCCTCTCGCGCAAGAAGAACGACCCCGCCTTTCCGCTCCAGGCGATCGAATGGTGCCTCGAGCAGGCGAAGCTCGAGCCCGAAGATCTCGACGCGGTCGTCTTCTACGAGAAGCCGATGCTGAAGTTCGAGCGCATCTTGACCACCGCGCTCCGCGCGTTTCCGAAATCCTGGTCGAGCTTCCCGAAGGCGATGAAGAACACGCTCGGCGAGAAGCTGTGGGTCAAGGGGATCATCGCGAGCCATCTCGGCGTCCCCGGCTCGAAGATCTTCTTCACCGAGCACCACCAAGCGCATGCTGCCGCCGCGTTCCTCACCCAGCCGGCCAAGCGCGCGGCGATCCTCACCGCCGACGGCGTCGGCGAATGGGCGACGCTCTCAGTCGGCCGTGGCGAGAAGAGAGACGATGGCTCGGTCGACATCGAGCTCTTCCGCGAGCTCCGCTTTCCGCACTCGCTCGGGATGTTGTATTCTACATTCACCGCATTCCTCGGCTTCGCGGTGAACGAGGGCGAGTACAAGGTCATGGGGCTCGCCTCCTACGGCAGGCCCACGTACGTCGACAAGGTCCGTCAGGTGATTTCGCCCGAGAAAAATGGGGCGTTCTCGCTCAACCTCGAGTTCTTTGAGTTCCATACGACGGCGAAGCGCAGCTACTCCGACGCGTTCGTCGCCCTCTTCGGCAAGCCGCGCGCCCCGCACGAGCCGCTCGACCCGACCACGCCTGAGGGCGCGCGCTACGCCGACATCGCGGCGAGCGTGCAGCGCGTGCTCGAGGACATCCTCGTCGACATCACGAAACGCCTGCACGAAGAGACCGGCGAGTCGGTCCTCTGCTTCGGCGGCGGCGTCGCGCTCAACGGCGTCGCGAACGGACGCATCCTGCGCGAGAGCGGCTTCACCGAGATGTACGTGCCATGCGCGCCAGGCGACGCCGGCTGCGCGCTCGGCGCCGCTCTCTGGGCCGACCGCATCTTCTTCCAGCAAGCACACAAAGAAATTCCGGTTCACCCCTACTGGGGACCGAGCGTCGATCCCGAAGAGCTCGCCCAGGTCGCGCGCGAGGACGGCCTGCCGATAGAGACCGCCTCTAACGAGGACGCGCTCCTCGACAAGACCGTCGAGCTCCTGATGAAGGACAAGATCGTCGGGTGGATGGACGGCCCGTGTGAGCTCGGTCCACGCGCGCTCGGCAACCGCAGCATCTTGGCGGCGCCGCACACGGTCGCGATGAAGGACCGCCTCAACAAAGAGATCAAATACCGCGAAGAGTTTCGTCCGTTCGCGCCGGCGGTGCCGATCGAGGTGGCGCACGAGTACTTCGAGCTCCCGCCCGGCGGCTACCGCCTGCTCCTGCTCGGGACCGAGGTCGGCGTCGGCGAGTGCCGCCAAGGGCGCCTCCTCGCGATCGATCCGAACGGCCGCGCACCGGCGCTCGAAGGCGAGCAGACGAAGGACCCGACGTTCGGGATGCCCGCCCGCTGGATCGCAATGCGCGACAAAGAGATGGGCGAAGCGCTCGGCTACACCGTCGTCGATCACGCGACGATCATGGCGACCCACATGGGCGAGATGCTGCGCGGCAATGCGCAGCGCTTGATCGGTCGTCAAGAGGTCCAGCACCTGCTCGATCTCCTCGCCAAGACGACGCCCAAGCTCGTCGACGACGTGGTGCCGGCCTTGATGCCCCTCGGCGACGTCGTGCGCGTCCTGCGCAACCTCGTCCGCGAGCAGGTCTCGATCCGTGACATGCGCACGATCCTCGAGGGGCTGGCGGAGCTGTCGACCCAGACGAAAGACGTCGAGCAATTGACGGAGATGGTCCGCGAGCGAATGAGCGCGCACATCACCGCCAAGCTGCGTCAAGCGGATGGCAGCATCGCCGCGTTGACGCTCGATCCGCGCCTCGAAGAGACGCTCCGCCGTTCGCTGCGTGACATCGCCACGGGCCAGGGCGGCCCGATCGATCCGCAGATGTTGAAGAACGTCACCGAAGGCGCGCAGCGCGCCATGGCCAAATTCACGGTGCTCGGCGCACAGCCCTGCCTCATCACGCCGCCGGATCTCCGCCGCTACGCGCGCGCCATCTTCGAGCGAAAGGTCCCGCAACTCGCGGTCGTCTCGTTCCGTGAGGTCGATCCGTCGGCCCAACTTCGGGTGGTCGAGACTTTGCAATCGACTCCCGTATCACCCGCTCTCGCCAATCAAGGAGTCTGAGAGAACACCATGTTGACCCAAACGTTCCGCGGCAAAACCCTCTTCGACGCCAAGCGCAACGCGTTCCGCGAGCTCGGTGAACAAGCCGTCATCGTGACGACGCGCAACGTGCGCAAGACCGGGATCGCCGGCTTGCTCGGCTCCGACGAGTTCGAGGTGAGCGCGACGATCGCGTCCGAGCCGACGACCCCGATGTCGATCGCGACGCCTGCGGCGATGAGGCCGCAGGGTCCGTTCAACGCACAGGTCTACAAGAACGAGCCGGTGAAGAAGAACGACGAAGTTGCGGGTCTCCGGGCCGAGCTCCGTGGTGAGATTCGTTCGATCAAAGGGCAGATGGCCAAAGCGGTCACGGCGAGCTCGAACGACGATCTCTTCGAAGAGGTTTCGACCCTCCGCGAAATTTTGGAGGAGATGCAGTCTGCTCTCCCCAAGAACGACGAGGTCACTTCGGCCTTGAGCGCCGCCGGCATCGAAGGCACCGCGGCCTCGCTCCTCGCGCGCGCAGTCCGCCGCGTCGACGACGGCGAGACCAGCGCGAACGCGCGTCTCCGCGAAGCCGTCGGCGAGCTCGCACGCACGACCGAGTGGGCGCTGGCCGTCGACGAGCCCACCGTCATCGCGCTCGTCGGCCCGTCCGGCGTCGGCAAGACGACGACCGCCGCCAAGCTGGCGGCGCAGGCGAAGCTTCAAGGCCGCAGCGTCATGTTCGTGGCGGCCGACTCCTTCCGCGTCGGCGCGGTCGATCAGCTCGAACGCTACGCCGAGCTTCTCGACACCGACTTCGCGGTCGCCACGGGCGCCGACGATCTCGACGAGATTTTGACGCAAGCGACGGCCGATGTCGTCATCGTCGACACCGCCGGCCGCGGCGCGCCCGCCAACGACGCGGTGGAACATCGCCTCGCGATGGAGATCGAAGGACGCCGCCGTCACGTTCTGCTCTGCCTTTCGGCCTCGACCCGCGCGGTCGACGCTGAGCGCATGACGCGTGCGTTCTCGACTGCACGTCCGACCGCCCTCGTCGTCACCAAGCTCGACGAGACCGCATCACCCGCTGGCATCGTTCACGCATGTGCATGCTCGAAGCTTGCCGTCTCCACACTCTGCTTCGGGCAGCGCGTACCCGAGGACATCGCACAAGCAACGACGAACGCGCTCGTCGACTACGTCGTTCCGGCCGAATCGGGGATCAAAAAATGATGGCAGCGCAGATGACGCAAACCGAAGCCGCGGCAGCGCGCACGCTGAGTCGCGCCGACTACGACAGATTCTTGCCGTTGGTCCGGCGCACGGCGATGCGCCTCGCCCGCCGCGTGCCCGCGGAGGTCACCGTTGCCGACCTCGTCAGCTACGGGTGGGTGGGTCTCATCGAGGCCTACCGACGCGCGCAGCCCGACATGCCCGAGAACGAGTTCGAGGCCTACGCGCTCTACCGCGTGAAGGGCGCGATGCTCGACTTCCTCCGCAGCCTCGATCCGGCGTCGCGCTCGACGCGTAAGACCTCACGTGCGATCGCCCGCGCCATCGCCGACCTCTCGCAGAAGCTCGGACGCGCCCCCGAAGAGGAAGAGATTTGCGGCGAGCTGAAGATGACCGTGGAGCTGTACCGACAGGCGCTCACCGACGTGGCCGCCGCGGGCATGGCTCGCCTCGAGATGGTGCAGCTCGACAACTTGGAGGTCGAGTCCGACCACGACGACAGCCCGGACGGCCGCCGCCTCATCGCCAGCGCGCTCGTGCAAGCGATCAATACGCTCCCCGCACGCCTCCAACAGGTCGTCGCCCTCTACTATCAAGAAGACTGCACCCTCCGTGAAATCGGCCAGGTGCTCGGCGTGACCGAGTCGCGCGTCTCCCAGCTCCACACCGAAGCGATCCACCGTCTCCGCGCCGCCATCGGAAGGGAATAATCGTTATGAGCGACGGAATTTACGTCGCGCTCTCGGGCGCGATCGCGCAGCAGCAGAACCTCGACACGACCGCGAACAACCTCGCCAATGCGTCGACGGACGGCTACCAGCGTGAGCGCCCCGTCTTCCACGAGGTGCTCGCCGCCGCGAGCGGAGAAGGACATCACTACGCCGCCATCGGCAACACCGCGCTCGACACGAGCGCCGGCGCCATCCACACGACCGACCGTCCGCTCGACGTGGCGTTGCCGAAGGGCGCCTACATCGCGATCCAAACCGTGAACGGTGAGCGCTACACGCGCTCGGGCTCACTCGCGGTCTCGCTCGACGGCTTCTTGACCACTCGCAAGGGCGACAAGGTGCTCGGTGAGAACGGCAAGCCGATTCAAATTCCGGACGGTCTCGGCATCGCCAAGATCAACCGCGCCGGCGGCGTCGAGAAGGGCAAAGACACCCTCGGCCAGATGCGGCTCGTGAAGTTTGACCGACCCGAGTCGCTCACCCACGAAGGCGGCACCATCCTCGCCGCGAACGTGAACACGGGCCAAGCGACGCCGACGAGCGCGCAGCTCGAGGTGGGCGCGCTCGAAGAGTCGAACGCGAACGTGGTCTCCTCGATGAACGAGCTCGTCGACGCTTCGCGGACGTTCGAAGCGTTCCAGCGCGCGATCGACGCCTTCCGTGACGCTGACCGGAAGGTCGTCACGACGACGCCGAACCCCGAATGAACCGCTACGTGCCGTCCGCGCCGCCCAAGGCATCGCCGGTCGCCTCGCTCTCGAAGCTGCCGACGAACGTCGTCCGACGAGATCCGTGCGGAGTCGTGGCCGCAGACATCGAGCGGCTCGATATCATCCACGCGCTGCTCTCCGAGCTCAACGACCCTCGTGCGAGCGCCTACACGATCGCGCCTTTCGTCGATGCGTTCCCGCCGTTGCGAGCTCGCATTGCGCGTGCGCTCGCCATGCATCGCCCGAATGTCAGAGCACAAAACGTGGCCGCCGAGCTCGTCGCGCTCGGCAACCGCGGCGTCGAGAGAGTGCTCCTCGAGCTGCTCGAAGACCTGACGATCCTCGGCGCCGATCTCGCGGACGCAGCGTCAACGCGTTGACGCTTTCGATGGACCGAGCGTTGCAGACCTAGCGGGTATGCGCGTCGATGGAACCATCCCCGTCATGCCGAACGCTTCCAGCGTTCAGCAGAGCGTGGCCGCGGTCCATACGCCCGTAACCCACGCCGACATTCGCACGGCGATCGGCCGCGCGTACCACGCGCTGAACGGTCGCGCGCCTTCGGCCGCGACGCTCGACATCTTGACCGCACAAGCGTCGGTCGAGACGGGCAACGGCGCGAAGATGATGAATTTCAACTTCGGTGGGATCAAAGGCAAAGGGAACCACGGAGAGACCGCGCACTACATGACGCGCGAGGTGCTAGACGGCAAGTCGGTCCATCTCCAGCAAGGGTTCCGCTCATACCGCTCGCTCGACGAAGGTGCGATCGACTACGTGTCGACACTCCAGAACCGCTTTTCGGGCGCGATGAAGGCGGCCGAAACGGGTAGCGTCGATGCGTTCGCCGGGCAGCTCAAAACCGCCGGCTACTACACGGCGTCACAAGCCGAGTACACGAGCGCGCTCAAGAATTTCTCTCCGGGGCTCGGGGCTAGCTCTGAGGCCTCGACGCCGACGTCGAGCGGCTTGCCTGCCGCTGCGGCGAACGGCAGCGTCAACTTCTCGACGGCGGACACCCTCGCGCGCGTGATGGACGCGGTGTCGATGTCGATCGGTCGCATCGCGGCGCCGGTAGACACGGAAAGTTGAGAAAGTTTCTCAAGGATCGGCCCGACGAGCCGTTCCTTGTGAATGAAGGGCAACGAAGCCCGCCACGCGTCATCTCGACGCGCGGAACTACTCCAAGAAGGAGATTTCAATCATGGCTCTCTATATTCAGACGAACACCGCCTCTATGGTCGCGCAGAACCACCTCGCCTCGACGAGCAACGCGCTTGCTCAGACGTTCGCCCGCCTCTCGAGCGGCTATCGCATCAACAGCGCCGCTGACGACGCTGCTGGCCTCGGCATCGCCAAATCGATGGACGCGCAGATTGCGTCGTATTCGCAGGCGGAGTCGAACGCGAACAACGGCATCAGCATGGCGCAAACCGCGGACGGCGCAGCCGACCAGATCTCGAACATGCTCACCCGCATGCGACAGCTGGCCGTCGAGTCGTCCAACGGTGACATGAGCACCAACGACCGCACCAACCTCGACACTGAGTTTCAATCGATTACGTCTGAAATCAGCCGTATCTCGGCGGTCACTCAGTTCAACGGCACGAGCCTTCTCAGTGGCACCGCGACGACCGTCAAGTTCCAGGTCGGCATCGGCACCACGGCGAACGACCAAGTCGGCGTCAGCTTCGGCGGCGTCGATGCGACGAGCCTCGGCCTCACCGGCAAGGACGTCACTTCGTTCGCTAACTCGCAGGCGTCCATCACGGCGATCGACTCGGCGATCCAGACCCTCACGACGACTCGTGAAGGCTGGGGCTCCGCGATGAACCGCTTCCAGAACTCGGTCTCGAACCTTCAGTCGATCAACACCAACACGAGCGCCGCCCTCAGCCGTATCCAGGACGTCGACGTCGCGTCGGAAACTGCAAAGCTCTCGAAGCAGCAAGTTCTCGCGCAGGCAGGCGCCGCGGTCCTCGCGCAAGCGAACCAGGCTCCGCAGCTCGCGCTCAAGCTCCTCCAGGGCTGATCGCGTCGTCGGCTACGCCGTTCTCGCTCGCGAAGAGCGTTCCTTCTTCTCGGGGAACGCCTCGCGGCGAGAGCGGCGAAGCCGTATTTTCGCACCTCGTTTTCTACATTAGTCCATTAGGAGTAGTAGGCCATGGCAACGTCACCCATCAACTTCGGCGGCCTCGCGTCGGGTCTCGACACGAGCAGCATCATCGATTCGCTCGTCGCCGCCGAGAGCCAGCCTCTCACCGCGCTCAAGGCGAAGGCGGCAAACATCGCCTCCGCGTCGTCGACGGTCTCCGCCTTCACGAGCACCCTCTCTTCTTTGGCCAGCGCCGCGACCGCGCTCTCGACGCCGTCCGGCTTCAATGCCTTCACCGCGAGCTCGAGCTCCCCGGCCGTCGTCGCGACGACCACGGGCTCGGCCACCGCCGGCAGCTACGACATCCAGGTCAGTCAGCTCGCCCGCGCCCAGCGCACGTACTCCGATTCCCAGTCGAGCAGCACCGCAGACCTCAGCATGACCGGTAGCCTCTCGCTCACCGTCGGCTCCGGCGCTGCCGTCACTATCGCCGTCACGAGCGACATGTCGCTCACCGACGTCGCCGCGGCCATTTCGGCGAGCGGCGCACGCGTCAGCGCATCGGTCGTCTACGACGGCTCGGCCTATCGTCTCCAAGTCGCCGGCCTCGACAGCGGCGCGGCGAACGCCGTCACCTTCGGCGAGAGCGGCTTCTCGCTCGGCCTCTCGAACGCCGCCAACACGTATCAACCGGCGCAAGACGCCAAGCTCACGGTCGACGGCATCCCGATGACACGCTCGACCAACCAGGTCACCGGCGCGGTCTCGGGCGTGACGCTCGCGCTGACCGCGACCACGTCGAGCGTCGCCAGCGTCAACGTCGCTCCGGACGCGACCGGCCTCACGTCCAAGCTGCAGACCTTCGTCTCGGCCTACAACGCCGTCGTCGGCGCGGTTCACTCCGCGATCGGCTACGGCGGAACCGCCGCCGCCAACAAGGCCCTCTCGAACAACAGCGCGATGCGCTCCGCGCTCGATCAGCTCACGGCGATGCTCGGCAACACCGTCACCGGCGCGACCGGTCGCTATACGACCATGGCGAGCGTCGGCGTGAATCTCCAGAAGGACGGCACGCTCGCGCTCGACACCGACGCCCTCGGCTCCGCGATCGCAGCCGACCCGACCTCGGTCTCGCGCCTCTTCGTGACCGACGCGAACACGAGCTCCACGGGCGTGATGAAGGGCCTCGCGGCGCGCATCTCGACCTACACGGCGAATCAGGCCTCGCTCTTGACCGCGCAGATCAGCGCGTTCGGCCAGCAGACCAAATCGATGACCGACCAGCAGGCGAAGATGCAAGCGCGCGTCGACGCCTACAAGACGAACCTCCAGAGGTCGTTCGCGAACATGGAGCTCATCGTCCAAAAGTACAAGACCGCTGCCTCCGCGCTCGACGGCCTCAACGGCTTCTCGAGCTCTTCTTCGAGCTCGCGCTCCAGTTCTTCGAGCTGACGCCGTTCCTGGAGCCAGAGGAAATCGAACATGACGATGTCGGTCGCAGCAGCGCTCAATCGGTACAAGAACGTCCAAGTCAAAACGAGCTCGCCAGGCGAAATCCTGGTGATGCTGTACGACGGAGTCTTCCGCTTCCTCGGCGAAGCGAGGACCTGCATGCAGGCCGGCGACCGCACCCGCGCGGCGGAGCGCATCTCGCGCTCGCACGCGATCCTCCAGCACCTGCTCTTCGGCCTCAACCACGAGGTCGCGCCCGAGCTCTGCCAGAACCTCCAGAATCTCTATCTCTTCTGCATGCGCCAAATCGTCGAGGCGAACATCCAGCAGAAGCCCGAGAACATCGACAACGCGCTCACCGTCCTGCAGCCGCTTCGCGAGGCGTGGACGACCGTCGTGAAGGGGGCCCAGGCCACCGACGGCGGCGTCACGATCATCACGTGATCGAGGCGAGCGACGGCCGCTTGGCGCTGCATGGTCAGGACGCACCCAGGGTGTCGGCCGTGACCCGCCCCCAAAGGGGTAAAACTGGGGTGATGGAGACCCTGACCCCGTCAAAATACCGGCATTTTTGCGTGGCACCGTTCGTGTAATGACAGGGGGAGTCAACACCGTGGCACCACCGCACGGCCCCTCGGAGACTCCCCTCATGAACGCAGCCATGCCCCTCGAAAACGCCTCCTTCGCAGAAGAGATGAATACGAGCGTGAGGCCGGTTCGCGCCACCATGAGGCCGACGAGCCGCGGCAAGATCATCGGCAACCATCCGTCGGTGAGGATGGTCCTCAACGTCATCGAGCGCGTCGCGGCTTCGGTCTGCACGGTGCTCATCACGGGCGAGAGCGGCACGGGCAAAGAGCTCATCGTCGCCGCGCTCCACGACGCCTCCCCGCGCAAAGACGCGCCCCTCATCACGATCAACTGCGGCGCGATTCCGGAGAACCTCATCGAGAGCGAGCTCTTCGGCCACGCCAAGGGCTCCTTCACGGGTGCGCACATCGCTCGCCGTGGCCACGTCGCTTCGGCCGAGGGCGGCACGCTCTTCTTGGACGAGGTTGGCGAGCTCCCGCTCACCGTCCAGGTGAAGCTCCTCCGCCTCCTCCAGCAGCGCGAGTACACGCCCGTCGGCGAGTCGCGCTCGCTCAAGTGCGACATTCGCATCGTCGCCGCCACCAACCGCAACCTCGAAGAAGAGGTGAAGGCCGGCCGCTTCCGCGAGGATCTCTACTACCGCTTGAACGTCATCCACGTCGAGCTCCCTGCCCTCCGCGATCGCCCGCAGGACATCCCCTTGCTCGCGAACCACTTCCTCAAGACGTGCTCGGCCCGCGCCGGTCGTGACGATCTCGAGGGCTTCTCGCCCGAGGTCATGCAGGCGCTCCGCGAGTTCCAGTGGCCGGGCAATGTCCGCGCGCTCGAGAACGTCGTCGAACGTGCGGTCCTCCTCTCCTGCGGTCCGGTGATCGCGCTGACCGACCTGCCCGAGAAGCTCCGCTCGACCGTCGACGCGCCAGCCTCGAAAGAGCCGACCTCACAGGTCATCCGCATCGCGACGCCGATCGAAGGCCCGGTCACGATGCCGATGGCCGCTCCGATCGCTGACGTCACCGTCACTCCCGCGGTCAAGGCGCTCCCGGACACGGGCATCGACCTCCGCTCGGCGATGGAAGAGTACGAAAACGCGCTCATCCGCCAGGCGCTCGAGCGCACCGGCTGGAACAAGAACCGCGCGGCGCAGCTGCTCGGCATCAACCGCACGACGCTCGTCGAGATGGTGAAGCGCAAGCACCTCGCCGCCGGCTGAGCCTAAGTTTAGCGGGCTCTACGGCTCGCCCGCCGCTTTCCAGATGAAGTTGATTTGCTTCGCACCCAGCGCGGTCGCGAGCGCACGGAGCTCACGCTCTGCCTGTTTTTTGGCTTGATCGGTCGCCTGCGGGGTCTTCGCTGCGTCCGCCAACGTCTGCACCGCCGCCAGGCGGGCCTTCGACTCGAGCGCCTCGTTGCGCTCGGCCAGCGTGTCGGTCTTCCGCTGGAACACGTACGTGTGCTTCTCGTCGAGGCTGGTCGAGAAGATCTCCGGCGGCGGAAGCGTCATCGTTGCCACGCCCGCGTCCGCGTCGAATTGGATGTCGGCTGCCTGCACCTTCGCGAGGTCGATGCCCATCGTCACGTCACCCGAAGCGACAAGAAGAATGGCGTCACTCGCCTCGACGAGACCGAAAAAATGGCTCTGCTTGTCGGTGAGATCGATCACCTTCTCGTAGTGCATCTGGTTGGTCTCGAGGCGGGCGAGATCACGCACGGCGACGAGGAGCGTGGGCGACGGCTTCTCGACCACGACGCTGCTCGATGCCGGCGGGAGCGTCACCACCGGGTTGCACGAGCGTGACAGAAAGATGCCGCCGCCGGCCGAGACGATGGCCACGCCGAGCGCGACCCACAACATTCGAATCTTGGAATTCGCGCTGCGGACCGAATCGGGGACGCTCATGACCTCTCAGGACTAGCACGGCGGTACCACTTCACTGCGTAATCGTCAGGGGAACGAGCGTGCCCTTGTCGGCGTCGAAGCGGAAGACGAAGACGCCCTGTACGACGCGCAAAAAGAGGAGCGATGTCTCCGACGCGGTGAGATCGCTCATCTCGATCAGCGTCGAGTCCGGCTTCATCACGCCGTCCTGGACCTTGTCGTCGAAGAACACGGTGTCCGGGGTCTTCTCGAGCTGGTCGACCGGCGCGATGCGCGTGCGCACGCCCGCCATGGAGCCCGCGAGCCAGGTGAAGGCGACCTTCTGACCGAGGTCGGTCGCGAGCTCGTTCTTGTCCGTACCGGTGACGTCGCGGTTGTGGGCGTAAATGGCGACCTTGGAAACTCGGTCCTTTTTGCATGAGGTCGCGTCGCAGATCGAGTGCGCGAGCTCGGAGCCGGAGTTGAGAAAGGTCGCTTGGTTCCCATGGCAATGGAGCTCGCGTGGATCGGCCCCACCATTGATCGGCTGCGTCCACTTTCCGCCGACGAAGAGTGAGAGACCGATCGACGATCCGGTCTTCACGCCGATCACCTCGGTCGACGCGCTCTTGCATGCGCGCAGATGCGGGACGTCGTCGCTCCAGCCGACGAGCGAGGGCTCGTCGACGCTCCCGATGTCGTTCGGCGCGCCCACCCCGCCGGCGGCGTCGATCGGGCGAAGGAGCACGTGGAGGCCGTCGGCGCCATCGACGTATTGCTTGCTCACGACGTCGCCCCAGAAGATGGCCTGGTTGTAATAGGGGTTACCGTCTTTTTCGCGCGTAAAAAGCGGCGTTTCGGTCCGCTTGCCGTCGGCGCCGACGACGACGAGTCGCGTCTGCGGCGCCTGATCTTTCCAGACGAGCATCGCGTAGGAACCGTCTTTGCGCGCGTCGATGCCGTAGGCGCCGTTGCCGAGCTTGTCCTCGACGAGCGCGCCGGTGTCGGAGCGATAGATGCCGTCGCGCCCGCGGTCGCCGACGAAGAGAAGCGGCGAGGCGCCGTCCTCGGTCGTCCCCCAGAGGCGGAGCGCCGGGCTCATCTTCGCCGCCTCGCCCGTGATCGAGCGGCATTTGAGCGTAGTGGTTCCGGGCGGCATCTCACAGAGCGTCGGCCCTTCCTTCACGTCCTTGTCGTCGACGAGGAAGCGGAGCGTCGTTCCGGGAAACGGCTCGCGATGGATGTTCGCGAGCGAGAAGCTCGACGACAGGAGCTTGGACCCGAGAGGTAGGGTGTCGACAGTGAGCGGCCTCTGCGGCTCCGGTGTCATCGCAGCGACGGGCTTCAGTCGCATGGCGACGAGCCCCGCCTTTTCGGCGTCGCGCCACGCGTCGTCGACGGCGGTCCCGAGCGTCGGGTTCGTGGGACCGACGCGGAGCGCATCGACGAGCTTGGTCGCGCTCGTGACGATGGGTCGATCGCCGTCGATCGCCTTCTCCTTCTCGACGACCGCGCTCGCTCGTTCGGCGCAGTGGCCCGGCCAGCCGACGTCGTTCGTGCCGACGCGCTTCTCTTCGGGGAGCCCGAGGACGGTGAGCTGGATGCCACGCACCCGCGTGCTCGCCCGCTCGTTCGGAGCGACGGGATCACCGATGATGCACGCGCTCAAGTCGGTCCACGCGTCCTCTGCCGCGACCTTCGCGTTGTGGCTCGCGAGCATCATCATGCCGGCACCACCGCCGAGGACGACAACGCCGATCGCGCCGAGCACGAGCTTCGTTCGTCGCGAGCGCGCCCGCGCGGCCTCGGCCATCAAATCGGAGCTCGACGGTGCTTCGTCCGGGATGGTCATGGCAGAGATGGCTACCTCATACGCTGGCCGGGCTCAAACTCTCCCCGCCGGCGAGTTTCCGCCGTGAGAAGATGAGCGGCATGGGCAGGCTCGTCGACGGCGTCTGGGAAAAAGGCTGGAGCAAACCGAACGCTAAAGGTGCGTTCGAGCGGCCCGCGACGAAGTTCCGGAGTCGCATCTCGCGCCTGCCGGGCGCCGAGCATCCCGCCGAGAGCGGCCGCTACCACCTCTACGTGTCGCACGCGTGCCCCTGGGCGCATCGCACCATGATTACGCGCGCGCTCCGCGGCCTCGAGGACGTCATCAGCGTGACCGTCGTCGACCCGCACATGGGGGAGGACGGCTGGCCCTTCGCGAAGGACGATCCCGATCCGTTCGGCCCGTCGAAGTTCCTGCGCGACGTCTACCTTCGTGCCGACCCGCGCTACACCGGTCAGGTCACCGTCCCCGTCTTGTGGGACAAGACCAAGCGCACGATCGTCGTCAACGAGTCACGCGAGGTGATGCGCATGCTCGACCTCGAGATGGACGCCTTCGCGACCAAAGGCGCGTCGCTCGCTCCGGAGCATCTCCGATCGCGAATCGACGAGGTCCTCGACGCGATCTACACACCCATCAACAACGGCGTGTATCGGGCCGGATTCTCCTCTTCGCAAGAGGCCTACGAAGAGGCCGCGCGCACGCTCTTCCGCGAGCTCGAGCGCTGGGAAAAGATCCTAGGCACCCAGCGCTTCGCGACCGGAAATAGGCTCACCGAAGCCGATATCGCGCTCTTCACCACGCTCATCCGCTTCGACACAGTCTACTACGCGCACTTCAAGTGCAACGTGCATCGAATCCAAGACCTCCCCAACCTATGGGGCTTCACGAGGGACATCTACCAGATCCCCGAAGTGAGATCGGTGGTGCATCTCGATCACATCAAAACGCACTACTACTGGTCGCAAGAAAACGTGAACCCGACGCGAATCGTGCCGCTCGGACCGACGATCGATTTCGACCTGCCAACGGATCGCGCGGCTCGTTTCGGCTCCCAAAGTTAGGTATCCGCGGTGTCACACGCGTGGAATAAATCCGATACCCCGACGTCAATCACGATCATGAAGAGTCGGCTTCGTAGGCATTATGGGCAGGCGCGAAAGGCCGGAGCGCCTCGACGCGCTGCCATGCATTGTCGCGCAGCGTGCGTTGTCACGGCCGCCCTCGCGCTGGTCGGCGCAGGTTGCGGCGATCCGAACACGGATCAAGCGACGCTCGTGAACGGCGTCGAGGGCGCGACCGATCTCGCCCTCGGCCAGCGTCACTCGTGTGTGCTCGTCGCGGGCGGGGCCGTTCGTTGTTGGGGACGGAACGCGGCAGGGCAGCTTGGCGCGGGCTTCAGTGACGAAAGCGTGCACGCGCCGGTCCGCACCGTCGGCTCGTCGAGTCAACCGTTCGACGGTGCGCGTATTCTCGTCGCAGGCGGCGACCACACGTGTGCCGTGAAAGACGACCGCTCGGTTTCGTGTTGGGGCGACGACCGCGAAGGTGTCCTCGGAATTCCAACCGACTCTCCCGCCACGGCCCTGTGCGTGAGCTCCGAGGAAGCCGCATCGTGCCTGCTTCTACCGACGTTGGTACCGGCTTTGAGCAGCACCCTGCAGATCGGCATCGCCGAAGATCGTACCGGCGGACGAATCTGCAACCTCGCCCCCGTGACCGACACGATTCCGCGATTGCGCTGCCGCTCCTGGCAAGCTTTAGGGCCCGTCGGCCCCGACGAGGACGTGGTGCTCGACAACGTGCAAAAGATCGTCGTCGGACCCGGGAGCACGTGCGCGCTTCGCGGCGATGAAACGGTATGGTGCTGGGGCGAGCTTCGCGACACGAATTGGGAGGGCCGCACCGTCTCGATGGGTCTCGGCGATGAGCCGACCCAAGTTGCGAGATTGGATGCGGTCGTCGACATTGCGACCGCGGCCGATCACGTGTGCGCCGTGCGCCGGGATGGAACGGTCGCGTGCTTCGGTTTCATGGGCCACATGCAGCTCGGCGTCGCCTCTCCCGACTCGGCGGGGGTTGACCCCGATAAGCTCACCCCATCGACCAGCGTGCCCGTAGACGTCGTGGGAGCGCACGACGTGGTGGAGATTGCCGTAGGTCTCTGGTTCTCGTGTGCGCGCACGAGCACTGGCGGCGTGATGTGTTG
>CAJDWT010000186.1_pt1 | contig 18014 bp, 16 predicted proteins | sample 7391671 | NCBI WGS metagenome assembly CAJDWT01 (sample SAMEA7055729, study PRJEB34461) | soil metagenome | biome: terrestrial ecosystem; feature: Peninsula; material: soil | place: Antarctica | collected 2016
ACCGGTGTTTTGGGCGCATCGAACGCCCCGACGAACAACGTTAACCCGCCGCCGCCGGAGAGCGGCACCGACACGAGCGGCGGCACGAGCTACACGATCGAAGGCAACACGTTCACGGTGTCGGCCGAGGGGGAGCGCCAGATGGCGGCGCTCGCCGGCAAGGCGAAGGCGAACGCCGGCGCGAAGCGTCCGAAGGGCTACTGCTATCACCAGGTGAAGATCGACATCCAGCAGACGGGCTACGGCGACATCTCGAAGCAGGCGGCGAACGCGCAGCTCCGTCCCCTCCCCGGCAGCGACCAGGGCTACGCGCACGATTTTGCCGACTACATGAACGAGCGCGGCTCGAACGGCCACACGAACGCCGACAATCTCGGCCTCCAGAAGCTCCCGATCACCAACCCGTACGATGCGCCCAAGGGCGCGATCATCGTGGTCCGCGCCGGCACGCCCGGCACGCATCATCCAACGGCGGGCGACATCGTCGTCGCCGGCGGCAACGGCAAGTTCTACAACGACGGCAACATGGGCTATGGCGGCTCGAAGAACTTCAAGCCGGGCAACAGCTATGTCCTCGGAATCTACGTTCCGAAGTGAGGGCAGCCCCTTCCTCGCTTCGGAGGCACCAAGCCCCCTCTCACCGGATGGTGGGAGGGGGCACTTTTTTTGACATGTACGTACCCATTTCGCCATCTATGGCGTTCCGCCGATGGATCGCGACGCGCCCACGAGGGGGCCGTTGGCACGTCCGGTGCTCTACACCTCAACATGCGCGCGACGACGAACCTTCCCAAGGCCAGCCTCGGAATCCTCTCCATCGTTGCGATGGCGATCGGCCTCGTCGGCTTCGGCTCGGGCTGTTCGAGCGCGCCGACCGACGGTGACGACGAAGCGACCGGCTCCGATCTCGCCGAGCTGTCGCGGACCGATGCGGTCGAGCGCGCCGACGAATGGGTGAAGGCGAGGCTCCACTACTGCCAAGCACCAAACCACGCGCGCGACTACGACTCGGCCTGCGCGAAGTACTGCGAGCGCACCGACAACGCCGCGTGGAACCCGTACCGCTCGGACTGCTCCGGCCTCGTATCCTGGGCGTGGAACCTCCGTGCGCCCGGACGCACCACCGGCGATCTCTCCCCCTTCAAGAACGACATCACCCACGTCATTCCCGCCGAGGCCTTGCAGCCCGGCGACGCGGTCAACAACTCCGACCACATCATGCTCTTCAAGCAGTGGGTCACGCCGCGCAAGACCGCCGTCTTCATCGAAGAGCCGGGTTGCAGCTCGAAGGCGCCCTACGCCCACGAGCTCACGAGCGACGTCACGATCAGCGGCAGCGACATCTACGTGAAGTACGAGGGCGCGACCTTCACCTCCATCCGCTACAACAACGTGAAGGGCGAAGGCTCGGGCTCGACGTCATCGGATCCACCGGCGAAGACGCCGGTATCCTGCCACTCCGACACGCTCGGCAAAGACGTCCCGAACAACGCGTGCGTCCAGACCGACGACGGCACCTGGTACCAATGCAACGGCGGCAACTGGGTCGATCGCAACAGCGATCCTCAGGCGTGCAGCTCGGTCTTCGCGCAGAGCTCGTCGGGTGATCGTGGCTGCCAGAGCGATACGCTCGGCAAGGAGATGCCCGACAATGCCTGCGTGCAATCGGAGACCAACCGCCTTTGGTACCAGTGCAGCGGTGGGGCTTGGGTAGATCGCTGGACCGATCCCGAGGCTTGCGACGGGGTCCATCCTCTGTGAGGTTGTCGCGCCACCGCTTTTCGTTCTAGTGGCCCCTTAGGCCGGGCCCCTCAAAACGCTTCGCGTTTTGATCCTCCCCAGGCATCGGCTTCGCCGAGCGTTTTGCGGGGCAAAGCGCCGGCAAGATCGCTGGCGGAGGGCCGCTTGTGCCAAAGAAGTGGTCGCTTCGCTCCTCGCTTGCGATGGCCTGTCCTCGCTTCGCTCGTCCGTTCTGACTTAGAGTTTGGGTGTGAGCGAGCGGCACGTTGCGATTTTGCCTTGGGTCGTCCTTGGGCTCGTTTGGCTCGGGATGGCTCCGTTCACAAATCGCACGGCGGAGCGTGAATCGATTCGGTCTCGGCTGTCGTATGCGCTTCCACTCGGGGTCGCCGTCTGGTTGATATACCGTCCTTGGGGTATCGTGCTCGGCGGGAGGATCGTCCCCGATTCGACGGCGGTAAAGATGCTCGGGCTCACGCTCGACTACCTCGGGATCGCCTTCGCGCTTTGGGCTCGATTCACGCTCGGCAAGCTCTGGAGCGGGACGATCACGAAGAAGGAAGATCATCGGCTCGTGCAGGAAGGGCCGTTCGCCGTGGCGCGGCATCCGATCTACACCGGCATCGTGTTCGCGGCGCTCGGCTGCGCATTGCTGGTCGGTGACGTGCGCGCGCTCCTCGTCGTCGCTCTCCTCACCGGCGGCTTCCTCTTCAAGAGCTCGAAGGAAGAGCGGCTCATGGCGGCGACCTTCGGAGACGAGCATCGCGCATATCGGGGACGCGTGAAGCGCCTGGTTCCGTTCATCTGGTAGACTGCGCGGCCGTGGAGAAGATCGAAGAGCTCGAAGCTGCCTTCGCGCGAGGTGACTACCGACGCGTGACGAACGAAGCGCCAGCGCTCACCTCGTCATCGGACGACGACGTGAAGAAGCGCGCGATCGCGCTGCTCGCGAAGACGAAGCCCGATCCGGTCGCAACGTGGCTCTTCATCATCGCCGGCCTCCTGCTCATCGCCATGACGGCCTATTTCGAGACGCGACCCGAAGCGAAAGGCGCCCTCGAGCAAAAATCCGAAGTCATCAAGTAGCGAGCGAAGCGAGAACAGGCCATCGCAAGCGAGGAGCGAAGCGACCACTTCTTTGGCACAAGCGGCCCTCCGCCAGCGATCTTGCCCGCGGTTTTGCCGGGAGCGAAGCGCAGGCAAAACCGTTTCGCGTAAGCGAAGCGGGGGGAGGCTCATTTTCCGCAGGAAAATGAGGGGCCGGGATGGCCCGCTAGAACGGATGGCCGGGCCGAGAAGACGTGGCGGTCTGCACCCTCGCGACCGGCGACCGCGGCAAAGGCTTGGTGATCTGCCCGCTGGTCACGGCCTTGTGCAAAATCGTCGGCGAAAGCCCAGGCGCCATCAAGCCCGGCGTGACCTCGCTCGACGAAAGCATTTGAACGAACGCGGGCGCGCGCTCCACGCGATCGACGACGGTGCGCTCGAGCACCATCGACGTGTACTGCGTCGACGCTTGCTCCGGCGTGTTCGAGTTCAAGACGACGTCGGCGTCGCGATGACGACAGCCGGCGGCGAGGCCGGGGATCGTGCTCTCGTGCGGCGTCCAGTTGTCGGCGCACGTTCCGTTCTCGGAGACGCCCCATATGCCGCCTTCGGTCGACATGAAGAGCGTCTGATTGCCCGACGTGTGGCCGGGCGTGCGGAGGAGCATCACACCGTCGCCGAGCGACCAGTCGCCTTCGATGAGCGCCACGTTCTTCGTCGCCGCCCCCTTCTTGCCGTCGCGCACGAAAAACCATGCTTGCAGCGGATGCAGATCGTCCCAGTCATCCCACTCGATCTCGGGAGCGAGGAGCGTTGCGTTGGGGAAGCGCGGCTTGACCGATCCGTCTTCGGTGCCAAGCAAACGACGGACGTCTTGCGTATGGAAGTGGTCGAACGCGACGTAGTCGATGTCGCCGGGCGCGATGCCGATCGCCGAGAGCTGAGCTTCGAGCGGCGTAAATTCTTTCGAAAGAAGCCGTTCGAATTTGCTAAATTTATCGAGAATTTTCGCCAAATAAGGCGTCGCCCGTGCTCCCTCGGTGTCGGTTGGATTGAAGAGCAGGTTCTTGAGCGCGCCGTTCTGGAGAAATTGAACGAAGAGGCACCGGTGCGTGAGCGTGACGTACGGCGCGGGTGAGGCTGCCATCCCATTGAACGCGAAGCGCGTCGGATACGGGAGCGTCGCCACGTTGAGCGTACGCACGCTCACGACGCGCGGGCCGCTCGCGAAGCGATCGTGTAGGAGCTCCGCTGCATTCCGGACCGCTCGGAGACGTTTGCCGTGGCTGCGATTCGCCCAGGCGGCATCGAAGTCGTCGAGACGGGAGAGACCCGGGAGGCTCGTGCTCATTCCCGGAACGGTAACGTCAACCGGGTTTGAGCACCATGAGAAGGGTGCTGAGGAGAGTGATCACGGCAATGACACGCGCGAGCGTGATCGCGGTGCCGAGCGCGGCCTGCTCGCTCGAGGCGTCCGCCTTCTTCAGCTTCGACCCCGCGATACCTGCACACGCGCCGATCGCGATCGCGGCGACGAAGCCGATGCGGAAAAAGAGCGTCCGGTGCCACGCGCCGTGCGAAGCGAAGTCCATCGCGATCCCGGTGACGAGGACGAAGGCTACGGACCCCGAGAGCGTGGCGAAGAGCTTGCGCAAGAGGACGAGGAGCTCACGGTCGCCCTTCTTCGTCCGTGCGTAGAGAGCGAGCGGGACGACGGCACCGACTTGCCCCAAGCCGAGGACTGTGCCGGCGACGTGCAACGCGAGAAGAATCTGTTCCAAGGTCACGACCGAGCTCCCATGTGGCCGACAGGCTTAGAGCGCGCGCCCTCGTCGAGCAAGCCTGGTGCGCGATCGGCGCCGAAATGGCTGCGTTTGCTCGGCCATGAGCCGACCCGCTCGTCGTCGCCCTCGCTTCTGTCGAGACGGACGCTAGACGAGTGGGTCATGATGGCGGCGCCGTGTCATTCGATCGGAGCCGCCCTTCTCGCTTTTCCTCGCGCTTCGGGCGCTCGCCGAAACGGGCAACCGACCGGGGCGAAAGAGTCGAGCGTTGACCTCGCTCTCCGTCGTCAGCGGCTGGCTCGCCTACGCCCTCATCGCGATCGCCGCGAGCGTGCCGTTCTACGCGCGATGGCGCGAAGGAAAGCGTGTCGGACCGGCATCGAAGCCGATGGCGCTCCACGTGCAGCTCGGCCTCGCCGTCGCGGCCGTCACCTTCTTCCATACGCTCGCGATCCTCCCAGCGCTCGGCTCGCCCGAAGCGGTCGCCGGCGGTATGCTCGCGATCGCGCCGGCCGTCGTCGCCTTCTTTCTGCTCTTCGCGCACGTCGGCGTGGGCCTGCAGCTCCGCAACCCAAAGCTGCGCGAACGAGCCAAAAAGAGGCGCCTCCACGTCGTCCTCGCCTCGCTCATCGCGATCACGGCGACCGCACACGTCGCGCTCTTGCTGCGCGCCGGCTAAATCCTGAAGACGGTCTTGATGCTCTTGGACGCTCGACGGTCGACGTTGGCATCGATCGCCTGCTCGTAGTCCTCGAGCGCGAAATGATGGGTGACGAGCGATGCGAGATCGCGGCTCGTCCCGCCCAAGAGATCGAGCGTCGTCTCGAACGTGCGCTGGCGCTTTCCGGCGTGCTCTTCGTGGCCGTAGAAGACGGTGCCTTCGAGCTTCAGCTCTTTGTTCCACACGAACGTGAGGTCGAGGGGTGGGAGCACACCGGCTGCGCCGACCATCACGATCGTCGCGCCACCGCGGGCGATCCGGAGCGCGTCGTCGATCGACGCGTGCGAGCCGACGCAGTCGTAGATGCGATCGAAGCCGCCAGCCAAAAAACCGCGGCCGATCATCGGCTTCAAGATCTTCGAATTCGTCTCGCGCGCCGCCTGCTCGAGGAGCGCGCCGCCCTTCGGCGACCATGCTCGATGGGCGCCGAGCTTCTCGGCGATCTCGACTTGATAGTCCTCGACAGTGAAGAGCGTGACGTCCGCCTCGGGGCAGATCTCGCGGAGCGTCCAGAGCGTGCCGAAGGCGATCATGCCGCCACCGATCACGAGGATCTTCTCTCCCTTCTTCGGAGGATGACGGAGCACGGCGTGGACAGTGACGGCGAGCGGCTCGGCGAGAACCGCGACGTCGTCGGGGATACCGTCGGGCACCTTGAACACCTGCGAGCGATGCGCGACCATGAGCTCGGAGAAGCCACCAGGATAGGCGGTGCAGGCGCCCAGCATCACGCCCTTCGGCTGCGCGGTGCCGACCCTCTCGCACGTGGCGTATTCGCCGACGGCGCAGCGCCCACACGGCGTCTCCCCCCGCACGTCGCATCCAAGCACCGGATCGACGACCACGCGATCGCCTTCTTTTACCCTCCCCTTCGCTCCCGGACCAACCTCGACGACCTCGGCCAAAATCTCATGGCCGAACACGGCGGCATCGCCAGGCGACAAGCTTATCGCGCTCATGGCGGGCGACATCTTGAAGAAGATCGCGCCGAGATCGGTGCCGCACATTCCCGTCAGCTTCGGCCTCAGCGTGACCCAGCCATCCGCCGGTCGCCTAGGCGCCGGAACATCACGCAGCTCGAAGCAAGACCCCGGTCCCCGATGAAGCCGACGAACCTTCGGCCCCACCGCCTTCGCTACCAGGTACTTCAAAAGGGATAGATCAAAAACAAGGGCCCGCATTATGCCGAATCATAGCGACAAACGAGCGAAGCGAGGTTGGAGCCAGCGACGATCAAGCGAAGCGAGGTTGGAGCCAGCGACGATCGAGCAAAGCGAGAGCGGAGCCCGAGTCGCCCGCCCTCGGTGAGGCGAGTGAAACGAGCCGATCCGCCCGCGATCTTGAACCCGCGCTTTGCCCCGCAAAGCGCTTTCGCGAAGCGAAGCCTGGGGGAGGCTCATGATCGCAGAGCGAGCATGAGGGGGCGTAAGCTGGCGTTAGCCCCACCAGGGTCAGGAAAGCTCCTCGCAACATCCACACGACACGCCGAGGACAGCGCCCAGCGGTCAAAAAACGAAGTGACGGCCTTTTTGACGCCGACAGAACATCGCGATCGTCGTCTCCGCATCACCTACTCCAGTATTTCCGCTTTCACCAACCCCGCTAGCTCCAAACTCTTCCCAGTCGAGAGCGCTGTCCGTCCCATCATTTTCCTTCAGCATGCCACCCAGTGTAGAGCGAGCGCGCGTCAGCTTCTTGTCGTCGCGCGTCCAGATGCTGACGGCGAGATCGTGAGGGTTGGTGAAGAGCGAGAAGCGGACGAAGTCGTCGAACGTCGACTGCTCCATCGTGACCAAAATGGGCATGAAGAGCTCGGTCGTGGCGAGCACGACGTCGATCTCGCCTTGCTCGTCCCAATTCGCCTTCACGCTCATCTGTGGCGTGATCCGGCCCAAAACGAGCGGTTTGGCGACCTCGGCGTTCTCGGCGTATTCGCCTTCGGTGATCTTGCCGCCGTCCAAGAGGACCTTCGCGCCCGCCTTCTTCGCCCCTTCTTTGATCGAGGACACGGTGCTCGCCTTGTGGACCATGAGCGGGCTCACGACCTTGGTCGTCTTGCCGTCGACGTTGCGCGGGTCACGGACCTCGAACAAGGCCATCTCTCTCACGATCTTCGGCTCGAGCCTGTCGAGCGTCTCTTTGCTCGCCGCGATGCCGTGGAGCGTCGTGCACTTGTGCGAGCCGAGGCCTAGCTTCGAGTACGCGAGGCGCACGGCGATCTTGTCGAGCTCCGCGTCGGAGTAGCCGTCGTCGACGAAGGCCCAGTTGCAGCCGCCGCCTTCGAACTTTACCGGCCGGACGCCGCGCGCGGCCTGAATCTTCTTCGCAGTCTCCGCGCTGCCGGTGACGCTCACGATCGCGACGCGCGCGTCGTGGACGAGGGGCGCGATGTCGCCGCCGAAGCCTTCGAGCTTGTGCACCACACGCGGGTCGGCGCCGGCGGCGATCAGCATGCGCGTGAGCGTCGTCGTGGTGATGGCCGAGAACGGATGACCCTTGAAGATCATCGGTGAGCCCGAGAGGTAGCAGCCGATGATCTGGATGCCCGGGATGCCGTAGATGAAGTTCATCGGCGTGATGACCGCGCAGACGCCGGCGGGGATATACGCGTTCTTCCAGTACGTCTGACCGCCGACCATCGTCGGCACCAGCTCGCCGCGCATCGCCTTTTCGGCGTTGCCTTCGAGGTGGTCGGCGCAGCGCTTGGCCTCCCAGAAGTCTTTGTCGGCCTCGAGGCGCGTCTTCGGCGTCTGCTGGCGGAGCTCGTCGAGGCAGTCTTCGTAGAAGTGCTCGAGCAAGCGCGAGAAGTTCTTGACGACGTGCTTGCGGTACGTGAGCCCTTCGTTCGCCCACTCGAGCGACTCGAAGAACGCGTGCGCCTTGTCGATGGCGTGGGTGACGTCGGCCGCCGTGCTGCGCGCGATCTGCATGAGGTCGATGCGCTTGTCGGCGAGCGACTTCATCGTCACGAGCTCGGCCGGCCTCTTCCATTCGCCGTCGACGAGGTTCAAGCAGACGACGGGCGCGTCACCCGCTTTGCGCGGGATCGGGCGCCCGAAGAGATAGGGGCGCAGCACTTCGCAGTCGGCGTCGGAGAAGCCGAGCGAAAAAAGGCTGTAGTCTGCACGTCTCGACGCGTAGAGCGCGGCGACGGGATCTTTCCCCCCACGCACGTCGATCGATTCGGAGAGGAAGCGCGTCGCGGCGTCGCGGAGCTTGCTGGTGAGCTCTTTCGGATCCATAAAGGCGCTCTACCGCGGCCTCCTCGCGGAAACCACCCCGATGCGACGATCTCCGCTTTTTTACGCGCTACTTCTGACTTCCTCTTCGCTCGTGGTTGCCGACGCAGCGTGCTCGAGCGACGACCCCGGCGGGGTCCACGGCGCCACCTTCGGCGACGACTCTGGGGAGCAATGACGGCAGCACGGGCGGCGACGGAAGCATCGGGAGCTGTACGACCGGCACTGTCGCCGTGATCGGCGGCGGCGCGGGAGGATCCTTCGGTGCCTACGTGAACGGCAACGGAGGGTTCGCGTCGCTCACGTTCGCATCGGGCATGAGCGCCCTGCCGGCCATCGTGCCGTTCGGCAGCGGCTTCACCGCCGTCTTCCACGCGCTCGGCACGGACGCGCTCATGTCGACGTCGTTCGCCGGCGCAGGCTGGTCGGCGCCGACCGCCATCGGCGGGACGCTTGCGCGCGAAATGCCGGCGCTCGCCGTCGGAGGCACCACGCTTCATCTTCTCTACCAAGAGAACGATGACGGTGGGCTCGCGTACAAGTTCTTCCACGCCTCGTTCAACGGTACCGCATGGTCCACGATCGATCCGGTCGGCAGCGGCGCCGACCAGAGCTACGGTGCGCACGCGCCAGCGGGCGCAGCCGATTCGACCTCGCTCATCGCGGGACAGATTGGCGACGATAAACGGATCTACGTGCGGGGTTACGGCTCGAGCTGGGCGGCCGCGGCGGCGATCGACGATGGCAGCGCTGCCGCGCTCGGCTCGAAGGACGCGCTCGGCACCGCGCCGCGCATGGTCTCGATGACGGGCGGCTCGAAGGACATGCTGCTCGTCTACACGCACGACGAGGACTACAAGCTGCTCGTCATGGCACGCTCGGGCGGCGCGTGGTCCGGCCCGACGCAGATCCACGCGAACGCGTACACGACCGAGCCGTTCAACGTGGCCCCCCTCGCGGGAGGCAAGGCGATCGTCGCGTGGCGCGGAGCCGACAAGCACGGCTACGCCAGCATCTACGACGGTACGACGTGGAGCGCTCCACTCACCGTCGCGGGCTTCGAGATCGGTGCAGCACCGAGCGTCGCGCCCGGCAACTGTGGAAGCATCGCCATCGCGACCTACGTGAAGACGGGCGGCACCGTGCAGCTCGTCCGCTACGACGGGACCTCGTGGGCTGCGCCCGGCGTCGTCACGACGCTCGGAGGCCCGTTCACGTACACGGGCGTCGCTGTTTCGCCGTAAAATACGGCCTGATTCACGCGCTGTCGGGGATACCGCACGCCGAGCGCACCATGTAGATGGCGTGCAACGTCTGCGGGTCGCGGCGCGCGATGCGGCGGGCGGCGAGCGCGGCGCTCCACGCGGCGGCGCAATCGCCTTTGCGGAGCGCGATGTCGGCGGCCTGAAGGCGCTCGGGCCACAGCATGGCGGCGAACGGGTCGCGCGCGTCACGCACGATGACGCCGGCGAGCGTGGCGACGAGAACTCCGGCGGCGAGCCCGATGCTCAGCGTCCGGCGGCGTGCGTTCTCGGGCCCTCGTTGCCACAAGAGCGCGATCGCCGCGCCAGAGAGCGCGCCGCCGATGTGCGCGGCGTTGTCGAAGTTGCCGAGCCTGGAGTACGTGATCGCGAGCCCAAAGAAGAGGATCGTCACCATCCAACGCGTGGTCAGCTTGACGAGCGGGCTGCTCCACCCCGTCGTGCGATACCCCACGACGAACGCGGCGCCGATGATCCCGCAGATGGCTCCGGACGCTCCGACGCCGATGCGTTCTTGCTGCCACCACCACCCTTCGAGCGTGGAGAACATGCTGCTGACGATGCCGGCACCGACGTAGAGGAGCGCAGTTCGCCCGGTGCCGACGATGCGCTCCAAGAACGGACCGATCGCGCGGAGCGCGATCATGTTGAACGCGATGTGCACGAGCGAGCCGTGCAAGAAACAACACGCGAGCAAGGTGTCGATGCGACCGTCGTAGAGCGTTGCGTTCGCGTAGTTGGCGCCGAACACGAGCCCCACCTTCGAAGGCACGTCGAGGAGCGCGCTCATGAGCCGACCGACGAACGATGCGTCTGTGCTGCTCGGCAGCGAGGCGGCGTAGATGATCTCTGCGAGAAAGACGGCGATGTTGAGCCAAAAGACGACGCGCATGAAGGGGGCGTCCGCAAATGCCGACACGGGCGCCGCCGCCGACGCGATCTTCGCGCGGACGCCCTCTTCGCTCGACTTTTCGACCGTCGCGCTCATTGCCCGAACCCGAGCCCGAGTGTAAGGCTCCATCGCACGCTCGGGCACCTGAATCGAAACGATCGACATGCACACGAATGAAGAAGCGCGCGCTTTTGTGGAGTTTTTCCGACGTGACCTGGGCGCCATGTCTCGAAACATCCTTGTCCCGGCCGGCATTCTTGTCTTCTTCGGGGCACCTGCCGTCTGCTACGGCGCCGCGGGCAAAGTGAGCGCGAACCGGCTCGAGATCGGCCTCGTCGGTTTGATCATCCTGCTCAGCGGCCTCCTTCTCGGCTTTCTCGGGATGGCTCGTCTCGTCAGCCACGACGTCTACGTCGCCGTCGCCCGCGACGGGCTCATGGTCCATCTCGATGCCGACACGTTCTACCCATGGTCCGACCTCCGCGCCGTCGTCGCCGAAAGCGAAGGGCTCGGCCTCGAGTTCGAGGACGACCGCGCGCCCGTCCACGTCGTCGGTACGTTCGGAGATCTCAGCCCGAAGGTGCTCGCCGAACGGCTCGAGGACTGGCGACGCAAAGCCGGCTGGAGCCTGACGCCGTCGAATCTCCCTCCGCGCTGACCGCGTTCCGAGCCGCGCTGCCGCAGCTCAGAGATTGACGTCAGTCGGCGTCGGAGCCGGCGCGGCGGTCGAGGTCGACGTGGCCGACCCGCTCGGGCGGTGGCGCGTGTGCGGTCCGGGAAGAAGCGGTGCGAGCGGTCCGGCATCGACGACGGGTGCGCTCGGCTGGCTCGTCGGTGCCGAGAGCGTGGTCGGCTCCGCCGCCGAGGTCGACGCGGTCGGCATCATCTCGGCGTCGAGATCGATCACGCGCTTGGGCTTTTGGCTCGTCACGACGAAGATGGCGGCGGCGGCGATGATCAGGCCGAGGATCGCGAGCATCACACCGACGACCACCGCCGGTGACCTATGCGCGGGCTGTTCCTCTTCGTCGACCACCGAGGGCGAGCGCGAAGATGGCGCTTCCCCGCTGGCGACCGGCACCGGCGGCACGTACGTCGAGCGTTGCGGATCCGAAGGCGCGGGCGCAGGCGCGTCGACGACGTCGACCACCGTCTGCGCGATCGGCTTGGTGACGCCTTGGTCGGAGCTCTCGCGCGGGCGGAGGACCTGGACCGTGATGTTGTCGAAACCACCACGCGCGTTGGAGAGATCGACGAGCTGCCCGGCGATCTGCGCAGCGGGCGCCGAGCCTACGATCTGAAGCAAATCCTCGGGTTTTACGAGGTCGCTCATGCCGTCAGAGCACAAGATGAACACGTCACCGGCGACGTACGGCAAGGGGTGCTCGGCGAGCTCGACCTCGACGTCCTTCTTCATGCCGAGCGCGCGCACGATCTGATTGGCGTCGGGATGGTGCTCGGCCTGCTCGGGCGTGAGCACCCCAGCGGCCACGAGCTGGCCGACGACGGAGTGGTCGCGCGTGACCTGCGTCACCTGGGCGCCGTGGACGAGATAGATGCGGCTGTCGCCGACGTGCGCGAGCTCGGCGCCACCGGGATGCAAGAGGAGCGCGACGCAAGTCGAGCCCGGACGCGCGTGCACGCTCGGCGGCGCGAGCGCGTACACCTCGGCGTTCGCCTCTTCGAGCGCTTTCTTCAAGAGCGCCGCCCGTCCACGAGGCGTCTGCGACGCTTCGAACGAGCCGTGCTCGAACGCGGCGAAGATGGTCGCGACCGCACGCGTGGACGCTTCTCTGCCGCCTTCGTGCCCACCCATGCCATCGCACACGACGGCGAGATGCCCGAGAGGCGTGACCTTGTAACCGCACGAGTCCTCGTTCACCTGCTTCGACGGATCCCGTCCGGGATCCGTGCGTTCGGCGAAGTCGACGGCGACGAGGCGTTCGGACATTGGGGCCGTGTTCTCTTCAGGGTTCCAATCGAACGGTGAATTCGATCGGACCGAACTTCAAGGACGAGCCGGCGGGAACGACGATCCACGTGGCGGGCGGGATGCGCGCGCCGGCGACGACGGTGCCGTTGTTCGACCCTTCGTCACGCACCCAGAGTTGGCCCGATTCGAACTTGAGCGTCGCGTGAACGCCCGAGACGCGAGGCTCGGTGAGCGTCACCGGGCATTGGGCCGGGTCGCGCCCGACGCGGACGTCGGAGCCGGCACGAATCGCGAACGTCCCGGCGGCTCCACTGATGATGGCGCTGGTCCACTGCGCGCCGCCGTACGGATTGGGAGGCGGCGCGAGCGGCGGAGCAGCGAGGGCGCCGGTCAATGGAAAGGGGGAGCCACACGGGCCCCACCTCCTTCCGCCATCGCGGAGGGGGCCATCATCGCGGGGGCGGGAGCCTGTCGGGCTTGCTCCTGCGGCCTCGACGTGACGTCGGCCGGGAGCGGCTGACCGCACGAGAAGCAGACCGACGGCATGCCCGGCGTCGCCATCGTCATCGACTGACAGGACGGACACTGCACTTCGACGACGCCCGACACGCGGTCGGACGCTGCCTGAAGGGCCGGCGGTGCGTAGGCCGGAGCGGGCGGAGGTGCATAGGCAGGGGCGGCCTGCTGTTGGAGCGGCTCCTGCGGATTGGCGCCGTAACCGCCGCCACCTTGCGGAGGGCCGCCGTATCCGCCGCCCGGTGGAGGACCACCATACCCACCTGGAGGAGGAGCGCCGCCGTAACCTCCACCACCTGGCGGAGCGCCGCCACCGTAGTTCGGAGGAACGAAGCCACCACCGGCGACCACGGGCGCGGGCGGCGGAGCACCGCCACGCGACTTCTTCTTTCCGCCGCCACCGCCGCGGAACAAGAGGACGACGAGGAGAAGGATGACGATGACCGCGAGGCCGATGCCCAGGATCAAGATCAGGTTGAGGGGCTTGGAGGCGCCTTTCAAGGTGAGGATCGACTTGGCGTCGTGGCCGCTCACGCGGTTGGCGCCGGTGTCGGCGATGAGGACGCGGACGATGGCCGTGTCGCCCGAGCCGTCGACCACGGCTTCGTCCGGGACGGAGAAGACGGCGAACGCCGAGTTGCCGTCGATGCACGCACCGCGCATGTCCTCGGCGATGAGCTTCTGCCGCGCTTGCTGGATCTGCGCGAGGTTCGTCGACGAGAAATTCGGGTCCGGCGTCTGGCCGGGCGGAAAGAAGTAGGCCTCCGCCCGCTTGTTGTCGCTACCCCAGCAGAAGTTGCCGAAGATCTTCATCGTGCCGCCCGGGTAGACCGGGTTGGCGTTCGCTTCGGCCTGCGTCTTGGCGACGTCGATGTCGAGTGGCCACTGCGACGGGTCGACGCCGATCGGAATGTCTTTGAACGTCTGGTCGCCTTTGATCTGTGGCGAGGTGCCGATGAACTCGAGGTCGAAGGTCTGATTGACCTGCGGCGCGAGGCACGAGAGGCGCCATTTGGCGATGTACATGCCGTTGAAGCGCGTCTTCACCACGTTCAAGATCGCGGCGCCCTTCGCCTCTCCCTGGCCGGGGCGGACGATGTCGAAGAAGCCGCCGATCTGCGGGTTCGCGAGGTCGCGCATGAACTGCTGGTCGTTGTTGGCCAGCGCGGAGTTGATGAGACCGGAGCCGGTCGGCAGCCAGATCGAGATGATCGGCAGCGGCGTCTTCGGGGCGCCCGTGTTGTCTTCGGGGAAGCGCCCGGACGTGGCGAACTGGCTGAAGAGCGCGGCGGTCGGGGCGGCGCTCGAGGCATCGTCACGGCCCGAGCCGTTCGAGAGGATGACCTCCGCTTGGTGCATCGGGATCGCTTGCGGCGCTTCGGTGTTGCCGAGGCTCGAGAAGCCGTCAGTCGTCACGCTCTTGATGAGATTGAAGAGCGGCTTGGCCGACCCGTGCGACGGGGCGACGCTCTTCTGCGCGTTCAGCGTGTTGATGAGATCGTTGCGCTGGGCGAACGTCTTCCACTTCGAATTCTGGATGACCTGACGGTCGTCGAAGATCTGGACGTCACCGAGGTCGTTCGGGCCCATCTGCTCGATGAACTGCCGGACGATCGCGCGCTCTTCGTCGTAGCGCGACCCCATGCTGGCCGACGCGTCGATCGCGAAGAGCCACGCGGTGCCGACGCCAGGATCCTTCGAAGCGCCCCACGTCGTCACGCTGTCGAGCACCGCCGGCGTCTGCGCGCCCGCGACGGTGACGAGCAGCTGCGCGTTGGCGTTCGGGAACGCAAACGGCGTCCAGATCGTCTTCGGCTTCTCCATCTGCGCGCTGATGCAGTCCATCGACTGCGTAGCGCCCTTGATTTGCGCGCAAGGGAGCAAGGCGTCCGAGATCGAGTTGAACTGGCCGAGCTCGACGACCGTCGTCAGGAGCGGAGTTCCACCGGCGACACCGGCGCGCGGGTCGATCCGGAGGATGTGAGCCTCCGGAAACGCCGACGCCGAACGGAACGCGAAAAGGGTGAGGAGACCGAAGAGGACCGAGAGAAGCGACTTGAAGGATCGTTTGTTTTTGTCAGACACGGCCGATGACCTTGATGATCGTGGTGAAACCGCCGAACCGGACGCGGTCGCCATCTTTCAGCTCCCGCCGTCCGTTGAACCCGATGTGCTCTTCGTTGACGTAGGTACCGTTGGTGCTGCCGGTGTCTTCGACGTGCACCGTGCCGCCGACGTTGTCGATCAGGAAGGCCGCGTGTCGCGACGAGATGGTCGCGTCGGCGAGCTGGACCTCGATGCCGTCGCCGGCGTTCGCGCGACCGACGGTCATGCGCCCACCGAGCAGTGGCCAAAAATCTCCCTGGGCGTTGTTTTGGTAGGAAAGCAAGAATCCGCGGAGGACCCGCGTCTGCGGGTTCATATCGATCGCCGGCGCAGGTGAAGCCGGGGCCGGGGCTGGGGCCGCTGGCGCGGTGTACCCGCCGCCGTTGCCGTACGCGGGCGGCGCTTGCCCGGGCCCGCCCATCGGGGGGAAGCCACCGCCCATCTGCTGATTCTGCGGCAGAGGAGGCCCGCCGAACGGAGAGCCTTGCGGCGGGGGCGAACCGAACGGCGGCGGCGGCGCACCGAAGCCTTGGCCCGGCGGCGGCGCCGGCGGAGGCGGGCCAAACGGAGGCTCACCGTACGCGGGCGGCTGGCCACCGGCAGCGAACGACGGCGACGAGCCACTGCTGGCGTAGCTCACTTGGCCGACCGGCGGCATCCCTCCCCCTCCCGGGGGAGGGCCACCCATTCCACCCTGTTGCGGTGGGCCACCGAACGGAGGAGGTGGCTGAGCGGCCGGCTGGAACGGGCTCGGTGCGGGCGCGCCATACGCGTCGCTCGCGAACATCTGATCGAGCGCGATGGGATGCCCCATCGCGCAGTAGCTCTGCCCGGGGAGAATGTCGTGGCCCTGCTGGCACTTCTGCCCTTGCGGGGCGCCGCCCATTTGACCTTGAGGGGGGCCACCGAACGCGTTGTTGGGCGGTCCCCCGAACGGAGGAGGCGGTGCTGCACCGAACGGATCGGCCGGCGGTGGGGCTCCGAACGGAGGCGGAGGCCCACCGAAGGGCGAGCCACCCGGTGGCGGCGGCGGCGGCGGACCGTACGGCGACGGCGGCGGAGGCGGCGCGTGGAGGGGGGGCGAAGGAGCGCCCGGCTGGAAGGGGGGCGGCGGCGCACCGAATCCCTGGGGACCTTGCCCCGGAGACACACCGAATGCAGGCGGCGGACCGCCGAATGGCGCCGGCGGCGCATTAAGAGCAAAACCGCAACCGTTGCAGAACTTGTCGTTGGGGTTGGTCGGCGACCCACACTGCGGGCAAACGCTCATCGCGGAAGCATACCTTCTGCGCACACCACGGCGCGCGGGCGGAGCATACCGAACCTTTCCGGACGGCGGGCTTCTTTTCCGCCTCGTAGTCACCCCGGAAGCGGAGCCGATCGGGTGCTATTTCGAGGCTTCTCGTGCGTGTGCGCTCGCCGCGACGAGGGCCTCGCGGAGGACCTCGCGAACCGGCACGCCGTGGGCTTTGGCCGCGGCCGCGCAAGCGTCGAACTCGGGCTTGATCTGCGGAGGACCGAACGGCCCTTCGGCGATCTTCACCGGAATGACTCCGAACCGGGTGTCGACGTTCTCGAAGCGACGCGGCCGTTCGACGCGAAGGGCGGCGATCTTGCGCACGCCGAGGCTCGTGGTCTCGCGGAGCATGACGGCCGCGATCCCATCGGCCTGCGCGGCGGTGGTGAGGGCGCTCACCGTAAGGGCGGGCCTCCCCTTCTTCATCGTGATCGGCGTCGCCCACACGTCGAGCGCGCCGGCCGCGAAGATCGCTTCCATGCAGCTCGCGACAAGCTCGCCGGTGGCGTCGTCGACGTTCGTCTCGACGACGACATGCGTCGATTGGTCGGGCTCTTCGCTCCCGAGGACGGCGCGGAGGAGGTTCGGACGATCCTTCAGCTCGGCCGTGCCTGCGCCCCACCCCGTCTTTTCGGGCGTGAACGACGGCCAGCGTGACGACATGGCGGCATGCGCTCCGACGATCGCCGCCCCGGTCGGTGTCACAAATTCGAAGTCGATGCCCCCGTCGTAGGTCGGGATGCCAGCGAGGCACTCGACGGTGGCGGGCGCGGGCAATGGCAAAATACCGTGGCGCGCGTTGACGAAGCCGCGCCCCATCGGAAGCGGGGAGACGACGAGCTTCGCGCCGAGGTAGCTGAGGGCGGCGGCGCTGCCGACGACGTCGACGATCGCATCGACCGCGCCGACCTCGTGAAAGTGAACGTCGTCGAGCCGCATCTTGTGCACCTTCGCTTCGCTCTTGGCGAGGCGGAGGAAGGTGGCGTGCGCGCGCGCCTTCACCGCGTCGTCGAGGCCCGAAGAGTCGAGGATGCCGCGGATCTCGGCGTACGTGCGCTCGGGCTGGGCGTCGTCGACGTGGACGTCGAAGCTGGTGGCGACGATGCCGCTCTTCACGCGCGTACCGAAGTGGATATGGAAGCCCGTGATCGGGAGCTTCGAGACGGCTTCGGCGACGACGGCGGCAGGAACGCCGAGATCGACGAGCGCGGCGATGATCATGTCACCGGCGAGGCCGCTCGGCGCATCGAGAAATAGCGTCTTTCCAACGCCCGCCCCCGCCTTCAGCGGCTCGCTGGGAACCGCGTGCGAGTGCGGGGGATGCTCACCCTCCACGTGGGGATGGGCGTGGACGTGATCGCTCCCCGTTCCTTGCGGGTGGTCGTGATCGTGAGCGTGGCCGTGGCCGTGCTCGTGCTCGTGAGCGTGACCGTGCTCGTGATTATGACCGTGACCATCGTGGACCATCAGAAACCTC
>CAJDWT010000076.1_pt1 | contig 17986 bp, 15 predicted proteins | sample 7391671 | NCBI WGS metagenome assembly CAJDWT01 (sample SAMEA7055729, study PRJEB34461) | soil metagenome | biome: terrestrial ecosystem; feature: Peninsula; material: soil | place: Antarctica | collected 2016
AATTTCAGGCGCAGCGGCACCGCTTGGTACGAACGCTTGCCCTTGCGCAACGCATCGAAGCGCGCGATGTCGTCATCGCTGATCGGGATCACCTGGCCAAGTTTGGTCAACGTGGCCTGTATGTCGTGCACTTGTTCGGGCGTGACTTCGAGCCGGAATGCGGCCTGGTTTTCGGCGAGCAGCACGCCATTGCGGTCGTAAATCAGGCCGCGTGCCGGCGCGAGCGGCCGGGTCAGCACCCGGTTCGCTTCCGAGCGCGCGCTGAACTCGTCGTGTTGACGCACCTGCAGCACACTGAAGCGCACCGCCAGAGCGATCAGGCAGGCAACGATGATCAGAAACCCGGCCAATGCACGGCGACGGAACAGCGTCGCCTCGTAGCGCGCCTCCTTCAGCGGTTTGAACGACGTGGCCATGCGCGGGTCAGCCGTTCCGACGATCGCGATCGTGCGGCAGCATCGCTATTCCCCTGCGCGCAAGCGCGTGCGCAGGTCGTCGAACACCAGGAACACCAGCGGCCACGCGAGCATGCCGGTCAACGGCGCGATCCAGAACGACGCGGGCGGCATCGCTTCACCGGAAAAGCCGCGCACCATCAGCATCACGATGCGATCGTTGAGCAGCAGCGCGAACACCGCCAGCGCCTGCTGCCAGACCGGAAAGAAGCGCAGCCGTGCGCGGAAACGCAGCACGATGAAGGTGATCACCAGCAGCCGCAGCGCCTGTTCGCCGAGCAGTTCGCCGCTGAGCGCATCGGCAGCCAGGCCAAGCAGGAATGCCGAACCAAGGCCGACCTTGTCCGGCGCCTCGATCGTCCAGTAGATCAGCACCAGGCCGATCCAGTACGGTTTCAACGGCAACAGAAACTGCGGCAGCGGAGTCAACTGGAGCAGAAAGGCAACCACGAGGCTGCCCCCGAACAGCCAGCCCTGGGCGCGAGTGCGGCTCATGGCGAGGGCGTCGCAGGCACCGGCGTTGGACCGGCGAGATCGGACGGCGGTCCGACGTCGTCCTGCAGGGCAGGGGGTCCATACGGCTGCGGCTGATCGTGCAGCAGCAGAACTTCGCCGCTGCGATCGAGGGCGGCCGCAGGTCGCGCGGTGGCGATCGCGAACGTGCCGCTCTGGTCGGTGTCGACCGAGACGATCTCGCCGACCGGGAATCCCGCCGGAAAGCGTCCGCCCAGTCCCGAGGTCAGCAGCTTGTCGCCGACTTTTACGTCCGCGCTCATCGGAATATTCGGCAACTGCAGGCGATCGATCGAGCCACTGCCGAACGCAATCGAGCGCAATCCCGTGCGCTCGATCACGACCGGAATCCGATCGTCGACCTCGATCCCGAGGGCACGCATCGACCGCACCTTCTCCGGATTGTTGGTCATGAGCCGGATGCTCTCGACGCCGAGATAGTTGAGCATCGAGGCGGCGATCTCGTAGTTGCGAGTGTCGTCCGGCAAGCCCAAGAGCCGATTGGCGTCGACGGTGTCGACCCCACGCGCCTGGAGCGCGTACGCGCGGATTTTGTTGGCGAGGCCGATTCCCCGCCCTTCTTGGCGGAGATAGAGGATCGCACCGCGGCCTTGGCGCGCGACCTCGGCCATCGCCCATTCGAGCTGCGCTTTGCAGTCGCATTTGAGCGAGCCGAAGACCTCGCTCGTCATGCACTCGGAGTGGACGCGCACCGGGAGCGCGCGGGCTCCGCGGACGTCGCCGTAGACCATCGCCACGTGCTCGCGCGCGGTTTCACCGTGGCGCGCGTCGGACGTGAAGCTCGGTCGCGAAAACACCTTCATCTCGAATTCGCCGGCTTCGGTCGGGATCGGGCTCGAAGCGAGGAGCTCCAAGTCGATATGAGCCGACCTTTTCGGGCTTTCGGACGAAGTTTCGTGGTTGTGCTGCAGTTGAGGCCGGATCACCCGCGGGGGGACGTGCATCTCAGTAGGCTCCAATTCGGGAGTATTTTGGTGGATTGCGACTCGCTTCAAGGAACATAAGGCTCGCGACCTCGCGCGTCAAAGCGGGGCCGTTCGATAGCAGAATCTCCTAGCAGAATCCCATAGGCCAATGGACGAATCGACGCCGAAAGATCCTACGAATCACGAGTCAGCCCGGTTTCCTCAAGCGGCGCTTTCTCAGACGGTCGTGCGCATCGGGTGGGCGGCGCTCTTCAACGACATCGCGACCGAGATGGCCTACCCGCTGCTCCCTGCGCTCTTGCTCGCGCTCGGCTCCGGCGCGGCCGCGCTCGGGTGGATGGAAGGCGTCGCCGAATCGCTCTCCGCCATGGTGAAGTGGTGGTCAGGTCGTAAGAGCGATGAGGGCGCCCGCAAGCCATTCGTCGTGGCCGGCTACGCGATGGCGACCTTCACGCGGCCGCTCCTCGCGCTGGTCGCAACCCCTTTCCAGATCATCGCGGTGCGCGCGCTCGACCGGATCGGGCGAGGCGTCCGAGCGGCGCCACGCGACGCGATGGTGGCGGCGAGCGTTCCGCCCGAGCGTCACGGAGCGGCGTTCGGCTTCGAGCGCATGATGGACAACCTCGGCGCCGTCATTGGCCCGATCATCGCATTTTCGCTCGCGAAAGCCGGCGTTTCGCTCCGAGTGATCTTCGCCTCGACGTTGCTCCCCGGCCTCGTCGCTCTCTTCATCGTCCTCGGCCTGCGTGAGGCAATCGTCACGCGTGGCGAGACGGCGGCGAAGGCGCGAGCGAGCATGCCGAAGGCTCCGGCGCTCTCTGGCGACGTGCGCCGCTACCTCGGTATCGTCTGTCTCTTCACGCTCGGTGCGTCCGCAGACTCGTTTCTGATCCTGCGAATGCTCGATCTGGGGCTGCCCGTCGCTCTCGTGCCGATCGTCTGGCTATCGCTGAACGCTTCGAAGACAGCGCTCAACGTCCCGGGCGGTAAGCTCGCCGATCGCTTCGGCAAGCGCAGGATGTTGACGATCGCGTGGGCGGTATACGCCGCCGCGTATGCGCTCTTCGCTGTCGCGAGCACCGCCGCGTCGACGTGGATCCTGATCGTCCTCTACGGCGCCTACTACGGGCTGTCGGAGGGGTGCGAAAAAGCGCTGATCGCCGAGCTCGCGAGCCCGACCGAGCGCGGACGAGCCTACGGTGCGCTTCACGCGCTCACCGGCTTCGTCGTGCTGCCAGCGAACATGATCTTCGGCTACCTCTACGCCAAGCATGTCGCCTGGGCGTTTGGGACGTCGGCGCTGTGCGCTGCGCTCGCGACCGTCGCGCTCCTGGCGTCCGGCATGGCGGCCACCAAGGTATCCCGCTCGGAGTAGTCTACTTTTTTTAGCTCGAGCTACAGAGCCGCGTGAGCATGTCTTCGAGGATGGAGTCGGCAGGCCGGCGCGAGCTCTTGAGCGCGAGATCCGTCTCGGCCAAGACGACGAGCCAGCGCTCGAGCTCTTTGCCTTGGAACTGCTTGGAGCGTTGCGCGAGCTCGCGCGCGCGGAACGGCTGAAAGACGCCGGCGCGCTTGGCAGCTTCTTCGCTGCTCGCGCCGCCGCGGACGGCGAGCTGGTACTTCGCGAGCTGGCGGATCGACCACGCGAGGGCGCCGAGCATCGGCAAGCCGCGGTCACGCGGGTCGTAGGCGTCCGCGAGGGCGGCGAATGCCTTCTTCAAGTTGCGCTCACCGACCGCGCCGACGACGGCCCAGGTGTCCTGGGTTCGGACGCGCGCTACGCACGCCGTCACGGCATCTTCGGTGATCGGGTTGCCAACGCCGGAGAAGAGCGCGAGCCGCTCGATCGCATCGCTCACGTGCGCGAGGCCCGGGCCCGCGATCTCCGCGAGCAGATCGGCCGTGGTCGGATCGATCGCGTTCCCGCGCGCCTCGCAGCGCTGCATGATCCATTCGGGGAGCTCACGGCGACCGAGCGGGTCGCAGGCGACGACGAAGCCCCCCTTCTTCGCGACGGTCGCTAGCTTTCGGCGTCCGTCGATCTTCGTCCCGACGAGGACGACGCATGTCGAGTCGATCGGCGCCGTGGCGTATGCGGCGATGCGCTCGATCGGCGAAGCCTTCTTGTCGTCGCTGCCTTCTTCGCCGCCTTGTGCGTCCCAGCGGTCGATGCCGCGCACGAGCACGAAACGCCTCGGCGCCATCATCGGCGCGGTGCGGGCGGCGCCGATGATCTTTTCGACGTCGACCTCGCCGGCGGTGAATCGGTCTTCGTTGAAAGCGGCGACGCCGCCGCCGAGCGCGGCCTCACGAAGGGAAGCGACGACCTCGTCGCGAAGGACCTGCTCGTCCCCGACGACGACGTAGATCGGTCTCAGGGCGTTCTTCTTCGCCTCGCGGATGGCCGCGTCCGGGGTCATGCCGAACGGCGAGCGGTCCGACGACGTGCGAGGACGAGCCCGACGAAGCCGAGCGACGCGAAGAGAGCGAGGCCGCTCTCCGTACGTGTCCCCGGAAGGGAGCAGCCGCACCCCTTCGGATGATCTTTGCCCTGCTCTTCGGGGGTCTCGTTGTACGCATCCTGCGGAATGAACGGCGCCGCCGAGCCTGCCGGCGTCACGTCGCCCGACGTGGGCGCCGCGAACTGCGACTCATCGGCGCCGCTCTTGGCACCGGCATCGACGCCGTTGTCGACCTTCTGGATCGGCTTCTTGCCCGCCTCGAACGTGATGCTCCGGCGGTCGACGACGGGGTTGTCGCCCTTGAGGGTGACGTTGACCGAGCCGCCGACGTCCGTGCCGTCCGCCGTACGAATCTGGAGCTTGTACTCACCGGCCTCGTAGCCGCGCGTGCGCGTGAGGTCGAAGTCGAAGTTCGTCCCCTTGTAGATTTTGCCTTGCGCGTTGGCAAAGTCGACGTCGAGGCTCTCGGTCGACGGCGGCTGGTTCGAGAGCGCGGTGCGGTTCATCACTGGGTCTGAATGCCCATCGATGAGGGCGCGCTCGAAGACCATCGTCTTCGTGAAGACGAAGTGCATCGGTACGTGAGGGATCGACGGAGCCTTGGGGAGCTCGATCTTCACGTAGAGATGCCATGCACCCGACACCTCGGACACTTCGTTCGATTTGAGCTTGACGGTCCCCGAAGCCCATGCGTCCGACACCGTGAACAGCGTGAGAATAACAGCGAAAAACGCCGTAGCGAGTGCCCCGAAATCTCTGCCGCGCGGTCGGATTTGCATGGTTGGCGCGTACGCTATCAAAAGCGCGATCGCCCGTCGCTAACGAATTCATGCGCCGGCAACCTGAGGCGCGCAGGGAGTCGAACGGCCATACCGACCGTACGGACCGTTCTCGCCTCACTGCAAAGAGATGCTTCGAGCGCACTGCTCTGTGAGGTGGAAGCGAGGTCGCAATCGTCGGCAGACTTTGCGTCCATGATGCTGCGGCGTTGACACGAGTTTTGTGACCCTTCACACTTCTCTTTGGAGCCAATGTCCGACGGTGCACCCAGTCGTGTTTCATCCGTACCGTCCCCGGTCGTCGACAAACCGGTGACCGTCGATCCGCTCATCGGCAGGACGGTGAACGACCGTTTCAAGATCGTCGCGCTCCTAGCGCGGGGCGGCATGGGCAAGGTGTACCGCGCGGAACAACTTCCGCTCGGCCGCCAGTGCGCCATAAAAATTCTGAACCCCGGCTATGCGGGCGATCAGGATCCGGAGTTCCACAAGCGCTTTTTCCTCGAGGCATCGGTCGCGTCGAAGCTCACGCACCCCAACACGGTCACGATCTTCGACTACGGCCGGACCGACGACGACATCTATTACATCGCGATGGAGTACCTCGAGGGTACGACGATGCACCGCGCGATTCGCGTGGCGGGGCATCTCACCGAGGAACGCGTCGTCCACATCTCGATGCAGGTCGCGCGTGCGCTCCGTGAAGCGCACGGCCTTGGCGTCATTCATCGAGATTTGAAGCCCGCGAACGTGTTCCTCACCGAGCACGGTGACGAGCCCGACTTCGTGAAGCTGCTCGACTTCGGCCTCGTGAAAGAGTTCGCCGAAGAGCCGGCGGAGCAACTCACCCAAACGGGGTTGTTCATGGGCTCGCCGAAGTACATGGCCCCCGAGCAAATCCGCGGCGACAGGGTCGACGCCCGCACCGACATCTATTCGCTCGGCGTCATCATGTACGAGATGCTCTGCGGCAAGGTGCCGTTCGACCGCCCGACCAGCGTGAACATCTTGATGGCGCACGTGAACGACGCCGTCCCGCCGATGCGCGACCTCAATCCGAATATCCAGGTCTCGGCCGAGATGGAGGAGACCGTCATGCGCTGCATGGCGAAGGACCCGGATGCTCGCTTCCGGTCCATGGACGAGGTCCTTGCGGCCCTGAAGACGGTCGTCCGTGTGAATGCGTTCGCCCCCTCGTCGCAGATGACCGGCCAGTACGGCGCGGTCAGCTCAGGCTCGTTCCCAGGCGCGGTTTCGCAGACGCCAGGGGCGATCGGTCTGGGCTCGGGCTCGATGACGAAGATCACGAGCTCGGTGATTCCAGCGGTTCCGTCGGCATCGGCCGAGATCGAGCTCCCGTCGCTCCTCGCTCCGGAACGTCGCCGCTCGAAGACGATCGGCGCGCTCCTCGCCGTCATCGCCGTGCTCGGCATCGCGATCTTCTTCATCGTGGTCAGCACGACCAAGCCCGCTGGGAACGACGCCATCGCCGGCACGACCGCTCCAACCGATTCGGCCATCGCCGCGCCGCCTCCTCACAACGGAGTCGACACCACGACCCCCACGGCGAGCGCGTCTGCGGCCGTGGCGATCGCGCCGCTCAAAGTCCGCGTCACGACCGACCCGCCGGGCGCGAACGTGCGCGAAGACGGACGCGAGGTCTGCCCCGCGACGCCATGCGACGTCTCCTTCAAGAGCGACGACAAGCGCACGAAGAAGCTCCTCTTCGTGAAGAACGGCTACCGCGCCGAGTCTCGCGAAATCGGAGCGACCGAAGGCTTCGCGAGCGTGAAGCTCACGAAGGCGACCGGCGGCTACGTCTATGTCGCCCCGAAGCCGCCGCCCGGTGGCGACAAGGGGAACGACACCCCCTCGACGCCGGATGGCTTCAAAGACATTCCCTACTGACTCAAAGCTCGTCGGGCGAGGCTATTTTTCCGGCGATCGCGCTCGCTGCAACGACGAGCGGGCTTGCGAGGTACACCTTTCCTGGACCACTGCGGCCTGGAAAATTGCGGTTGATCGCGCTGACGGTGACCTGGTCGGGTGAATCGCTTACGCCGGGGCCGGCTTTGATGCACGCGCCGCAAGACGGATCGACGAGCTCAGCGCCCGCCTTCGCGAAGAGCTCGAGATACCCCTTCTTCTCCGCGTAACGGCGAATGTCCTGCGAGCCAAACTGGATGTAGAGGTGTACGCCGGGCGCGACGCGCTTTCCCTTGTCTACCGCCGCCCGTAGCACGCTCGCGTACATGTCCATGTCGGCCTTCTTGCCGCCGGTGCACGAGCCGCCATACGCGATGTCGATCTTCACGTCCTTCTCGAGCTTGCTCAACGCGATGCCGTTGCGCGGATCGCCCGGCGTCGCGACCATCGGCGTTAGCGTGTCGAGGTCGACGTCGAACGACGCGAGGTAGGTCGCGCCCGCATCGGCTTTGACGATTTTCGCGCGCACATCGTCGGCGTTCAGGCCGCGCTGCGTGACGAGGTAGTCGACGACCACTTCGTCGGCCTCGATGATGCCGGTGAAGCCGCCGGCTTCGACCGCCATGTTGGTCAGCGTGGCGCGCTCGTCGAGCGACATCGCCGCGATACCTTCGCCCGAGAACTCGAGAACTTTGCCGATGCCCGCGCCGGATTTGAAGAACGGCTGGCTCAAGATGTGGAGCATCACGTCTTTGGCGCAGACGCCTCTTGGCATCTTCCCGTTCAAGACGAAGCGCGCGGTCTCCGGCACGGTGACGCGCACATCCTTCGTGAGCCATGCGTTCGCCATGTCGGTCGCTCCGACGCCGAAGGCGAAGCAGCCGAGCGCGCCGGCCATGCACGTATGCGAGTCGGTCCCGGCGACGAGCTGACCAGGGAGCGCGAGCTCTTCGATCACCTTGTTGTGGCAGATCGCCTCCGAGCCGACGAGCTCACCGTTGCGGTGGACCTCGCCGTAGAGCTTGATGCCATGGCGCTTCGTGAACGTCTCCTGCACGGTCGCGAGCTCGTGGGCCTGCGCTTCGAGCCCCATCTCACGATGCTGTTTCGACATGACGCGGTCGAGGAACGTGAGGTGATCGCGGAACGCAAAGACCGACGACGGGTCGGTGACCTTCGCATCCTCACCCATCTCGGCGCGGAAAATCGCGTCGGCCATCGGCGTGCAGTACTCGTGCGAGAAACGGACGTCGGTTCGCGCGAAGAATGCGTCGCCCGGCTTCACCGCCGTCACGCCCGCCGCGCCAGAGCGCGCGTCGACGACGACGTGCGCCGCGAGGATCTTCTCGCAGAGGGTCATCGGACGCGCGGCGGTCGTGATCGACGGTGGGGTGACCTCGCCCGTCAGGCGGGCGCGGCTGTAGGCGAAGAGGCCGCCGTGCTCGACGATGGATGCGCTGATCGCATCGAGGCCGCGCGTGAACTCGGAGATCGGGATCTCCTCACCCTTCTCGATGCGGCCTATGAGGCCGAAATCGGTGCTGGTGAGGAGGCCGATGTTCTGTGCATTCTGCAGGTAAATCTTCTCGATGCTCTTCGCGATGACGAGCTGCACGCCGCTCTTCAATTCGCTGTAGGGCGCTGTCTCGCGCGAGCTTCCCATTCCCTTCGAGATGCCGCTCACGATGACGCCGAATCCGCCGCTCTTGATCGCGTCCTTCTTCACGCTGCCGCCGCGGAGGCCGACCATGCAATAACGCGCGAGCGTCTCGTCGTAGTAGTAGCAAACCCAACCAGGCGTGATCTCGTCGGTGGAGATGTTGCCCATGAGCGAGCGGTTCGGATCGAACGCGAGGTTCTCGCCCGCAAGCTGGGCTTCGAGCAGCTTCGGGTCCTCGGTCACGTAGAGAATTCGGCCCCGAATTTTCACGCTGCGGTCGTGTGCCATCGATCTCTCCTTAGCATGGGGATTTGCGCAGTCGTAGGTGAGAACGCGCATGAACCAGGCATGAACCAGGCGACGTCGCAGCGCGTCAGCTTTCCTTCATCCCCCATGGAGGTACGCTGCGGCGCCATGGCTTCGACCTTGCCCTCTGGATTGCGAAGAGTGCCGCCCCGTTTCGTCGTCAGGTCGGTGATGGCGCTGCGAAACGCCATGATTCACGCAGCCGATTTGATCGCCCCACCTCAGGTGGCGATCTGGGACCTCGTGAGCGGCGTCGGCCGGACGATGGTCATCGCCGAAATTTCCAGGCTCGGCATCCCGGACTTGCTCGCCAAAGGTCCCATGAGCATCGGCGAGCTCGCGAAAGCAACCGGCACGAACGAGGACGCGCTGTGGCGGACGATGCGCGCGGCCGCGAGCCTCCACGTCTTCGAGCTGCGGAGCGACCAGCGCTTCGAGAACAATCGTACGTCGGAGGTGCTGCGGAGAGACGTCTTCGCGTCGATGCGCGATCTGGCGATCTACTTCGGCTCGGGCTCGACGATGCGCTCGTGGGCCGACTTCGGCGAGACGCTCGTGACCGGCAAAAACGCCTTCGAGCGCGTCCACGGCAAGAACGTGTGGGACTATTTCGCCGAGCATCCCGACGAAGAAGCGGGCTTCGCGCACGCCATGACGAACCTCACCGAGTTCGACGCCTCCGCGATCGCCGCGGGCTATCCGTTCGGAGAGCTCGAGCGTATCTGCGACGTCGCCGGAGGTCGTGGAACCCTCCTCGCGGCGATCTTGGGCGCGAATCCTAACGCGCGCGGCGTTCTCGTCGACGCGCCGTTCGTGCTCGAGCAAGCCACGGAGTACTTGCGCGAGCGGGCCGTCGATGCTCGCGTCGAAAAGATCGCCGGAAGCTTCTTCGAGAAGATCCCTGCCGGCTGTGACGGCTATCTCCTCAAGGACGTGCTCCACGATTGGGACGACCAGCGCGCGACGGCGATCCTGAAGACTTGCCGCGCGGCGATGAAGGAGGGGCAGCGCCTCCTCGTCATCGAGATGCTCGTCGAGCACGCGCAACGCGAGCCGCCCGGGCCGCTCGTCGATTTGCAGATGATGACGGTGACGTGCGAAGGCAGGCAGCGGAGCGCCGACGACTTCCGTGTGCTCCTCGAAAAATCGGGATTCCGTTTCGGACGCGTTGTTCCGCTGTCGATGCCGACGTCGATCGTCGAAGCGTTCGCCGCCTGACGCTTCGGTTAACCGCCTTTTTTCTTCGTCCCGGTCTTTTCTAGGCGCCTCTTCGCGGGGTCGTCGAGCTTCGGGTTCTCGAGGCTCGCCTTGGTGCGCTTCGCGTGCGTCTTCGGCGCCTTCAGGCTCATCGTCCGGAGCCTGCTCGGCAGGTGACTCACGTCGTTGTACGAAAAGAGCACGACGCGTCCGTCCGACTGGATGCGAATGTCGGTGATGCTCGCGTGATAGATGGCGAGGTTGCGCCAGTTGACCGGCTTCATCCCCATCGCCTTCGTCACCAGATAGCGAATGAGGTTGCCGTGGCAGACGAGGAGCTCGGTCCGATACGTCTTCGAGCGCTTGAAATAGCGCGCATACGCGCGGTCGGCCTGAGCGCGGCCGTTGCGGATGGTCGCCGCAGGGACCGGAAAGCCGACCTTCGTCGGAATGCACTCGACGAGGATCGGCGTCGATGCGACGAGGAGCTTTCGCGGCTCCGCGATGAGCGCCGCTGTCGTCCGCGCCCGTAGCAGGGTGCTCGCGTGGACGGCGTCGATGCGCTCGTCGTCGAGCGCCTTGCCGACGAGGGTCGCCTGCTTACGGCCGGTGCTCGTCAGATCTTTCGTCCCCTCGTCGCGCTCGTCGTACTGACCGTGCCGAATGAGAAGGAGTCGTCGAACGCCCATCACAGATTTGGAGATTTGCATTTGTAGCGCCCGAAAACCCTGAAAAACTGCGAAGCGATGCGGGACCGCGTGGCCGTCGTCACGACCAGCTACCCCGAAGCGCCCGGCGACCCGGCCGGTCACTTCGTTGAAGCCGAGGTCCGTGCCCTGGAAAAAGCAGGCGATTGCGTGCGCGTGTTCGCGTTGCGTGGTGCGGCGTTCGGATGGCCGGGCATGGTCGCGCGCCTGCGCAAAAATCCGCTCCGCGCCCTCCCCGCCGCGCTAGAGATGAGGCGCATCTCTCGTGAGATCGCGTCCGAGGGCCCATTCGATCGCGTGATCGCTCATTGGGCGGTCCCGTCGGCCTGGCCGATCGCCCACGCGTCTCGGACGGTAGAGCTCGTCTCACACGGCGCCGATGTCCGCCTGCTCGTCCTTCTTCCGGCTCTGCTTCGCGAGCGCGTCGTTGCGCGATTGTTGCAGACTGCATCGAGTTGGCGGTTTCCCTCGCCCGCTCTACTCGGCGATCTCGCTCGCGCGCTCTCGAGCACGCAGCGCGTGCGTTTGGAGACCGTGGCTATCGTCACCCCGCCCGCGCTCGACGTGACCCTCGATGCCCGGTTGCTCGATCGCGCCCGCGCCTCTCAGCATGAGCTCGCCGGTGGCCGACGTGTCTTCGTCTCCGTCTCGCGCCTCGTTCCGAGCAAACGAGTCGATCTCGCGATCGCGATCGCCGCGCGCGAGGATGCGGTGCTCCTCGTCATCGGCGACGGCCCTGAACGAGGGCGGCTCGAGCGACAAACGCGCGAAGGGCGCGCAGCCGCCCATTTCTTGGGGAAGCTCACGCGCCCTGAGGCGCTCGCGCACATCGCTGTTGCCGACGCTCTCGTTCACACCTCCGAGGCCGAAGGTCTGTCGTCGGTCGTTCGCGAGGCCGATGTGCTCGGCACTCGCGTGGTTACGAAGTGACTATCCGTTACCTTTTCGCTGAAAGGCGGGAACGTCCCAGTCCTGCTCGTAGCTCGGGAAGCTCTGCGGAGCGCGCTGGCTCGGGATCGGGAGACGGCCTTGCTGACTCTGGGCCTGCGCGGCGCGGGCGTCTTGCTGATGCTGGACGCGACGGGCCGAGCCGGGGGCTTGTTCGGGTGCGCGCTGCGAAGCGGCGGGATAGCTCTCGCGAATGCGCTGCGAGCCGAGCTGCGAAGCGATCGTCTGCGGCGCTTGGGAAGCCGGCGCGAACGTCGCATGCGGCGAGAACTGAGCGATCTGCTGGGCGCTGAGGCCCTGGGTGCGTTCGATCGCGTCGAAGCCGGTCGCGATGACCGTGACCTTGACGTTTTCGCCGAGCGACTCGTCGATGCTCGCGCCGAAGATGATGTTCGCATCCTCGTGTGCCTGCTCCTGAATGAGCGACGCGGCCTCTTGGATCTCACGCATCTTGAGGTCGGGGCCACCGACGACGTTGATGAGCACGCCCGTCGCGCCTTCGACCGAAATGTCGTCGAGGAGCGGAGAGGCGACGGCCATCTCGGCCGCCATGCGCGCGCGGTTCGCCCCCTTCGCGATGCCGGTGCCCATGAGCGCGCGGCCCATTTGCGACATCACGGTCTTCACGTCCGCGAAATCGACATTGACGATGCCGTTTTGCGTGATCAGATCGCTGATGCCTTTGACGGCTTGGAAGAGGACTTCATCGGCCTTGCGGCAGGCTTCGATGAACGTGAGATCGTCGTCACCGAGAAGCAGGAGCTTCTGGTTCGGGATCGTGATGAGCGTGTCGACATGCTCAGCGAGTTGCGCGAGACCGATCTCGGCGCGGCGGGCGCGCTGACGACCTTCGAAGACGAAGGGCTTGGTCACGACACCGACGCAGAGAGCGCCTTCTTCACGGGCGAGCTGCGCGATGACGGGGGCCGCGCCGGTGCCGGTGCCGCCGCCCATGCCGGCGGTGACGAACACCATGTCGGCGCCCGTGATGAGCTCTTTGATGCGCTGGACGTCTTCAAGCGCCGCTTTTCGCCCCTTTTCAGGGTCTGCACCGGCTCCGAGACCCTTGGTCACGGCCGCGCCGATGTTGAGCTTGGTCGGAGCGAGGTTCGCGTTGAGCGCCTGCGCGTCGGTGTTGACGACGATGAACTCGACCCCTTCCAGGCCGAAGTTGATCATCGTGTTGACGGCATTGCCGCCCGAGCCGCCGCAACCGACGACCTTGATACGCGCCTGGTACTCCTGTTGTTCGTCAGCGAACTCGATCGAGAAACTCATCGCCGTGCCTCCCGGCTGGGGCGTCTCCGCCCCGAATCTTCAGTTGTTTTGGTGCCGTGACTTGTCGAGCTTCAAACGAAGATGTGGGGCGCCTCTTCCCCATCATACTTCACGCTCAAATCTACTTGAATACTGCAATCAATTTGAAAGGTAAGCCAAGGTCAATCTTTATAGAATTCTCTCAGAAAGCGGCTTTCAGCCACTCCCAGAACTTCGATTTTTCAGCGTTCGTCGCCATGTCCAGCTCGACGATTTTACCGGCGGTGATGCGCTTCACCGAATGGGCCGGCGGCGAGGCCTGGCGGGCGGACGCGTCCAGGATGACCTGCGCGCCGAACTTCACGAGGCCGACGCCGGTCGCGTACTGCGGTCCGTGCACGAGCTGCGTGATGCCACCGACGCCGGTCGGGAAGCCGATGCGGACCGGCATTCCGAGGATTTCTTCGGCAAACTCGGTCATTCCTTCGAGGAGGACCGCGCCGCCGGTGAGGACCGCACCGGCCGAGAGCTGCTCGAGCATGCCGGTGTCTTCGATCCGTTTACGGATGACGGCAAAGATCTCTTCGACGCGGGGCTCGATGATGTCGGAGAGGACGCGGCGCGCGGCGCGGCGCGGTGCGTGGCCGCCGACGCCGGGCACCTCGATCTCTTCGTCTTCGCCGACCATGCGGCCGAGCGCGCAGCCCGAGAGACGCTTCAAACGATCGGCCTCGGCCATCGGTGTGCGGAGGCCGGCGGCGATGTCGCTCGTGATGTTGTTGCCACCGATCGGGATGACGCTCGTGTGGGCGATACCGCCGTCGACGTAGAGGAGGAGGTCGGTCGTGCCGCCGCCGATGTCGATGACCGCAGCGCCGATCTCCTTCTCGTCTTCCGAGAGGACCGCCTCGGCGCTCGCGAGCGCGCCGAGGACCACATCCGCGACGGTGAGGTTACAGCGCTCGGCGCAGCGAATGACGTTCTGAACGCACGTGGTGGCGGCGGTGACGAGATTCACCTTCACACCGAGACGAACGCCGCTCATGCCGACCGGGTCACGGATGCCGTCCTGCGCGTCGACGGTATATTCGCGGGGCAGCACATGGAGGATTTGGCGGTCGGCGTCGACCGGGATCGCGCGGGCCCCTTCGAGGACGCGGTCTAGGTCCGTGCGCTGCACCTCGCCTCCGGCGATGGCGGCGACTCCGTCGGACGACTGCGATCGGATGTGGCTTCCGGCGACGCCGGCGTAGACGGTGCGGATTTCGACCCCTGCCATCGTCTGGGCGTTCTCGATGGCGTCCTTGATGGAGCGGACGGTCCAATCGATGTTGGACACGATCCCCTTCCGGAGACCGCGGCACGGGACGCTACCGACTCCAAGAATTTCGATCCCGCCGGCGTCAACCTCGCCGACCACGGCGGTGACCTTCGTGGTGCCGATGTCGAGGCCGACGACGATTTCGCCGTGTGAATTCTGCGGGGGCGCGCTGCTCATGACGCCCCACTTCCATCATGAAGCCGGATCGCGGGCCAAATTCTCGCGATGCTTTTCCGTAGCCGGAGCACGGACGCGACCCGGCTGCTCATCGCATCCTCACGACGACGCGCTCGGGGCGGGCGTCGTTGTCGAGCAGAATGGCGTCGGCTTTGCCGCCTCGCCGGTCGACCTCGGCGAGGACGCGGGCTGCTTGTTCGAGCTTTCGACGATACGGCGGGGCACCGAGCGTCAACGTGACGGCGCTCTTTCCGATCACGATGTTTGTCGAGCCGTCGGCGGTGACGTGCACCTCTTCGAGTGGCGACCGCGCAGCGAGTCGCGTGTGCGAATAGTCGGCGGCGAGGTCGAGGGCGAGGAGGATCGTGCGCTTCACCCCTTCACGGTCTTGCTGCACCGCTTGCGAGGTGATGCCCGTGACGACGACGAGATCGGCCGGGTCGCTCGCTTCAAGCGGCTTGAAGAGCTCCCCTTCGCGCGAGGCGACGAACGTGTCGGCGGTCCCGTCGTCCGCAGTGATCGTCACGATCGCAGCCGCTCCTTCTCGAGCGACGCACGTGCCTGGTCGAGATTGGCGGTGAACACGTTTTGACCGATCGCGATGTCGGACTCGCGGATGATCGTCTCGTTCGAGCGCGTGTGCGCGCCGACAACCTCGATGTCAGTGACCGCGAAGCGAGAGCTCGTGAGCACGTACCTTCGGGCCGACCACGCGATCCCGAGCGCGACGCCGGCGACGAGCACCGCGCCGAAGAAGCCGCGCACGAACGGCACGACCTTCCGGAAGCGCGGAATAAGCTTATTTTCGCGGTCTGCAGCGGCTCCACGGCCCATGGGCTCGACAGCGTCGGGCGGCGGCTTGGGGGGAGCGATGCGGCGATTGACGGGGAGCATGTCTAGCCCTGGCCCTTCGCGTCGGAGGTCAGCAAGACGAAGAGCTCACGCACGCTCGCGTTGATGTCGCCGGCGCCGAGCGCGATGACCATGTCGCCGGGCTCCACAACGTCGCGGAGCGCGCTCGCCATGTTCTTCTTGTCGGGGACGTAGCGAACGGCGTGATGACCGTGCGCGCGGATCGCTGCCGCGAGCGCCTCGCTCGTCGCCCCCGTGATCGGAGATTCTCCGGCCGGATACACGTCGGTGATGACGAGAACGTCGGCGTTGTTGAACGCGCGCGTAAATTCGTCGAAGAGCGAATGCGTTCGCGTGTAGCGATGCGGCTGGAATGCGACGACGACGCGACGGTCGAAGCTTCTCTGCGCGGCGTCGAGCGTCGCTTCGATCTCGGCGGGGTGATGACCATAGTCGTCGATGATCATGACGTCCCCTCTCTTGCCGTCCTTCTCGAGCGGCGCGGTGCCGACGACGGTGAAGCGGCGCTGCACGCCGTGGAAGGATGCGATGGCGTCGCGAACGACATCGAGCGGGACCTCGAGCTCGTCGGCCGCGGCGATGACCGCGAGCGCGTTCAGGACGTTGTGCGCGCCAGGCATCTTCACCATGAAGTCACCGAGACGCTCGGTTCGGCGAAAGACCTCAAAGTGCGTTTCGAGCCCCGAAAATCGCGGATTTTTTGCGCGATAGTTGGCTTGGTGCGAGATGCCATAAGTGACGTGACGGCGCTCGATCCGCGGGATGATCTCCTGCACGTGCGGATGATCGACGCACAGGATCGCAAGACCGTAGAACGGCACCGAGCTCACGAACTCGACGAACGCGTCTTTGACGTGGTCGTGGGTGCCGTAGTGGTCGAGGTGCTCCGCGTCGATGTTCGTGACGACGGCGACGGTCGGCGTCAGGCGCAAGAACGAGCCGTCGCTCTCGTCGGCCTCCGCGACGAAGAGGTCACCTGCACCGAGCCGAGCGTTGGAGCCGAGCGCGTTGACCTTGCCACCGACGACCACGGTGGGATCGAGGCCGGCCGCGCGAAGGACGGTTGCGACGAGCGACGTCGTCGTCGTCTTGCCGTGCGAGCCCGCGATCGCGACGGTGTATTTTACACGCATCAATTCGGCGAGCATTTCGCCGCGAGAAACGACCGGGATCTCGAGCGCCCGGGCGCGGAGGAGCTCGGGATTGTCGGCCTTGACCGCGCTCGTATAGACGACGACATCGGCGCCGTCGACGTTCTCGGGGCGGTGGCCTTCCTGGACGAGGACGCCGAGCGTCTGCAGCCGGCGCGAGACGTCGTTCATCTTGAGGTCGGAGCCCGTGACCTCGAACTCCATCGTGCGGAGAATTTCGGCGAGACCGCTCATGCCGATGCCGCCGACACCGATGAAGTGCACTCTGCGAACGCGCCCTCGAAACATCAGCGTGCCTCCAACGGCGAGGCGTGACCGTTCGTCTTCGAGAGCGGGTGCGTGACGATGCCGGCGAGCGCGGCAAGATCTTCGGCGACGTCGTACGCCGCGCGCGGCTTTCCACGCGTGCGCGCGTGGTTAGCCATGTCGGCGCGCGCCTTGTCGTCGACGAACGCGCGGCGAATCTCGAGCGTGAGGCGGACGTCGTCGGCCGCCTCTTGGCGAATCGCGATGCAGCCACCGCGACGTGAGAGGGCCTCGGCGTTCTTGGTCTGGTGATCGTCAGCGGCGAAGGGGAACGGAACGAGGATCGATGCGCGACCCACCGCCGTGATCTCGGCGGTCGACCCGGCGCCCGCGCGCGCGATGACGAGGTCGGCCTTCGTGAGCTCGGAGGCGACGTCGTCCAAGAACGGAACGACCGTCACGTTCTCGACCTTCAGCTCGGAATAGGCTTTTCTCACCGACGAATCGCGGTCTCTCCCGGCTTGGTGGAGGACCTCGAGCCCGTCGACGCGGGCGTTCGCAACCGCGAGCGGGAGGCGCTCGTTCAGCGCCTGCGCCCCCTGGCTGCCGCCGAGGATCAAGATGCGACGCGTTCCTTTCGCTTCGTAACGCGAGGGGATGAAGCCGTCACGAAGGGGCATCCCGAACGTGCGGACCGCGCTCGGACGCGTCGCTGCGCTCTTGCCTTCCTCGGTCGCGAGATACACGCGACGTGCGAGGGGTGCGAGGATCCGATTGGCGAGGCCCATCGTCGCGTTCGCCTCGAAGAGCGCGAGCGGCACGCGTTGAAGCGCAGCGGCGAGCGACACTGGCCCGGCGGCGTAGCCCCCGACGCTGAGGACGACCTTGGGCCGGAGCGAACGGACGAGCGCCGTTGCTTTCACGGTCGCCGCGCCGGCGACGATCGCGCCGCGCACCGCCCGCCTCACGCCGCCACCCTTCATCGGCTCGACGTCGAGCAGCTCGAGCTCGTATCCTCGCGACGGGATCACGCGCGACTCGAGACCGCGCGCGGTTCCGAC
>CAJDWT010000168.1_pt1 | contig 17674 bp, 19 predicted proteins | sample 7391671 | NCBI WGS metagenome assembly CAJDWT01 (sample SAMEA7055729, study PRJEB34461) | soil metagenome | biome: terrestrial ecosystem; feature: Peninsula; material: soil | place: Antarctica | collected 2016
GCGGACGAGTGGAAGGTCTCGCCGCGTGCCGCCATTCGAGTGATCGAGACGCGCTTCGGTCGGATCGGTGTCACCATTTGTTACGATGTCGAGTTTCCGGAGGTCGCCCGCGCCTACGCGCGGCTCGGCGTGCAAGTGCTGTTCGTACCGAGCTGCACGGACGATCGTCAGGCCTTCTTACGCGTGCGCTACTGCGCGCATGCCCGAGCGATCGAAAATCAGATCTACGTCGTGCAGTCGTCCACGGTCGGCTCTCTGCCGATGGTACCGGCTGTCTCTTTGAACTACGGCCAGGCCTCGATCCTGACACCGAGCGATTTTTCGTTCGCGCGTGATGGCATCCTCGCGGAAGGGATCCCGAATCAGGAGACCATGGTCATCGGAGAGCTGAACATGGCGACGCTGCAGGAATCGAGGACCGGGGGCACCGTGCTTCCTCTGAACGACAGCATCCGCACCCAGGAGCTCGTCGCCCGGACCGAGATCACGACCCTGTGAGCGACGAACATGCGTCGATCACGGTACGCAACACGACCCCGGCCGACTTCGACGCCATCGGAGAGCTTTGTCTGCGCGTGTACCCGTCCTCGCCGCCGTGGACCAATGAGCATCTGGCTTCTCACTTGAACGTCTTTCCCGAGGGCCAGCTCGTCGCCGTCAACGGCGAAGACGGTCGCTTGGTCGGCATGGCTGCAAGCCTCATCGTCCGTTGGGACAACTACGATCCTCTAACGAGCTGGCGCGAGTTCACCCACGGTGGGCACTTCACCAATCACGACCCCGAAGGCCGCACGCTCTACGGTGCAGAGGTCATGGTCGACCCCGCTCTTCAACGCCGCGGCATCGGAAGGAAGCTCTATGCCGAACGTCGCGCGTTGGTTCAGCGCCTCGGGCTCTTGCGTATTCGCGCCGGCGCGCGTCTCCGCGGTTACAGCAAGGTCGCCGACCGGATGTCACCGGAGGAGTACGTGACCAAAGTGGTCCGCGCGGAGCTCGACGGGCCAACTCTGTCGTTTCAGCTGCATGAGGGCTTTGATGTGATCGCCGTCGTCTCGGAGTATCTCCACTACGATCCGGAGAGCCTCGGCTACGCGGCCATCATCGAATGGCTCAACTCCCCGGTCGCGAAGCCCGAAGACTATTCCGCCTGCGACCCGCGCTTTCGGGCGCTCACCGTCCGGCACTGACCGCATAGCTCGATGGTGTCGAGCTCAGGGCGCGCCGCGTCGTGTAGAGATTCGACCGCAAGGTCGTCTGGCAGCCGCGCCATGCGCGCGAGCGATTCGAGAAGACGGCAATTTTTCCTGTAGGACGTCTCGCCTATGGCAAGCAGGGACTGCACATGACCGTTCTCGAAAGCATCGCCCTCGTCGTGACGATCGCCAGCATTTTCGCGTACGCCAATCATCGCTGGCTCGGGCTGCCTCCAGCCGTCGGCCTCATGGCGATGGCGCTCGTCGCTTCGCTGCTCTTACTGGGCATCGACAAGATGGGCTGGTTGCCGCTCAAGCGGATCGCCGGTGACCTCCTCGCCGGAATCGATTTCAACGAAGCGTTGATGCACGGCATGCTCGGCGCGCTGCTCTTCGCTGGCGCTCTTCACGTGAAAATCGGCGAGCTGCGAAGTCATGCCGCGGCCGTCTTCGGGCTCGCGGCGGGCGGAACGCTGCTCTCCACGTTCGCGGTGGGCGCGCTCTTTTGGAAAGCATCTGCGCTCATCGGTCCGTCCCTGACATTCGGTCACGCGCTCCTTTTTGGCGCGCTCATCTCGCCAACCGATCCCGTGGCCGTGCTCGGTATCCTCAAACGAGTGGGGGTATCCAAGACGCTGGAGACGCAGATTGCCGGCGAGTCGCTCTTCAACGACGGCGTCGGAATCGTGGTTTTCGGAACGATCCTAGGCGTCGTCGGGCCTGATGGGCATGCTGCGGACGCAGCCGGAATCATCTCGCTATTCGCCCGCGAGGCGATTGGCGGCGTACTTTTCGGCGCAACGCTGGGATGGGTCGCCTACCGATTGATGCGCACCATCGATCACTATCAAACCGAGCTGTTGATCACGCTGGCGCTCGTGTTGGGCGGGTACAGCCTCGCGGAGCATCTGCACATCTCCGCACCGCTCGCGGCCGTGGCTTCGGGCCTCGTCGTCGGCAATAAGGGCCGAGCGCTCGGGATGTCGGACGAGACGCGCGACTACCTCGATAAGTTCTGGGAGCTCACCGACGAAATTCTCAATGCGTTTCTGTTCGTTTTGATGGGAATGGAGCTCGTCCGGATCGCGATTCCAGGCCACGCCCTTCTACTCGCGATCGCCACGATCCCAATTGTCCTCGCTGCGCGAGCCACCAGCGTCGCGCTCCTGACCGCGCTCATGAGGCGCTTCGCATCCTTCGAACGCGGCTCGTGGACTATCCTCACTTGGGGCGGCCTTCGTGGCGGAATCTCCGTCGCATTGGCGTTGTCCGTGCCGCATTCCGGAGAGCGAGACGTCATCGTCATCGCGACCTACGTCGTCGTCGTCTTCTCGATTCTCGTCCAGGGTCTCACTCTTGCGCCGCTCGCACGACGCCACGCCGCGAAGATGGCCGAGGCAGAGAGAGCTGTTGCGTGAGAGAAAGCGGTAGTCGGGATCAGGCAGACACCCTATCTGCGAAGTCGAAATCAGCCGCATGCATTGGAGGGTGTGTTCGCGTGTCGTGCAGGTGTGATGGCACGATTCTCAGGAGCGCCAGGTCGCTCGCCACGTGCATTGCGGATCGCCCGCGTGCATGCACTTCGACTGCTCGACGGTACGGCCGCGCGCGCCGACGAGCTCCAGCGTCGCGTCGAACCATCCGGGGATCCCCTGGGCGCACAGGTAGAGCGGCATGCAGAGATCCTCGAGGGTGAGCTCGGCTTCGCCCTTTCCGATGATCGTCTTGATCGTGCCGCGCCGGAAGTACTGTGACCACACGAGCGGGATCTTGCCGAGGATGAAGCTCGGCGTTCCGAGGCGGAAAAATGCGCGGTAAATGCTGGGCACATCGTACTTCGCAATCTCTGCGCCGAAGCGGTGCATGCGGCGAAGCTCGCGGTTCATCGGTCCTTCGAAGATCGCGCGGTCGATGCGGACGACCGTCGCGACGTTGCTCCACGCCATCGTCAGCGGAGGGCTGAGGAACGCCCGGCGCACCTCCGGCTCGAGGCGGCCCGCCACGTCGTCGATGCCCGCCTCGCCGTAGGTCTCGAGCACGTAGCGGTGGCGCGCGGCTTGCCAGTTCGCCTTGCAGGGGATTTCGTCGAGCTTCGTCAGCAGCGCGACGTTCCCGAGGAACGGATCGGGGTCGGCCATACGAGCACTTTACGCCACTTCAGCAGTGCGGGCTGGCGCAGCCGTGAACTCGCCAGGATTCGACGGGTCGTCGTCGGCGGAATCGGGCCGTCACGCCGTCGGCGGACGACTTGTTCAACAGCCGGCTAGCCGCGCTTCGCGGCGCCTCTGACGCGCCTTGCGCCCGCTACTCTGGCCGGACGCGGTCTCTCATTTCGACACCTTCATCACTGTTGGCACCGGCGATGGAGCTGGCTGAATTCGTCCAGTAAACGGACGAGCCGTCGGTTGCGATTCCGGGCGGACCGTCTTGCGCTCTGTCGCCGCCGCGAAGCCCGCAAAGATGGAAGCGGACGAGCCTCGCGTGCCTCCCCGAGCGCGTTCGGGCACCTCCACTCCAGAAGGATGAGGTGCGAGTCGATCCCCGGAGCTTCGAGCCGCAGCTCGCCAATCCACTTCCAAGCTCTTCCATGGTGTTCGTGAGATCGAAAGCTCAGCCTTTGGCTGAGGCGCGCTGCAACGTCCGAGCTGCGACGGTAACGGCAGCGCCTGCGACGCACGGGGTGGAGTAGACTAAGCACATGTAGGAGGACGAGGACCGGCGCAGCGCGTCTCTCGTCCCGTGGCTATTCTCCAGTAGTAGGCTGTTCTCGCAATTGTGATGATCACTCCGTTGCGAGAGCAGGCGCCGCCGCGCTCGCCTGCGTTTCTGAGCGCTACGTCACCGAACGCTGTTTCATGAAAGACGAGGAACCAACATGCCTGCCAAGAAAGCACCCAAGGAAGCACCGTCGTTCGAGACAATACCCAATGGCACCGACGTAACCTGGCACTATCGCAGCGCCATCGGTCACGGCACCGTTGTCGGCGTTCACAAGGCCGGCACCACGGCCGCCAACACGATGTACTCCATCAAGCAGCATGATCATCATCCCGGCGAACCGGCCGTTGTTCATCATTCCGGCCAAGCACTGACCCGCGTCGCGAAGTAGCACTCGGATTGCGCACTATGCGGTTGAGATCGATCGCACTTGCGCTCGCCCCATCGGGGAAAGCGGGTGCTTTGCGCTTCTTCTCACCATGAGCATTCTCACGCGCGACAACGACGCGTGATTCAAGAACGTGAGCGAGTGCTTCCGCCATGTCCAATACCAATTCGACTGCGCGCCCCCTTCCGTGAGCCGCTCGCGCCCACCATGCGGTAGATCGCGAGCGCGCCGACCGCCGTCACCGAGGAGACATAGAGCGCCTGCATCCCCAACGCGCCGCTGTCGCTGCCGGCAAGTACCCCGTGCAGGAGAGCGGCGGCGAACAGGAAAAACGACAGGTAGTGGAGCCTTCGCCATGTCTTCGCGCCGAGGTGCCGCCGCCACGCAAAGCTCGCGTGGACGAGCATAGCCCCGTAGGCCGCGAGGACTCCGAGCGCGACCGCAATCGAGCGGTAGGACGACAAGAACGGGATGAGCACGTCGAGCACGTCGAACCGCACGAAGCGGTCACCGAGTAGCGCGAACGCATGCACGGCCGTCATCCCGAGCGCCACCGTCGAGAGCCACCGGTGGACCTCCACGCTCTGGGCGCGAGCTATCAAGCGATCGGCCGCCCCCGTCGAGACGACGAGGCCGAAGACGACGTCGAGGGTCAACGCGAGGAACGCGGTGACTCCGGCGGCCCGAGACGTGACCCAGAGCGACGTCCCGGCCAGCTTCGGGATCGCACCGGTCGCGACGCCCGCTCGGACGGCGACGGCGTCGAGCACGAGCAAGAGGACGCCGCCGAGCGCGACGCCGAGCGCGATACGTCTACGCATGGGCCACCTCGCGGACATCGACGGTACCGACGAAGAGAGGAGCGCCGTTCCTCGGCACGAGGACGGCCCCGATGCCGGGCTGTCGCTCGAGGAAGCGGCGGCCCGCTCGTGCGCCGAGTAACAACGCCGTCTTCGCCAGGACGTCCGCCAGCTCTGTGCTTGGGGCCACGACGGTCGCTTGCACGAGATCGCTCGCTGAGGATGTCTGCGTGCGCGGATCGATCAGGTGATGGACGAAGGTGTCTCCGATACGCCAGCGTCTGCGATTTCCTGCGCTCGTCGCCACGGCCGCGTCGGAGACGGCAACCGTCGCGACGATGCGAGACGGGGTCGTCGGATCCTCGACATCGACCAGCCATGCGTCGCCGCCGGGACCTGCGCCACGCACGATCGCGTCGCCGCCAGCGTCGATCGCGCCCGCCTCGCCGAGATGAAGCGCCGCGGCGTCGACCGTGCTCCCCTTGACCATACCGCCGAGATCGATGTGTACGTGCCGCGGCCGCCAGACGGTTCGGGTGTCGCGATCGAGGATGACGTCCAGAAACCGTCCCGCGCGCGGTCGTTCAGGTGCGCGCTCCCGATCGAGAGCCCCAGGCGCGAAGGAGCGATCGTAGCCGAGCGCGACCATCGCGCTGCCCATTGCCGGATCGAACATCCCATCGGTCCGCTCGACGTAGGTGCGCGCGCGCGTCAGCATGTCGAAGAGCTCCGCGGAGGCGACGAAGGAGCCCTCCGCACGGTTCAGCGCGGAGAGCTCGCTCGTCTGGCGAAACCGGGAGAAGCGAGCCTCGGCGTCTGCGAAGGTCGCCGACACCCGGGCGGCGATCGCCTCCTCGTCACCGCTCGCAGTCACCTCGACGTCGGTAGTCATCGCCCGGAACGTGAACATCACGAGCTCCGGGTCCGGAGGCGTCCCGGGCGCGAAGGTGACACGCGCACGGGCCTCACGGCTGCTGGCCTTGTCACGCTCGACGACTGTGCGGTCGGTTCGGCGATGTGCCAGCCGGCGGGAAGGTCGACGACAGGTCGCTCGTCTGGCGGAAGCTCGTCGAGCCACGCCACTCTCCGCGGCGGACTGTTTACCTTCGATGCCGGCTCGATCGCAGTCGCCTCGACGGACCTGGCCGGCGCTCGCGCGCCCAACATCCACCAAGTCATGACGTAGACGGTCGCCAGGGAAGCGACGAGGTAGAGCCTCAGATTGGGCACGCCCGTCGCGCGGGACGGCACCGGACGCGGGCGCTCAATTGTCGAAGTCATGATCATCCTCGTGGTGCTTGTCGTGGCGCCTGTCGTGGCGCTTGCCGCGGGGATCGTCGTCGTCGTGCTTCGTCGGCTCGTACGCGGCGAGGAGCACCTCGGGCGGCTCCGCTGGAACGGGCGCGTCAGGTCGCGCGTCGGGAGCAACCGGGACGAGCACGACACTGGGGCCGCTCGGCGACGCGGCACGCTGGGCCTCGACGGCGTTCGTCTGGGTCACGGGCGTCGTCCTGGCGCCGTCGCCCGCGGGTACGAGGTACCCACCAAGCGCCGCCACCGTGACGCCGATCGCCAGGGTGAGCGCGGCGGTTGCGACCACGGTCGCGGTCGTTGCCGGAGCAGCGGTCTTCTCTTCAGTAGCCATCTCGGATCTCCTTTCAAAGTGGGCCGGTCATCGGCCCGCAGACTTCAACGTTGTCCCGGTCCATTTCACGTCCTCACAGATGTGATAGGCGCGTATTTCTAATGAGCTCGGTGCATCGATTCGTCAGATGGCGGATCCGTACCCGCGTAGGCTTGGGCTCGGCTTCGCCGGTCCGCAGCGCCACGATCCCGGAGCCGAGCAGGATGGCCTGGAGCCCGATCGCGACAAACCAGCCTCGGTGAGGGAGCCAGCTCCGCCACCACGCGAGCAGGAGTCCGCCTGCGATGAGCGGCATCAGGACGGCGATCGCCATCGGGAGGTGGACGACCTTCGGGTGAAAGAGCAGCGTATCCATGGTAGAAATCTCCTGGCGCAATCGCTGCCCCGAAACCTGGCCGCGCCATCGGCTTTCAGCTATCCGCCATGCGTGGCATCGTAGGAGTTACGGGCTGTTGGAACGCCATGGGCTAACATCCGAAGGAAGGCTTCTCGTCGGCGTCCTCGTCGCATTCGTCGCGATCGTGCTGCTCGCCGCGCTCGATCTCACGTCCGACTTCAGCGAAGGAACGACGGTCGGTCACGTCGTCGCGGAGGGCAGCGGCTTTCTCGTCGGGATGCTCGGCGCGATCTTCATCGCGCTTCGCCTGAGGGGTGTCGTGCGCAGTGAGCGCGCCGCGCGAGAGGAGGCGCTAGGTCTCGCCCAGCGGCTCAAGGCCAGCGAGGTGGAGGCGACCCGCTGGCGAAAGGAGGCGCGCGAGCTGCTAGATGGCCTCGGTGTTGCGCTCGATCACCAGTTCGTGCGCTGGGCGCTCTCGCCAGCCGAGAAGGAGGTCGCATTGCTCCTGCTCAAGGGACTCAGCCACAAGGAGATCGGCGGGGTCCGTTCGATCACCGAAGCAACCGCGAGGCAACAGGCGCGCGCCGTGTACAAGAAGGCCGGTCTCTCCGGTCGGAACGAGCTCGCCGCGTTCTTCCTCGAGGACCTGCTGCTTCCCGGCGGTAAGCTGGAGTAGCGGTCTCCTCCATCCGCCGGCCGCAGCCGGCCCGCGTGGCCGCGACTCGGCCACCGCGAGTAACAGAGCAGTGCAAAGGGAGATCGGCACGCGAGAGCCGTTCGCGCAGTCGACGGAGCGCCACGTAAACGCAGCATTTTGATTCAAGCGCACGGACGGACTTGATTTGGACAGTGTGCTGATCTGCTGTTCGCGCCCGTGCAGGACGTGGAAACGATGTAGATCAGAGCGCTCAGAATCGTCTGACACTGGGGATCGCCCGACTCGACATGTGGTTGCTCAACCTTCAACGGACACCGCGCCTGATCCTGATCTGCGTCGTGCTCGGCGTGATCGGGGCGCTCGGGGCGCAGCTATTCCTCTTCCTGTTGGGTGTGTTCGACACCCATGTCCTGGCCACGATCGGCGGCTACCAGACGATCGGCGTCGCGAGCGCGCATGCGATGACCGACGCGCCCCGGCCCTTCATGCACTGGCACTGGTGGCTGCCGGTTTCGACGACGTTGGGCGGCTTGGCGGCAGGCTTGCTGATCTACGGGCTGGCGCCGGAGACCGAAGGCCACGGCACCGACGCGACGCTGATCGCCTTTCACCGCAACAACGGGCGTATGCGCGCGCGTGTACCGTTCGTCAAGACGCTCGCCAGCGCGATCACGATCGGTACCGGCGGCTCCGGTGGGCGCGAGGGGCCGACAGCGCAAATTGCGTCGGGCGCCGGCGCGATCCTCTCGGGGTTGCTCAAGCTCCCCGACGAAGAGCGCCGGATCGTCATCCTGATCGGCATGGCGGCAGGGATCTTTGCTGTCGAGATCCTCTATTCGCGCATGGCCTTCGAGGGTGCAGCGTTGATCTTCACGCTGATCTCGGCCTCGGTGGCCTATTCGGTCACCGGCATGTTCTCGGGCTACACGCCGCTGTTCTTGTTGCCACAAGACAGCCGCAGCCTAATCCCGCTCGACCTCGTCTGGTTCTCCCTCCTCGGCGTCCTGGCCGGGGGCGTTGGTGCGCTGATGCCTCGGATCTACTATGGGATCCGCGATTGGTTCGTCGCGTTGAAGGTGCCACGTGCGCTCAAGCCGGCGCTCGGTGGCTTGGCCGTCGGTCTGATCGGCATCGCGCTCCCACCGATCACGGGCGGTGGCTATGGCTACATGCAGTTCGTGTTGCAAGGCGGCTCGGGGCTTGCGGTGTGGCTACTGCTGCTGTTCACCTTCGGCAAGATCGTGACACTGTCGCTCACCGTTGGGTCAGGTGGATCCGGCGGCGTGTTCGGGCCGACGCTCTATGTCGGGGTCATGCTGGGCGGCGCGTTTGCCGGCGTGCTGCACCTGCTTCACGTCAACATCGACGGCACCTGGCTGGCGGTGGTCGGCATGGCAGCAGTCTTTGCCGGCACCGCGCGGGTGCCGATCGCCGCGATGGTGATGGTCATCGAAATGACCGGCGGCTTTACGCTGATCATGCCAACGATGGTCGCCGTTGCGATCGCGTTTCTGGTGCAACTGATGTTGTCCCGGCATGCGAAGTACCCGACGATCTACGAATGTCAGGTTGGCAGCCCGGCCGACAGCCCGGTCTATCGTGAGGTGTTCTACCAAGCGGCGGCCGATCTGCTGCGCCGCCAGAGTGTCCACCTCGACCGTGACATCCTAACCAGCGAGCTGCAGGCGGCGCTGGACCGCGGCGACGGCGTCGCGCTGCGCGGGCGCAAGGAGCAGCTCTACAGCCTGGTGGTGCCCACGGGCTCGCTGGCGGCCGGCAAGGAAGTGCGCAGCCTGGGCCTGGCAGAGATGGGTGCGCTGATCGTCGGCTTGGTCCGCGGCGAGGCTGACATCATTCCTAGCGGCGGCACTCGGCTACAGGTTCACGATGGCCTGCTCGTGGCGGCGACCGACGACTCGATCGTCAAGTTTCGCGCCCTGATTCAGTCGCCGCAAGGTGGCGCCGAGGAAACCCCCGATGAGACCGCGCGCCAGTCAGCGGCGAGCGACGCGCCGCGTGATTGAGGGGCTTTCGGATTAGCCCGCGGCAGCTTCTGGACCTGTTAGGTCATTGTCGGCTTACTTCTCCGGTGAGCGAAGCAACCGGGCGCAAGAAGAGAGGCTGAGCCGCGATCCACGCAACCACAATGACGACGAGCGAGACAGCGAAGACGCCGAAACCGACCCAACTGGTGTCGTCGCGCATCGCATACATGTGGTTGAGGTTTCGGCGCGCGCCCGTGGCCATCACCAGCGTGACGTGCACGACGATGAAGCCGACGAAGTAGAGCATGACAGGATAATGGATCGCCCGCGCGACACCGATTGGATAGATCCTGTTGAGTAACTTCGCATTCACCGGCCATGCCCCAGACATCCGGATTCCGGTCAGTATTGCGAGCGGCGCAGCGATGAAGACGGTGGTGAAATAGGCCAGCATCTGGAGGCTGTTGTAGTTGACCCAGCCCTCTTCAGTCGGCCAGCTCAGTGACGCGTACTGGATCGCAGTGGACAGCGCGTTGGGGAATACGTCCCAACTGGTGGGAACCAGACGGCTCCACTGTCCCGTGGTGAAGAGCAAGATGTAGAGAGCGATGCCGGCGACCACCCAGAGCGCACTCAAGGTGAGGTGGAACCAGAGATCCAGACTGATTTTCTTCGGCGGATTCTTGGTCTGGATGGTCCCCGTATTGTTGCGGGTCCAGTACGCGCCAGGGCGCTCGGTCGTGCGTACCATCCACCCCGACCGAATGAGCAGCACCATGAGGAGCGTATTCAGGAAATGCAGCCCGCCCAGCCAGACAGGAAACCCGACTGGGGCACCTGTTGGTAACCGAGTCTCACCGGGGAACCTCGCCATGAACGACTCTATCGAGGGCGTCTGGCGCAGCCACTGGGCGAAGAGAACCACCGCCAGCAGAATCACCAGCGCAACGGGGACGATCCAGACGAGCCTGGACCATCTGTTCGCTTTAGTCATCTGTTAACCAGGCGCTGAGATGCATCCCCGAGTTGTGCCACCAAGAGACACCGAAGTGCAAATGGTGTTCGACCAGCAAGGTGCAGTTGACGTAACTTGTGTTCGGCGAGCAAAGTGCGGTTGACGTAACGTCGAATCATGCGCTGCGCGCGACCAAGCGCCGCGAGCTACTCGACCCTATCATCGACTTCGCCCTCGAACAGCGCGCGCGCCACGCACCTACCGAGGATTGGTCCGCCACCCGAGCGTGAGCAGGAACGCGCCGTCCTGGACGGCCTCCACATCGTGCTTCAGCCCTCGTTCGATCACGAGCACTTGGCCTGTCGGCAAATCGACCGTCGCGTCCGGCAGGTGCAGTTGCATGTGGCCGCTGAGCGTGTGGACGGAGGCCGTTTCGTTGGCGCGGTGCTCGGCGATGCGTGCGCCCGCTTTCATCACGATGAGAACGATCCGCATGTCGGCTTCGCGGGTGAGGGTGCGCGCGGCGTGACCGTCGCGCTGGTAGGCGCCCTCCGTTCGTAATTCAGATTCGATCGCGGCAAGATCAAAGGTGGTCATTTCGGGGTCTCCGTTGGCGTTCAGATCGACTGGCGATAGCCGAAGAACTCGTGGTCTTCGTTGTACCCCCCGTGCCCGCCGCCGATCTCGGAATAATTCGCGACGAGCTCAATGCCCGCGATCCACTTGACCTGCTTGAAGCCGAGCTGGACCTCGTTGCGAAGGCGAAGCGGCGCTCCGTGGCCGTACGACAGAGGCGCGCCGTTCATGTCGTAGGCCAGCATCGTCAGGAGGTAGCGCATCTGCTCGATCGGGTGCGCGTCGTAATAGAGGCCTTTGTCCGGACCGTCGCCGAGCGAGTAGAACACCACCCACTTCGCCTCCGCCTTGGGCTTGACCAGGTCGAGGATGGTCTGCATCGTGACGCCGCCCCACTTGGCGACGCCTGACCATCCCTGGATGCAGAAGTGTTGCGTGATCTGTTCATGAAACGGTAGTGCGCGCAGCTGCTCGAGGCTCAGCTCGACCGGGTTGTCGACGAGCCCGCCGATGCGAAGGCGGTAGTCCGCGAAATGACCATCGAAGAGCGCCCGGTACTCGGCCGAATCGGGGTACTTGCCGTTGTGCCAGAAGTAGGGAGAAATGTCCTCCTCGGTGTATTCGCCCGGCGTCGAGTCTGCGTGCTCGAACAGCCGCTCCACCGGGCCAATCAGGGCGAAGCCGACCCGCTGCACCAAGCGGGGGTATCGCAACGTGACGGGCGTCGCCGCGACCCAGGCAATGGTGACCACCACCATCGAGACCGCGAACATGCCGAACCCCACCCAGCCGGCGCCATCGCTTCCCGCGTAGATGTGGTTCAAGTTCCGCAGCGCGTCGGTGGTGAAGACCAGCGTGATGTGAACGACGATGAAGAAGAGAAACCAGCAGAGTACGAGGAAGTGAAGTGAGCGAGCGGCCTGGATGCTGAGAAGCTTGCTGACACGCTTGAACCGGGTCGAGAGCGCGGGCGACATCCCCAGGCCGGTTATCAGCGCGAGCGGCGCCGCCACGAAGATGGTCGTGAAATACGCGAGGCTCTGCAGCCCGTTGTAGGCGACCCAGCTGTTGTCGGCCGGCCAGCTCAGCGAAAGATACTGGAGAGCCGCGGACGCGGCGTCGGGAAAGACCTGCCAGCTCGTCGGGACGATGCGGCGCCACTCGCCGGTCGCAAACAGAAGAACGTAGAAGGCGATCCCGTTGGCGAGCCACAGCACGTCGACGCCGAGATGCCACCAGCGCGCAAGCCCGATGGAATGTCGAATACCCGGCAGCCCGACATGCTTCGGCAGGGTGATCGAGTCCTGCTTCGCAGTCCACAGCGGCGCGTCCGGCACTTTCTTCTGCATGCGGAGCCACTCTCGCCCGGGAGTCGAGTTCCGCGTCCAGTACAGCCGAGGATGGTCGGCCAGGATCTGCAGACCGGCGCGGATGATGAACATGAGGAAGAACAAGTTCAAGAAGTGCTGGATGCGCAGCCAGATCGGCAGCGCGGTGTCGAAGCGGGTGGCGAAGCCGTCCCCCGGATGTTGGAGGATGAACTGCTGGATCGCCGGCTCGGCGCGGAGCCCTTTTGCCACGGCGACCGCTGTCGTCAACGTCACGAAGCCGATCGGGATCAGCCAGAGCAGGTTGAACCATCGGCTCTCGCCGATCCGCATCCGGGGTGCGATCCCGGAGGCGGCAGGGATGGATCCGGCCCAGGTGTCGATGTCGACGATATTTCCTCCGGTCGTGAGCCGCGCTCGAAAGTCGCGCACGTCCTCGGGCGAGACGGCGGGCGGTTTGCGCGCGGCGGACGTCGACGCTTTGCTCTCCGAAGACTTAGCCATCTGTTGACTCCGCCGAAGCTCGTGAATGACGCGAGGAGCTCCGAAGACCAATTGAACATGAGGCTCGCGACCGCGCGGGTCCCTTCTCGTGACGAAGGTACGCGCTCTCACGCTCGACGTGCGGAATGTAGCCCATGAGCTCGATTACGCTCGCTCGGGAGACACCCCTGGCCGCGTCTTGTCGTCACGCTCGTACCTGATCCGGTCGGGAGCGCGCGGGGAGATCGAGCGACGGATCCAGAGCGTCGCGGCGTTTCGATGGATCGCTGGCGATGCGTCAGTAGGTCGCACGAAGGTGGCGACGTTTCAGGTGGCACATCGCGAGGCGCTCGACCGTCTCCTGACAGAGGTGCTCGAGAGCTCGATACACAACTGCATACCCTTATTAGAGTTGCTCGCGCAGAACAATACTACTTCTTTAGGCGTGCATTCAGAGCATGCCAGAGCATCGACTCGAATCCATGCGCAGCACGCTGCTTCTCGCCGATCCTTGCTCCACGATGAGGGGCTCGCCTCAGGTGGTGACCATCGGGCGTCAGGTCTCGTCGTCAGACGAGATCGTCGATTGTCAGCTGACTCGCGAGCTCCACGCGCGACGAGACGCCGAGCTTCTTGAGCAGGCCCGCGACCTGGTTGGCGACGGTTCGAAGAGCGGCGCCGCGCTCCTTGGCGATCTCTGCGTTGGATAGACCACGCACGACGGCGAGCGCGACCTCGCACTCCGCGGGCGTCAGCTTCGGCTTGCTCGATCGCTTGAACGACAAAAGCGCAAGCTCACGCTCGTTTGCGCGGAGCATTCGGCATTCGAGCTCTGCGGGCGCGGCATCTTGCGTCTTCTGCTTCCCCACCTGTCGGAACTACCACGAAGCGGCGGGCGTCTTGTCGCGAACCATCGGAGAGTAAAAAATGACTATGAAAAGAAGTTCGTATGTCAGCGTTTCAGGACCGTTTGCTTTCGCCAGCAGGCGGCGAGCGCGGCGCGAGAATCGACGCCCATTTTGCTCCGCGTGCGCCGGAGAGCGGAGCCGACCGACGACAGCGTGAGGCCGAGCGCGTACGCGATCTCCTTGTCGCGATGTCCCATGGCGGCCATGGTGGCGACGCTTCGTTCGCGTGCGGTCAAGTCTCCCTCGCGACCGACGTCCGGCGCGTTCTTCATGGCGAGGATGAGGCGTTTGCCGTCGGTGTCGAAGTGATCGACGAGAGACCAGCGCCCAGCGACGAGGCCGCGCCAGATCTCGAGCGCGCGCTCGGCATCGTGACGAGTGCTTCGGGCCTCCTGGCGACGCTTGCGACCTTCGTCGAGCTCGAGCCGATGGTCCTTTGCGCTCGCCTCGGCGTGGAGCAGCTTTCCCGACGGCGACAGGATCGCCTCGGCGCGTGCCAAAGGGTCGTGTCCTTCGTGCGTCCGGAGCCGATGCCCCGAGCCGAGATGTGCGGCCACTCGCGTGAGGAGCGTGAGCTCACGCTTGCTCAGGGATTGAAGCTCCAAGAGCGCAAGTGAGATGCAGAGGCCACGGCCGTCCGGGCCTGCAGCGACGATGCCGAGGCTGTCGATGACGGGGGGCTTCCAGAGCATGCGAAACTGCGGCAAGGCCGCGGGCTCGACGCGGATCCCCGACACCTGGCTCGCCGTCCCCGCGCAGCTGCGGCCGAACAGCCGACCGGTGATCGCGGGCGGCAGCCGCTGCCGGGCACCGAGCCATGTAGCGCGGGCGGCATCGCGGCCGAGGACATGCGCCGAATGGATCGAATCGAACACAAAGCCCGAGCGCTCGAAGTGCCACGTGTATTCGAACCAAGTGGCCGTCCGAGATCGCGTCGCGAGCCGAAGTCCCGCTTTCATGACCGCGGAGCACCACGTGCCGTGATTGGGCTGGCCGTCGTAGGCTGCATCGATGAGATCGATGAGCGCTGTGTGGTCGAGGTGGAGCACAGGGAGAATTCGCGGACGGCGTCTCGCGGCGTCGACGCTAAAAGTACCATCGCTGGCCGGAGGCCTCGCGCTCCGCTTCACGACGGATGAAAATGACTATGAAAGATTTCCCCATCTCCGCTGCGTTGCGCGTTGAGACGGACGCGGAGGAGCGAACGGAAATGACCATGGATTCCCGGTGAGCATTCCGCCAAAATGATCTTCAGGAGCCCGGGGGGGGGCTCCGACCGCGATCTGCTCTTGCGTGACAAGTCCGAGAGCGTGCGACGCGCCGTCGTCGAGCGCATCGAACGAGCGCATCGAAGAAGAGCAGGGCTCGTCGGCGCGCGCCTCACCCCGGTGGTGACGCTGCAACGACACGTCGAGCCCGAACCGCCTCCGATCGACGACGGACACGAGTAGCGGAGAGCCCGGCGGCATGAACGGTGCACGAAGGCGACCGAAACGAGGCATGCGCACATGACGAACTACGTGGCAGCGGGCAACCGAATACCCTCCGAGGACCTGATCGACGAGACGCTCGAGGACTCATTCCCCGCGAGCGATCCGCCGCCCTGGACGTTGGGCCTGTCCACTCGAGAGCGGCGGCCCGTTCAGAAGCTTCCCGAGCAAACGAAGCAGGAGCATGAGGCCAGCGCGAGCGTGAGCGGTGCTGCGGAGCCCGAGCGTGACGGTAAGCTGCCATGAGCGCTGACGCGAAAGAGGCAAAGGGGCCCGATCTCGAGCAGGGCGTCGACGCAGCGCAGTTGGAGGACGGCGGCATGGTCGCCGGCCATGTCGGTGGCGAGCCGGTGCTGCTCGCACGGCGCGGCGAGGAAGTATTCGCGCTCGGCAGCGTCTGTACTCACTACGGAGCACCTCTCGCCGAGGGGCTCCTCGTGAACGACACGGTTCGTTGCCCCTGGCATCACGCCTGCTTCAATCTGCGCACAGGCGAGGCGCTTCGGGCGCCCGCGCTTGACCCGGTGTCGCGTTGGCGCACGGACCAGCGGGACGGCAAGATCTACGTCTGCGAGAAGCTCGCGGCCATTCAGCCTCGGCCCGCCTCGGCACCCAAACTGCCAGAGTCGGTGGTCATCGTTGGCGGCGGTGGGGCCGGCAATGCTGCTGCAGAGCTACTCCGCCGTGAAGGGTACGCGGGTCGCATCACGATGTTGAGCGCCGATGCGGCTCTACCATGCGACCGCCCTAACCTCTCGAAGGGTTACCTCTCGGGCGCCGCCGCCGAATCGTCGAATCCGCTCCGCTCGCTCGACTTCTACCGAGATCAAAAGATTGATCTGAAGCTCGATGCCCGCGTTCGTGCGATCCATCCGGCGGAACGCTGTGTGGAGCTGGAGGACGGGAGTCGCTATCCGTTTGGTGCGCTTCTGCTTGCGACAGGCGCGGCGCCGGTACACCTCGACGTGCCTGGGTCGACTCTTCCGCACGTGCACTATCTGCGCACGCTTGCCGACAGCCACGCGATCGTCGGCGAAGCTCGAGCTTCGCGGCGTGCGGTGGTCATCGGCGCGAGCTTCATCGGCCTCGAGGTCGCCTCTTCGCTCCGCCAACGGAATGTGGAGGTGCACGTCGTCGCTCGGGAAGACGCGCGACCGATGGAGCGCATCCTCGGAGCCGACGTCGGGGACTTCCTTCGCAAGCTTCACGAGCAGCATGGCGTGACGTTCCACTTTGGCGCGACAGTCGCGTCGATCGACGCAAAGAAGGTCACGCTGAAGAGCGGCGAGGTGCTGGAGGCCGACTTCGTCGTCATCGGCATCGGCGTAAAGCCGTGCCTCTCTCTCGCCGAGCAAGCCGGGCTCGCCATCGATCGCGGCGTCGTCGTCGACGAGTACCTAGAAACGAGCATTCCCGGTATTTTCGCCGCCGGTGACATCGCGCGCTGGCCGGATCCCTTGAGCGGCGAGCGCATTCGCGTCGAGCACTGGGTGGTGGCCGAGCGCCAAGGGCAGACAGCTGCGCGTAACATCCTGGGCCAGCGAGAACGCTTCGCCGCCGTCCCGTTCTTCTGGACCGAGCAATACGATGTGGGTCTCGCGTACGTCGGACACGCAGAGAAATGGGATACGGCCACGATCGATGGTCAGCTCGACGCGAGGAAATGCACAGTCACGTATCGACGCGGAAGTACGCGCGTCGCGGAAGCGTTCATCCATCGCGATCTCGAGGGACTTCACGCGGAAGTCGAGCTCGAGAGAGCGGGCGTCTCGAAGGCAAAGAACGTCGCTGCCTTCGCCGATGCTCCCTAGTGCACCGCCGTCTCGATGGAATCAAGACATCGAAGGGCTTTCGCTTCGCGAAAGCGGCGGTTGCACTAGCCAATTTACTTGGGCTCCGCCCAAACCCGCGAAGTCGCTCGTGCACCGACGAGGCGTCCTATTGATCCCATATCGACGGCGGTGCACTCGTTCATAGCTGACCCGCTTCCGACACGACGAGTAAAAGCGTCACGCCACAGCGTCCCACCAGAGGCGTTGAGCTTTGCCGGAACGGGTGCGCGCAAGAGGCCCCAGGATGATCGCGACGCCGTCTGTGCAGCGGCCGTATGGGCAGCGAAGGAAACCCGCATGAGCACTTTCGATCCGGACCGCCCCCAGAACCTTAACCGCTACTGGCAAGCAGCCAACTACCTGACGATCGGCCAGATC
>CAJDWT010000112.1_pt1 | contig 17526 bp, 19 predicted proteins | sample 7391671 | NCBI WGS metagenome assembly CAJDWT01 (sample SAMEA7055729, study PRJEB34461) | soil metagenome | biome: terrestrial ecosystem; feature: Peninsula; material: soil | place: Antarctica | collected 2016
GAGCCCAGCGCCAGCGTGACGGCGAGCGCGAAGCCGCCAACCCATCCGCCGCCGACTCCGATGGTGCTCCCGACCAAGGACGGCATGCGGAGGCTCCCGGGCGGTGCGTTCACGATGGGCACCAACGACAAGGCTGCACCGCCGAACGAGCGCCCCGCCCATACCGCGAAGGTCGCTCCGTTTTGGATCGATCGGACCGAGGTGACCGTCGCCGCGTATCGCGCGTGTGTCGACAAGCACGCGTGTGCACCGCCCGCGAAGACGAGCCGCTACTGCACGTTCGAGCTCGGCGACCCCGACCTCCCCGTGTCGTGCGTGCATTGGGCCGACGCCGACGCCTACTGCCGCTTCGCCGGGAAGCGATTGCCGAGGGAAGCCGAGTGGGAGCTGGCTGCGCGCGGAACGACGAACGCGCGCTTTCCGTGGGGAGGCAGCGCGACGACATGCTTCCACGCGGCGACGCTTCTTCGCGAAGGCACGGCCAAGAGCTGCTCGGGCCTGCGGCCGGCGAAGGTCGGCACCCACAAGTACGGCGCCAGCGTCTTCGGCATCCAAGACCTCTCGGGCAATGTCGAGGAATGGACCGCCGACTGGTATGCCGAGAACGCGGCTTCGGGGGCCTCACCGCGATCGGGCGCGAGCCACGTCCTGCGCGGAGGCGGCTGGCTCTCGCCGCCGTCGATGAGCCAGACCACCTCCCGCGACTGGGCGTCGGCGATGGAGGCAGGACCGAACGTCGGCTTCCGCTGCGCGAAGGACTGACCGGCCGGCGCGTCCGCGGCTTTTCTGCGGTGAAAGCGAGCGAAAGAGCGTCGAGGAGCCCGCTTGTTTCGATCGGAACGGCCGATCCCAGCTCGGGCCGCGTCGACCTCGGCGTCGCCCGTGAACGTGCGAGCCGGCTCTTTCCCGGACGAGCAGTTGACGTTAGCCCCCAATGTGACTAACTCGGGGCCCGACAAAAGGGCCATTTTCCTTGCACTCCGACCATCTTGTAATCGCGCGGCTCGACGCGCTCATGCTCCAAAACGTCGGCCCCAAGGCCGGAAGCGCCGCCGCGGCCCAAGGCCAAGACTCCGCACCTCCGAGCACGCCGGCGGCCCCATCGCAGTCGCCGAGCCTCGGCATGGCGTTTCTGCTCCCGCTTTTGATCCTCGTTCCGTTCTTCTTCTTGTCGTCACGACGACAAAAGAAAGAGCAGGCCGAACGCGCGAAGCTGAAGAAGGGTGACCGCGTCGTCTCCACCTCCGGCCTGATCGGCGAGCTCGTAGAGCTGCACGAGAAGACCGCGAAGGTGAAGCTCGCGCCAGGCATCCCGCCGATCGAGATGCTCGCGTCGTCGGTCAGCCCGTACGTTGCGACGGAGGCCGCGCCGACCAAAGACGAAAAGAAAGACAAAGACGCTCTGCAAGACCTGAAAGACGCGAAGGCGAGCGGAAACAAACCATGAGCAATTCCGCCCGCATTGCGTTCTTTCTCGTCGTCCTCGATGCCATCTTTGCCGCCGTCGCGCCGTTCCTGAAGATCGACATCGCGTACCCCGCCGCGATCGGCATTTTGGTCGGTCTCGCCGCGCTCTTCGTGGTGCCGGGCCGGCTCCGCCTCGTCGTCGTGGTCCTCGACTCGCTCGTCGGTGGCTACCTCTTCTTCCGCGCCGATTCGTTCTGGGGCCTCTTCACCTGCGGCGCCATCGTCGTGTGGTGCCTTGTCGGTCTCTTGCCAGTCATGGACGCCAACTGGCGCTTCCGTACCGGCCTCGTCACGGTCGCGTTCTTCAGCGCGACGATCATCTTGCTCCCGACGCTCCAGACGCTGAGCGGCGGGAAGATCCACTGCCCCCAGTACATCAAAGACCGCATGGACTTCCAAATCGCGGCCGGTCTCGACCTCCGCGGTGGTCTCCGCCTCGTCTACACCGTCGAGGTCGAAGAGGCCATTCGCGACAAACGCGACCGCTACGCCGACGAAATGCGGCTCGAGCTCGCGACCATGTACGGCTTCCACTCCGGCGAAGGTCTCATCAAGCACGAAGAGCTCACGAAGCTCGAAGACAAGGTGCGCGTCTCGGTGCCGGAGTCGTCGATCATCCGCCTGAAGTTCAAAGACCCGGCCGACGTCGCCAAGATCGACGAACGTTTCCTCAAGAAGTTCTCGGCCGAGCTCTCGATGCAACCCGGCCCCGCCGACGACGAGGTGACCTTCAAGATCCGCTCGGAGGTCGAGTCGCAAATTCGTGAGCGCGCCGTCACGCAGGCGAAGGACACCGTCAACCGCCGCATCGACGGGCTCGGCCTCAAAGAAGCCTCCGTCACCTCGCGCGACGAGGACATCATCATCGAGGTCCCGGGCGAGAACCAAGCGGACTTCGAGAAGACGAAGGAGACCGTCCGTCTCACCGCTCGTCTCGAATTCAAGATGGTCGACGACGAGAAGGACTTCTTCGGAACGATCAAAGACGAGGATCTCCCGGAAGGGGAGAACATCTCGATTTACCAAGAAAATGCCCCGGCCGGCCCGGGCAAGAGCGTCGTCACGCACTACGCGCGCATCGTCCGTCGCGAGAACGAGACGATGACCGAGTGCCGCGACCGCTTCAAGAAGTGGACGGCCACGCTCTCGGTGCCGGACGACCACCAGATCGGCTTCGAGCCGATCGAGCCTGTCGACGCCGAGACCGGTAAGAGTGAAGAGGTCGGCTGGCGAACCTACTACCTCTTCTCGCGCGCCGAGGTCACGGGCGATCTCATCACCGACGCGAGCGTCGGTCAGCAGCAGGGTCAGGGCGGCGGCTTCGGTCAATACGAGGTCTCCGTCACGTTCAGCCCCGCGGGCGCCGACCGCTTCGAAGAGGTCACGGGCGCGAACGTCCAGCGCCGCTTCGCCATCATCCTTGACGACGTCATCGACTCCGCGCCGGTCATCCGCACCAAGATCGGCGGCGGTCGCGCGAGCATCACCGTCGGCGCAGGCGATCCGAGCTCGCAGCTCGAAAAGGCGCGTCAGCTCGAGAACGTCCTGAAGTCCGGCGCGCTCCCCGCGCCGATCGTCCCCTCGAACGAGCAGCGCATCGGCCCTTCGCTCGGCCGTGACGCCATCGGCAAGGGCGTACAAGGCATGGTCGTCGGCATCAGCCTCGTCCTCGCCTTCATGATCTTCTACTACCGGAAGTCGGGCATCGTCGCCGACGTGGCCGTGCTCTTCAACTTGCTCTTACAAATGGCGGTCCTCGCCAGCTTCGGCGCGACGATGACCTTGCCGGGCATCGCGGGCCTCGCCCTCACAGTCGGTATGAGCGTCGACGCCAACGTGCTCATCAACGAGCGCATCCGTGAAGAGCTCCGTGCCGGACGCAGCATCCGCGCGGCCGTCGAAGCGGGTTACGACAAGGCGTTTTCGTCGATCCTCGACGGCCACGTCACCGTCTTCATCTCCGGCTTGATCCTCGCGCAGTACGGTACCGGCCCGGTCAAGGGCTTCGCCGTCACGCTGATCGTCGGCATCATTTGCAGCCTTTTCACTGGTGTCTTCTGCACCCGTCTGGTCTTCGACTGGTGGGTGCGTCACGCCAAGGTCAAACGCCTCAGCGTCGGCGCGGAATTCTAAGAGGATAGGACGATGGAGTTCTTCAAGCCCGGTCGCACGTTCGACTTCATGGGGAAACGGTGGTTCTGGATCCCGTTTTCTCTCTTTCTTGTCTTCGCATCGACCGTCTCGTTGTTCTGGCCCGGTCCGAACTACGGCACGGACTTCCGGGGCGGAACCGAGATCGAGGTCGCGTTCAAACAGGCGATCACGGTGGAGAAGGTCCGCACCGCGATCGAAAACCTGCACTACGCGACGCCCGACATCGTGCAGGTCGTCGGACAGCAGCCGAATCAGTATTTGATTCGCGTGCAGGAGGTTAGCGTTCTCGACGACGCGCTTCGCGCCAAGCTGAAGGACGCCCTCTGCCTCACCGAGGACACGAGGACACCTGCCGCCGACCCGAAGGCCTGCCCCGAGAACGCCCGCGCGACCGAGGTCAAGTTCAGCCAGGGCGGTGACAAGATCGACGCGCGCTACGAAAACACGCCAGACCTCGACAAGGTCCGCGCGCAGGTAAAGAGCGTTGACGGCGTTTCGCTCCGCGACAGCACCACGAACATCCAAGAGACGAACGCCCGCGATCACCGCGTCGAGATCCAGCTCGAATCCAAGGGTGATCAGCTCATGAACGGTCTCCTCAAGGAGCTCGGTCCCGACGTTGTCCCCGAGCACCCGCTCCGCGTCGAATGGGTAGGTCCGAAGGCCGGCGCGGAGCTCCGCGCGAGCGCGCGCAACTCGGTCGCGATCGCCATCGTCTTCATCATGCTCTACCTCGCGTTCCGGTTCGACCTCCGGTTCGCGCCGGGCGTCGTCGTCGCCAGCGTCCACGACGCGATGGTCGTCATCGGCTTCTTCGTCGTATTCCAAAAAGAGATCACGCTCTCGACGATCGCCGCCGTCCTCACCATCGTCGGTTACTCGATGAACGACACCGTCGTCATCTACGATCGCATCCGCGAAAATCTAGCGAAACACCGCGGTCGTGCGTTCGGTGACATCATCAACCTGAGCGTCTCGGAGACCCTCTCGCGCACCATCCTCACCTCCGGCGCGACGCTGCTGTCGGTCATCCCCTTCTTCATCTGGGGTACGGGCGTCATCAAGGACTTCGCGCTCGCGATGGTCGTCGGAATCATCGCCGGCACGTACTCCAGCATCTACGTCGCCGCTCCGCTCACCGAGTGGATCGACAGCAGGCTCACCCAGAGCGCCAAGAAGAAAAAGAAGGGTCGTAAGGTCCTCCCGGCCGCCCCCGTGAAGATCTGACGACTGCGCTGTCCGAGCCGTCGCGCCTTTTTCTGGACAGCGCAGGCCGTCCGCTTTAGAGAGGCGCCGGGTCTCGAGCGGGTCGCTCGAGACGGGAGGAGCTCAGCCATGATCGCGCGTCATTTCAGCCTCGCCTTGGCGTTCGCCTCGTTCGCCCTGGCATCCACCGCCTCGGCCATCACCGACAAGCACGTGCAGGGCGTGATCACCGCGATCGACGCCGGCTCGATCACGATCTGCGGCAAGCACGTCGTCACCGGCAAGGTCGCACCGAAGGCGCGCATCGTGCTCGACGGTCACAAGGCGTCCTTGTCTGATCTCAAGGTCACGTATGCGGCGCGCGCCGACATGGACCTCGACGACGCGTGGATTCAAATCGAAGCGAGTCGATGAGAACGCGGCTACGCTGAAGCTCGTATGTCTTCGGCCGACCTTCATTCTCAGCACACGAAGGCGCCGTTCGGCGAGACGCTGATCAAGTTCTCGAACGTGCGCAAGGCGTTCGGGCCGAAGGTCATCTTCAGCGGATTCGATCTCGAGATCAAACGCGGCGAGACCATCACGGTCATGGGCGCATCTGGCGTCGGCAAGAGCGTCATGTTGAAGCTGCTCATCGGGCTCCTTCCGGTCGACTCCGGGTCGATCGACTTCGACGGCAACGAGGTCACGAACATGGACGAGCATCGCCTCTTCGGGGTGCGTCGCCGAATTGCCTACCTTTTCCAGGCCGGCGCGCTCTTCGACTCGTTCTCCGTCGGTGAGAACGTCGCCTACGGCCTTCGCGAGCAGTTCTGGAACACGATGAGTGACGAAGAGATTCGCGAGCGCGTCGCGCAGTCCCTCGCGTCGGTCGGCCTGCCCGGCATCGAGGCGATGCGCCCGAGCGATCTCTCCGGCGGCATGAAGAAGCGCGTTGGCCTCGCTCGCACGCTCGCCCTCCAGCCCGAGGTCCTGCTCTACGACGAGCCGACGACCGGGCTCGACCCGATCAACACTGGACGCATCAACCACCTCATCAACGACATCAAGAAGGCGCTCTCGATCACGAGCATCGTCGTCACCCACGACATGGGGACCGCCTTCGCCGTGTCCGACCGCATGGTCATGATTCACCGAGGCCGCGTCCTCATGGTCGGCACGCCAGAAGAGTTCAAGACGACGAGCAACACGTACGTCCGCGACTTCGTCGAGGGGCGCGCGCCGCGCGGCGAGGACGTCGCCTCGCTCCTTTCATCCTCGTGACCTTGGGCCGCCGTCTTCACACGCTTTCATAAGCGTCCGGCGCTGGATGGAGCGATGATGACCGTGCGCGAGGCTCCTCGCGCTCCTTTTCGTCGCGACCGCTACCATGAGCAAATCGATCAAAGTCGGCATTTTCATGCTGCTCGGCATCTTGCTGAGCGCGTTCATCATCTTCTTGATCGGTGACAAGCGGAACTTCTGGCACAAAGAGGTCAGCTATCAGGCCTCCTTCGCCGACGTCGCTGGCCTCAAGCCCGGCGCGCCCGTCCGCATGGGCGGTGTCGACGTCGGCGCCGTGAAGCGCGTCGGCCACTCGCCGAGCATCGCCGACCCTCGCATCTACGTGACGCTCGAGGTCGTCGCGACCGAGTCGGAGCGCATTCGAGAGACGACGATCGCCACGGTCTCGAACAAAGGCCTCTTGGGCGACAAGATGATCGAGCTCACGAGCGACGGCACCGGCGCGCCCATCGAGCCCGGACATCTACTCAAGACCGAAGAGCCCGTCGACTTCTCCAAGTACCTCACGAAGGTCCAAGAGATCATGGACAAGGCCGAGAAGGCCGTCGACAACGTCGAGAAGGGGACGCGCGCCTTCAGCGATCCGCGCTTCGCCGAGGACGTCAAAGGCTCGGTCGGCGATCTCCGCATCATCATGGACGGCATCGCCCAGAACGACAGCATCGTGCATCGCATGCTCCTCGATCCGCATGAAGGAGCGAAATTCGATCGCGTGCTCACTCACGCCGAGAGCGTGTCGGCCAACATGGACGACTTCAGCGCGCACGTGAAGAACGGCCCTGGCCTCGCCCATGCGCTCGTCTACGATGGCGACATGAGCAAGAACGCCGCTGGCGCGCTCGACGAGCTCCACCAGGATCTCGTCGCGATTCGTCAGGGCAACGGCATCGTCCACATGCTCGTGTACGGCGACAACGAGACGCAGCACTTGATGGGCAACGTCAACGCGATGAGCGACGACATGCGCGAGATCGTCGCCAACATGAAGGCCGGCAAAGGGACGATCGGCGCGCTGCTCGTCGACCCGAGCATCTACGAGGACATCAAGAGCATCGTCGGCAACGTCGACCGCAACGACGTTCTGCGAGCCTTGGTGCGCTACTCGATCAAAGCGGACGAGAGCCACACGCCGCGCGTCGAGGTCAAACCCTAGGCCTTCTTCAGGGCTCGGGCTCGTTCAGGTGGCCGCCGGCGGGCGAGGCGTTCCACCAGGTCTGGTCGGTCTTGCCTTGGCGCATGACGGTGAGGCGCAAGATGTCGATCTCGAAGATTGCGAAGCCGCCGAACGGCTGCGGATCGCCACCGAGATTCAGCGCCTGCGCGCCCAGGCCGACCTGGAAGCCGTAAGGCATGCCGAGCGTGAAGATTCCCTGAATGGGGTAGCGACCGTAGGCGCCGAAGGAGCGGATCTCGGGGCCGATGTCGAAGGCGGCGCCCCATTGCCCACGGGCGAAACCGCCACTCGCGAAGCGAGCCGAGACGCCGACGTCGGTGCCGAGGCCAAAGTAGGTGACGCTGCGGAAGATGCCGCCGAAGACGAACGGCCTGCGCGGCGAGGTGCCGACGCCGAGCGAGGCGGTGAAGAGGCCAGCGCCCGCGTTCACGCCACCGGTGGCAGACGAGTGCTCGAAGCCGGCGCCACCGCCGAATGCGAGCCACGACGAGACGTCGGCACGTGCGGGCGCCGCCACGAACAAAGCGGCGGAAGCGGTCAGCGCGAAGGCGAGCCTGTTCACGGCGGGAACGTGATTAGCATGATTGCCCGCGCAGCAGGCAACCGAATCCCCCGCGCTTCGGTCAGGTGGGCTGAGGGGTTGCTCAGGCCGAGCGCTTGAGCGTCGCGCCGGTCTCGCGGACCACGCTCTGCGGCGCAGATTCGGGCGGATTGGCGGCAGCCCGATACGCCTGAACGCGCGCGAGGACGATCTTGGCGACCTCGGTGTCGTAGAGGAGCGTGTTGTGCCCACGATGACGGAGGACGATGCGCTCGCCGTGCTCGAAGAACGCGCTCTCGACCGGGAAGACCAGCTTGTCGGCGGTGCCGACGATTGACGTGTGCGGGACGTGGAGCGAGGCGCGCTCGCGGAGCTCGGCGAGCAGCTCGCTCGCGGGATGGAGGTCGGCGCCGACGAAGTAGGGGAACATCGACGCTGCCTTCGCCCCACCGAAGGGGCTCGCCAGGGAGATGGTTTGGGCGACGCGAAGGTGGCCGCCGAGCTCTTCGACGTACCAGCGAGCGACGAGACCTCCCAAGCTGTGACCGACGATGTGCACGCGTGCGTCGCGCGGAATGCGGTCGATGAGCTTGGCGAGGCTGAGCGCGATGCGCTTCACGCCGACGCCGGGGAGATGCGTGAACGTCGCCGAGTGGATCTGTTCGGCGTCGAGCCGCTTACGGAGCGGACGGAACACGCCCGCGGTCGCGAGAAAGCCGTGCACGAGCACGACGACATCCTCACCCGTCCGCGGCGTCGGCACGTTCGGCGTGAAATCGAGCGGCCACGCGACGCACTCGCGCAATGTGGAAATCGCTTCGACCCCCATCCATTTACTCTCTCGGAGTTTGCGTCCCATGCGAGGCAACTGAGAAACAAGCACGATCCGTGCGCGTTTTTCCAGTTTTGGACGCGTCTTTTTTTCGAAGGGTCGTGTGGTGCGAGACGGTGGTAGAAGGTCGTCTGCCGTGTTCAGCCTGGTCTTCTCGCAGCTCATCGAGGTCGGAGACGACGACATCGATTTCCTCGGTCACGCGAGCAATCTGTCGTATTTGCGCTGGGTCCAAGAGGCTGCGATCGCGCATTCGGCGGCGGTCGGTCTCGACTACGAGGCCTACAAAAAGCTCGGTGGTGTGTTCTTCATCCGCCGCCACGAGATCGACTATCTGCGTCCGGCCTTACGCGGTGACAAGCTTGAGGTGCGAACGTGGGTCGACAGCGCAGTCGCGGCCAAGACCCTCCGCCTGACTGAGATCATTCGGGTCGAAGACGGCAAGATGCTCGCGAAGGCGAGCACGATCTGGGGCTTCGTCAACACGTCGGGACGGCCGGTGCGCATCCCGCAAGTCGTGCGGATGGCGTTCACGAAACCCGATGACGCTGATGGGGCTGCCACATGAGCAATGCGGACAAAATCGAAGGCGCCGACGCGGCCGATTGGGACGCGATCGAAGAGGCGACCGAGCTCCTGCACGAAGAGCGTTTCTATGAAGCGCTCGTCTTCTTGCGTGACGTCATCAAGGCCAATCCGAAGAACGCCTACGCGTTCCACTTCCTCGGCGTTGCGCTCTACGAGACCGGTGAGCTCGAGGCCGCCCGTGATGCGTACCGAGCAAGCGTCGCGCGGGCGCCGCAGTACCTCGGCGCGCGGGTCGCGCTCTCGCACGTCTTGCGGCAAATGGGCGACACGCGCGAAGCGTTGCGCGAAGGCATGGCCGCGCTCGCGCAGGTGCCGGGCGACCCCGACGCGCTCCATTCGATCGGCCTCACCTATCTCGCGCGGGACGACAAAGCAGCGGCGCGCAAATACCTCGAGGCGTTCCTCGCGTCGGGGCCCGAGGTCGAGGTCGCTGAAGAAGTTCGCGCGATGCTCGTGGGCGAAGAAATGAATTGAGGCTCATTCCCCGCGGGAAATGAGCCTCTTTGTCGACGCCACGAAGAACGCCAAATAGCGAGCAGGCTTGCTCGCGTCGAGGCAATACGAGCAGGCTTGCTCGCGTCGAGATTACGGAGTCTGCGCGCAGTTCTCGAACTTGAACATCGCCGAGCCATCGCACGTGCGACCCTGCGACGCGTAGGTCGCCTTCGGACAGTCGATGTCGGCCCAAACGCGGCCGGCGGCGACGCCTTCGTAGGCGTTGTTGCTCGAATACGTGACGGTGCAGTCGGACTGGTTGAAGTTGCCGGTGTCGGCGCGGGCGAACGAGGCCGAGATGCCCGTGATGGGTGAGTCGAGGCTGACCGAGGGCGTATTCGCCAAGAAATGGCCGACGATCGTGACGGCGCCTTGCGTGCCGTTCTTCGCGGTGGCCTCGACGTGGAAGCCGTCGGTCTCCGGGTAGACCTTGCACGAGATGCTGACCGTGTTGCCGCTGTTCTGGTCGCCGTCGAAGACGGAGGTGGAGTTGAACGGGTCGCCGATCGTGACCCACGGGTTGCCCGGCGCGAGCTGGCATTTGGTCTGGTCGTTCACGCCCGTTTGGTTGCCGGCGCCGACCGTCGACGTGAGGAGCACGCGCGACGTCGACGGGTCGTCGCTGCTGCACGCCGGTAGCGCGCACAAGAGGTAGCCCGCGAGAGGAACGAGGATCGACACACGCTTCAAGACGCTCATCTGGGTCTCCTTCGGAGCAAGAGCTCCAACGCCAAAGTTAAGGATAATCGAAACTGCCTTCATTTCACACTTCGTGCACGAACCGTGCGTGCAGCCGTCTTTTTTCGTGGGTCTCCCGGGCGCGTTGCCTCGGCAAGCGCGCAGAGCTGCCGCCCGCCTAGTGAATGGCCGCTCGGCTCAGGTTTTTGCTGCTGCGGCGAAGCCGGCCTCGAGATCTGTGCGCAGATCTCCTACGTCCTCGATACCCACCGACAACCGGATCAACCCGTCGCCGATGCCGAGGGCGCGGCGAGTTTCGGCCGGGATGCTCGCGTGGGTCATGAGGGCCGGGTGCTCGGCGAGCGACTCGACGCCGCCGAGGCTCTCGGCGCAGGCGAAGATGCGGAGCGCTTTCAGAAACGCGGTCGCGGCCGGCACGCCACCTTTGACCTCGAAGCTGATCATGCCGCCGAACGCCTTCATCTGCTTGGCGGCGACGGCGTGCCCGGCGTGCGACTTCAAGCCTGGGTAGAGCGCTCGGTCCACCTGCGCGTGACCGGCGAGCCAGTCGGCCAAGGTGCTTGCACTCTGCACATGTTGCCGCATGCGTACGCCGAGGGTCTTGAGCCCGCGGAGGACGAGGTAACAATCGAACGGGCTCGGCACCGCGCCGGCCGCCTTCTGGACGAAGTGCAGCGTCTCTGCGAGCGCGTCGTCGTTCGTCATCGCGACCCCGCCGACGACGTCGGAGTGACCATTGAGGTATTTCGTCGACGAGTGGACGACGAGCGTCGCTCCGAGCGCGAGCGGCTGCTGGAGCGCAGGGGTCGCGAACGTGTTGTCGACCGTCAGCATCACGCTCTTCTTCTTCGCGACCGTGGCGATGGCGGCGATGTCGAAGATCTTGAGGAGCGGGTTCGAAGGGGTCTCGAGCCAGATCATCTTGGTCTGTGGCGTGACCGCCGCCTCGACCTTCGCCGGGTCCGTCATGTCCATGAACGTGGCGGCGATGCCGAACTGCTTCATGACCTTGTCGAAGATGCGGAACGTGCCGCCGTAGACGTCGTCGCCGACGATGACGTGGTCGCCGCTCTTCAGGGTGAGGAGGATGCTCGTCGTCGCGCCGCAGCCGGAGCCGTAGGCGATGGCATGCTTGGCCCCCTCGAGGGCGGCGAAGCACCTCTCCAAAGCATCGCGGGTTGGGTTTCCCGCTCGGGAGTAGTCGAAACCCTTGTGGTTTCCGGGGCCATCCTGGGCGAAGGTGCTCGAAAGCACGATCGGTGTCATGACCGCGCCCGACACCGGGTCGGGCTCTTGGCCGGCATGAATGGCGAGGGTGTCGAAGCCGAGCTTGGAATCGTCGTGGCGCATGCGGTGCGACCATAGCACTGCCGGTGAAGGTCCATGTATAAGCGAGGCCAATGAAACGGCTTACGCTCAAACACCTCCTCGCCTCGATCGCTCTCTTCACCCTGACCGCCCCCGCGTTGATCAACTGCGGCTCGATGCCGAAGGTACCAGGGGCCCCCGACTTGCCCGGTGTCCCCGGCGCATGTCCGGACTTCTCGAGCGCGGACGCGGTCGCGAAGATCGACTTCGCCTCCGAGTTCAAAATCAAGGCGGACGTCGGCGCCAAGCTCAAGGCTGGCGTGCAGGCCGCGGCCCAAATCCAGGAGTTCTCGGCGAAGCTCGACGCGGACCTCAAAGACGCGTGCGGCGGCCTCGCCAAAGATCTCGGCGCGACCGGCGACTACAAGACCGGTGAAGAGGCCTGCAAGGCCGCGATCAAGGTCATGGGCGACGCGAAAGCGAAGCTCGGCGCCAACGTCAAGATCGGCCTCGACGTCGTTCCGCCGCGCTGCGAAGCGTCGATGGACGTGATGGCCGACTGCGCCGGCAACTGCGACGCGTCGGTCAAGGGCGGCAGCGCCAAGGTCGAATGCGAGCCGGGCAAGCTCTCGGGCTCGTGCGACGCGCAGTGCTCCGGCACGTGTGACCTCAAGGCGTCGGCCAAGTGCGACGGCACCTGCGAAGGCTCGTGCGACGCGACCTTTAAGGGCTCGTGCGGCGGCACCTGCAACGGCAAGTGCGACGGCAGGAACGTCAAGGGCACGTGCAACGGCACCTGCGACGCGGCGGCGAAGTGTGACGGCACGTGCACGGGCTCCTGCAGCGTCGAGATGAAGGCGCCCAAATGCATGGGCGAGGTGAAGCCCCCGGAGATGAGCGCCGAGTGCAAGGCTCACTGCGACGCGAAGGTGAACTCGAACCTCGAGTGCAAGCCGGCGAAGGTCACGCTCCGCATCGAAGGTTCGGCAGACGCGAAGCTCGCGGCGACCTACAAGGCCGCGATCGAGAAGAACCTCCCGGGCGTCCTCAAGATCGCCATGGGCATGGCGAAGCAAGCAGGTGAGGTCGCCGGCAACGTGCAGGCGGTCGTCGAAGGTCTCCAGGGCGGCATCGAAGGCATCGCGAAGGCGAGCGCGGACCCGATGGCCAGCGGCCGTCTCGTCGCGTGCGTCGCGGCTCCGTTCAAGGGCGCGCTCGACGCCGCGGCAAGCGTGAAGGCGAACGTCAACGTGTCGGTCGACGTCAAGGCAAGCGCCTCGGCGAGCGGCAGCGCCGGCGGCAAAGCGGGCTGACCCAAAAAAGACGGGTGCCCCCACCCGCCGCGTCCTCGCCGGCTTCGCCGGCTGCGGGCGCGTCGACCTCCCCCAAATCGCCGCCTCCGGCGGCTCAGGGGGAGGTTTTTTTTGTCCTCACGACGGGATCTGAGCCGAGAGAAACGTCGCGATCGCGTCGAGCTCGGCGGCGCGTCGACCCGAGCGCGCGCTCGCGCGAGGCGCCGGCAGCGCGACGCCCATGGAGTCGCGAAACTCGTGCATCGTGCCGACCCCTTTGCCGAGGAACACGCGTGCGGTCCGGCGCAAATCGATCTTCTCGCCGGCGAGCACGCCGCCGAGCTTCTTGAAGAGCGACATCGAATAGGTACCCCAACCGCAGAAGACGTCGTTCGGCCGTACGAACGCGCTCCACCGCGTGAGCAGCTCGTCCACGCCGATTCCGGCGCGCAGCTCGACCTCGGAGAGCTCGGTGTGCTTCGGGGTCGAAGGAGCGATCGGCAAGCGAGGCGCGACGATCGCGTCGAAGGTCTCGCCGGTCGCCGGGCGACACGCGGTCCATTGCACGAGCTCGTCGGGGCACTCGCTCCGCTCGGTCGCGGCGTACGGCCACGCGTTCGCTTCGGCGTGGACACACACGAGATCTTCGAAGCGCTCACGGAGCAGGAGCGGGATGCGCGTGCGCGGATCGACCGGCACCTTCGATGATTTCTTCACGTGGCGCGGCCGGCTGTTTTTGCCGACGTACGACAGCTGGGCGTCGACCATCGCGCGGAACGGGTCGAGCATCGCGAGGAAGCGATCGTCGCGTTCGAGCGCGGAGAGGACATGCACCAGCGCTTCGATCGTCGACACGTAGTCGTCCTGCGGCTCGCTGCGAATGCGGTATTCGCTCGGCGCAGGCGGCCGGAACGCATAGCGCGGAAGCTTTGCGATGTCGGGGTTCAGGTTGACGAGCTTCTTCGCCTGCCACCACGTGCCGTCGACGACGACGAGCGTGATCGGACCCTTCGGCGGATCCTGCTCGACGTCGATCGCGCCCGGGCCGGGGTAGAGGAGCGCAGGTGGTCGGAGCGGGTCGGCGTAGAGCACGTCCGGCGGCAGATGGAGGCCGACATGCAGCTCGGACGACGTGAGGCAGCGCGCAGCGATCCGCGCGGTGTTGATCGGCACGCGACGCTCGCGTGGGTGCTGCAAAATCACGACGCGCGTCGTGGTCGCGAGCGGACGCACCCAGCTACACCAACACACGACCTCGGGCCTGCCGCAGCCGAGGCACACCGGGCGATAGTCGAGCGTCACGCGCGCATCTTACACGCGGGCTCCGGCCGCGCTGGAATCAGGCGCTCTTGCGGGCGAGGAGGTTCTGCGCTTCGCCGACGAGGCGATCGACGGCGAGTGGCTTGTGAAGCAGGACGATCGAGGAAGGCGCCTCCACGTTGCGCATCGAGGTCCAAAGGATGATCCGCTGATGAACGTCGAGCACCCCTTCGAGGAGCGCTTCACGGACGAGGGCCAACCCGTTGCCGTCGCCGAGCGAGAAGTCGGTCACGAGAATGGAGGGATGCGGGTGCTGGCGGAGGGTGTTGAGCCCTTCCTCCTTCGACCCCGCTTGGAGGACCTCGAAGCCAGCACGCTCGAAGGCCAGCGCCACGAGCTCGCGCGTGTCCTCATGGTCCTCGACAAGGATCACTGCCGGTCTATCGCTGCTGCTTCCGTCCGCGGCCATGGCGCAATGATCCTTCTCCGCCTAGAGCATTGCAGACGCCGTTCCATTCGAATTTAGGCTAAATTATTGGGTTTTGCCGGTCTACTGGGAACAGAAGCGCCACAGCCGCTGCGGACGCGTCTCACTCTGAGGGCATAGGTGGGCTGCGGCTCGGCTCACGCGGTGTTCGCGATGAGCGCGCCCGTGTCGCTCAGTCCCCGCCGGCGTCCTTCGGGCAGCTCGTCGGCAAGTTCACCTTCTTGACGGGCGGGATGCTCCGCAAGTAGGCGACGACAGCGCCGGCTCCGGCTTCGTCGATCGAGCCTCCGAACTGCGGCATCACGCAGAGCTGCTCGCCGTCTTTGTCGATCCCGATTCGAATCGCGCGCGCGATCTCGTCGTCGGTCCAACAACCGAGGCCGGTGGTCGGATCCGGCGTCAGGTTCCTCGCGAAGGCGTTGAGCCCGATCGGCATATCGCTCCCGGAGAGGTCGCCGGTATGACAGCCGTGGCAGCCGAAGTTCTCGACGAGGTCCGCGCCGGCGTCGATCAAGTCGGCTCCGTAGATCGCGGCGTCGGGTGCGCTCGTGCACTGGAAGTTGGCGTCGGGCGCGGCGTCGCCATCGGCGGTCGGCGCGTCTCGTGCGGCATCGAGCGCAACGCTCGCGTCTACGCCGACCGGTTCTGCGCGGTCCTCGCCGCTGCAGCCCGCGAAGGAGAGGGTGCCTGCGACACCCGTCATGATCACCGCCCCAAGCAACGCTCGTTTTGTGACGTGGCTACCCATGTCCATCTTCCGTAGCAAGGAACGCACGCGCTCTCCAGGGCTGCGATTGCTGCGGATAAGCTGCTGTAGGGAGGAGCCCGATCGAGCCGCCGGTCGTTCCAGCCTGGAACATGGTGTCTCCGAGCTCGGCTCCCCATATCGGGCAACGCAGCCGAAAGACGTGGATGGCACGGACCGTGCTCACCGTCATCGTGTGACTTCGAGTGACGGAGGATGCCTTGCTTCATACGATTGGCCGATCAGTACGTGACGAGAGCGTGTGCGGGCTGCTTCGCGCCTGCCACACGCGCATACGGTTCTTTCTCGACACGGCGATCGCAGTCCAGAGCTCGAGCGCACCTGACGCGGCGATCGTCGATGCCTGCAACGACGTCGAGCGCTACTTCGGCATCGCGTTTCCTCTTCATCTTCAAGACGAAGAAGAGAGCATTCTCCCTCGCATTCGCGGTCGCTCCTCGCGGGTCGACGACGCGCTCGGGCGGATGAGCAGCGATCACGTCGCTCACGCGGCGCCGCTCGCAGCGTTGCTCGAGCTCGCCGTGACCGTACGGGGGAGCGCGAACGATCAGGTCAAGAGAGACGCGTTGGCATTGGCGGCCGGCGCGCTTCGTGTCGAGCTCGAGCGCCACCTCCAAGAGGAGGAGGCGATCATCTTCCCGGCGATCGAGCTGTCGCTTTCGAACGACGTGCAAGCGCAGGTCGTGGTGGAAATGCGCGCGCGACGGCGTCCGTCGTCACCTTGATCTTGAAGCTCTTGCATCCTTCTTTGGACAATAAAACCCTGAGGCCGACCGCATGACGACGCATTTGCATCAACAGAGCGACAAACTTTATGTCTTCGACGCACGAGGCATCGCGAAGCGCTTTCGCCACGCGGCCATTTTCGGCGCCTTCGAAGCGCTGGTGCCGGGCGAGACGATGCGCTTTTGCAACGACCACGATCCCTTGCCGCTCCTCGACCAACTGCGCACGCACTTCGGCGCGCAGGTCGCGATCGCCTACGTCCAAAGAGAGCCCGGAGAGATCGTGATCGATTTCGCGAAATCCTGAGCACGAGCAGCACCGTGGCACGAAAACGGCATATTCTTTTGTGATGGGCCCCATCGAAACGTGGTTGAGCGCCGATCATTGGCGGATGGATCGGCTGCTCGCTGCAGCCTGCGCCAACGACGCGATCGACCACGCTTCGTTCGAAGAATTCCGGCGTGGCCTCCTTCGCCACATCGGGATGGAAGAGAAGATCCTCCTCCCGTTCGCGCGTGAACGGCGCAACGGGGTTCCACTCGAAATCGCGCGAGCCCTCCGCGTGGATCACGGGCTTCTCGCCAAGCTCCTGGTTCCGACGCCGACCGTCGCCCTTTGCCATCGGCTCCGTGAGGTGCTCGATCGTCACAATGGGACCGAGGAGGGCGACAACGGGCTCTATGCGGTGTGCGACGCGCTCGCCGGAGACGATGCAGGAAAGGTCGTCGCCATGCTGCAGAGCGCGCCCGAGGTCCCTCCCGCCAAGCACTACGACGGCCCCTTGATCACCGAGACGCTCGCAAAGAAGTGATCCGGGGCCATGCTCCGAGCCCACCGCGCATGCGATCTCGAGGAAGGTGACCGTAGGGCCCGTCGAGTGACTCGCGGGCGCGCTTCTTATTGCTGCTGCTCTCGGTAACCGCGAAGTTTTCGCCAGAGCGTATTGCGACCGATGGCGAGCACGCGCGCGGCCTCCACCTGCGAGCCGCCGCACGCCTCGAGCACGTGAAGCACGTGGTCACGCTCGATCTCCGCGAGCGGCCGGAGCTCGCCCGACCGGATCGTCGACGAGACCGGCAACGCGACGAGATCTTCGGGCAAGTGGTGCACGTCGATGACGCCGTCATCGGAGAGGGCGGCGCCGTGCTTGATGACATTTTGAAGCTCGCGCACGTTGCCCGGCCAAGAGTGCGCTTCGAGGATGCGCAGCGCCGCAGGGGAGAGCCGAAGCCCCTCTCGTTTCTCGT
>CAJDWT010000214.1_pt1 | contig 17393 bp, 18 predicted proteins | sample 7391671 | NCBI WGS metagenome assembly CAJDWT01 (sample SAMEA7055729, study PRJEB34461) | soil metagenome | biome: terrestrial ecosystem; feature: Peninsula; material: soil | place: Antarctica | collected 2016
CAAACGCGTGCTCGCCGAGAACGGCCCGGCCGGTCTCTACGTCTTCGACGAGGTCGACGCCGGCGTCGGTGGCGGCGTGGCCGAGGTCATCGGCCGGGCCATCGCAGATGTCGCCGCGCACCGCCAGGTGCTCTGCATCACCCACCTCGCGCAGATCGCCGCGCAGGCCGGGACCCACTTCGTCGTCGACAAATCAGAGGCGAAGGGGCGCACGACGACCACCGTCCGCAAGCTGTCGTCGAAAGAGCGCACCGACGAGATCGCCCGAATGATTGGCGGCGTGCGCGTCACCGACACGGCCCGCAAAGCCGCCGCTGAGATGCTCCGTAGCTAGCTTCGCCAGAGGCGAGCTCCCCAGAAAGACGTTGCGGCTTAGACTGCGAAGAGGGCGGCGACGTTCTCGCTCGCCTTGAGCGTGGTCTTTCGCTTGGTGAGGACCTCGCAGCCGGTCCGCGTGACGACGACGGTGTGCTCGAACTGCGCCGACAGGCTGCCGTCCGACGTACGGACCGTCCACTTGTCTCCTTCGTCGACCTCGACCTCCCAGCCGCCGATGTTCACCATCGGCTCGATCGTAAAGACCATTCCGGCCTTCATCCGATCGCCGGTTCCGCGCTTGCCGTAGTGCTTGACCTGCGGCGGCTCGTGGAATTTGCGACCGATCCCGTGGCCGACGAAATCACGGACGACGCTGCAGCCTTGCGCTTCGACGTATTCTTGGATCGCCGCGCCGATGTCGCCCATCCGTGCGCCTTCTTTGACCTCGGCGATGCCGAGCTCGAGCGCCTTTCTGGCGACCTCGGTGCAAAGGCGCGCCTCGGCGCTCGGCGTGCCGACGTAGAACGTCGCCGACGTGTCGCCGTGGAAGCCTTTGAAGAGGGTGGTCACGTCGACGTTGACGATGTCGCCGTTCTTCACGGTCTCTTTGCCTGGGATGCCGTGGCAGACGACCTCGTTGATCGACGTGCAGACGCTCTTCGGAAAGCCGTGGTAGTTGAGCGGCGAAGGGTAGGCCTCGCGCTTGATCGTGTCGTCGTGGACGATCGTGTTGATGTCTTCCGTTGACATCCCCGCCCGCAGTTTTTCGCCGACCAAGAGCAGCGTGTCGGCCGCCATTTGGCAGGAGACGCGGATCGCATCGACTTCTTTGGGGCTATGGATCTCGATGTTCACGTGCTCGTCTCGATTCTTTCTTCGATTAGTTGTTCGTGACCTGCACGTGCGCGGTGGCGTTGTGCGCGGCCGCGACCACGTTCTTGGCGTCCGGCGAGAGATGAAAGTGCCATTCGCCCTCCCCGTCCGATCGGACGAACTCGCGTAGGAAGACGACGAAGGTCTTGCCCCCGAGCTGCGTTTGCATCGTGCGCACGATGCCGGCCGAAGGGCTGTCACCGTTGAGGTGGAGGGTGAAGTCTTCGCGCGGAGGGTTGTCCCCGCCCACCTTTTGGAGGGTGTGGAAGGCGAGGTCGTAGCGGGCGCCCGCGCCGTCGCCGTGCGAGGTCACGGTCTCGATCTTGACCCGTAGGATGGCGTCGCTCGTTTGGGCCCGCTCCCGGAATTTCGGGTCACTTCGCGGATCTGTAGCCGGCTCGAAGGCGAGCCCCACCGCCTGCGGCTCGATGGCGTCGTCGAAGAGCTCGACCGACCTTCCGGCATAGGCGGGGAGGGGACGGTCGGGGAACTGGCCATCATGACCAGAGCCGCCGCGGGCCGCCAGAGAGCCTCCTGCCAGAGAGATAGCGAGGAAAAAAACGGCGGAGGACCACAAAAACCCCCGACGAGCGCTCGACGACATCACCGCTCTCTTACATCATTTTGCGGCCTCCGCCGTCGAACATTGGCCCCTCGGACTCGATTCGCCGTAGGGTTTTGCGTGAAAGCCGATCGCAGGACTTTGTAAAGCCATGCTAGGTTCCGCGCCGTTCTCGAGGATTTTTTTCGGAGACCACCTTTGATCATGCGCCGACTCTCTCGCCTTCGCTCTGTCGCTCCGTTCGCCCTCGCCTGTGTTGTCGGCGTCGCCGGCTTCACCACCCTTGCGAGCGCAAGCCCGCCCGCAGCCGCAGCCGATCATGGCGCGCCGACCGTGAGCTCGCTCGCCAACCAGCTGGAAGGCTTCACGTACGGCGAGAGCCATGCCGACGTCACGAGGGCCTACAACCAGGTCGGCGGCGTTTTCGACAAGGAATACAACCCGATCCTGATCAAGATGCAGCCCGGCATCCGCATGGAAGCGACCGAGGCCGAGCGTGACCGCAAGAAGAACGCGGTCGCGGGCAGCTTCATCGAGTTCGGCGACATCCCGCTCGGCTTCGATACCACCGGCCTCATGGGCGAGTACTCGTACAAGAACCACGAAGCGGTGCAGATCGTCCGCCGAGACTGGGGCCGCCGCTTCTTCTTCTATTTCGGCTCGTCGCCGAACGACAAGCTCTGGAAGCTGTACGACGAGGTGAAGCTCGGCGACGGCATGCCGTGGGGCAAGAGCTATCAAGAAGCGGTGCAGAAGATGACCGGGAAGCTCGGCGTCGCCGGTCGCGCGCGTCCGGCTGATCCGGCCAAAGGGTTCAGTCGCGCCTACACCGAATGGCAGGACTCCAACTCGCACCTCCGCGTGATCGACCGCACGGGCGAAGGGCTCGTCGGCGTCGCGATCAACTCGCGCTCGATCGAAGCGAACCTGCCGAGCCTCCGCGCGAACAAGGTCGAAGACCCGTTCGCGATGGATCCGTCGGTCGCGGCCGCCACCGCGGGTCGGCTGAGCGATCCGGACGCGATGAACGCGCAACCGGACGCCGGCACCGGCAAGCCCACCAAACCCAAGCACGGCAAGCATTGAGCTTGCTCACCTGACGCTGGACCCGATGCCGTCGAAAGATGGCATCGTCGTTTAACCGGCGCGGAGACGGGATCCGAACGACGGTTCGATCTTTTCGGCGTTCGCGAGGGAGCTCGCTGGCATCGCCATCGAAGGCGAGAGCGCAGCCGAACGCTGGTTAGATCTTCTCGGCGTTCGCGAGGGGGTGAAGGCCCGTCGTCACACGGAGCTTCGCCTTCGGCAACACACGGGCGATCACCGGCTCGAACATGCGCTCACGACAAATCGAAACGCCTGGGCAGCCTGCACACGCGCCCGTCAGGTGCAGGTGGATGTCGTCAGCGGTGGCGGAAACGACGTAAATCTCCCCGCCGTCGGCGTGCACCAAAGGCGCGAGCACCTCGCGGCAAACTTTCAGGACCGTCTCGCGCGCGTCTTGGGCCACTTGCGACTGTCGACGCTATCACGATTGATGGCCCTTTCGCGGAAAGACAGCGTTTATACTGAAAGGGTCGCGGCCTTTTGCCCGTCCATCGCGAGAGGCGCACGCGCCTCGCATTCGGAGATCTCGTGGCACGTTATCGTCTTCGCTTCCTCCTCCAAGAGTTCGACCTACCGCGCGGGGTCACTCTCATCGGGCGGAGCTCGGATTGCCACGTCACGATCGAAGATCCGCTCGTTTCTCGTCAGCACGCGCGCATCGTCATCGACGACGAAGGGCCGAAGGTCGAGGATCTCGGGAGCAGAAACGGCATCAAGGTGAACGGCACGCTCGCACGCGGCTTCACGACGCTGAAAGACGGCGACCGCCTCCGCATCGGCACGCAGGAGCTCGTCTTTTGCACGGTAAGCGTGCAGGCCACGACGCCGATGACCGCGAAGACCACCGGCTTCTTGCGCTACTGCGCCTCGTGTCGGCTCCCGTACCCGCAAGAGCTCGCCGCATGCCCCTCGTGCGGCGCGACCGAGCAGGTCGACGAAGAGGCGCTCAACGGACCGAGCGGCGTGGCCACGCAGAACACGTGGGGCATTCAGCTTCTCATCGAAATGATGGACAAGGCACTACGAGTCGGTCGCATCGCGGACGCGGTGCGGGTCGTTCAGCGCGCCAAGACGCAGCTCGAAGAGACCCTGCCGACCGGTATGACGATCGAGCCGGACAAGGTGCACGCGCTCGCGACCTCGACGCTAAACGTCGCACACGCGGCCGAAGAGCCCCAGTGGGCGTGCTGGATCGCTCATCTTTATGGGCAGCTCCAGCTCGCGCCATCGGACCCGGTCCTTGCGCTGCTCGCCGAGGTCAGCACCCGGTGGCCCGCCGAGCTCGCACCGCCGCTCGCCGATCTCCTCGCCGTCCTGCGAGAGCGCGACCGCACCGACCTTTCGCCGTACGAGATCGACGCCGCTCAGCTCGCGATTGCGCGGCTCGAAGCGCTGCTCCGGAGTCCCGGCGTGGGCGACGTCGCCGACCCGCGCGAGGAAACCAACCCGGCTATTTCGTGAGAGAAGGCGGAGCCGGCACGGCAATTTCGTAAGGCTCGTTGCGGTCTGCTATAAAAACCAGGATTTGAGCCGGTATCGACTCCGCTATCTGCATCACGATCTCGAGCTCGCCGACGGTGAGTTCGCCGTGGGCCGAAATGCGAGCTGTCAGCTCTCGCTCGACGACCCTCTCGTGTCGCGGCGGCATGCGCTCATCATCGTGAGCGGTGCGCAGGTCACCGTTCAAGATCTCGGCAGCCGCAATGGTGTCCTCGTCAACGGCGAGAAGATCGACGGCGCGGTGCCGATCGGCAACGGCGACCGCATTCTCATCGGCGCGCAAGAGATGACGGTCGTGGAAGGCCCAGTGGTCGCATCGCTGCCGCGCCGTTCGCATCCGCTCAATCGCACGATGCCGAAGCTTCCGGTCTCGTCTGGCACGCGTTCGACGTCGCCGCCCAACAAGTCATCGTCGTCGTCGTCGCCGCCCGACCGTGACGACACCGACGTGTCGATGGTGCGCCGTCAGGACGCCTTCTCGCTACTCACGGGCGTTGCTGACAAAGCCCTGGCGATGGGGCGCGTCGCCGAGGCCGAACGCATCTTGGCCTCCCCCCTCGCCGACGTCATCGAAGCGAGTCGCTGCGGCAAGCAGCTCACCTCTACGCTCGTCGACCAAGCGGCGCGCTTCTCGGCGAAGCTCGCGACCGCGACCGGCAAGAGCACGTGGGCCGACTACGTCATCGAGCTCTACACCGCCCAGAAGCGCCCTTGTCCCGCCGTTGTCATCGATGAGCTCTACACGGCGATGCGTCGCGTGACGACGATGGACCTGCCGCGACTGCGTGAGCTCATCGAAGCGTTGAAGCGCGACATCAACTCGTTCGGCCCCGGCGACCGCTTCTTGATCCAGCGGCTCGAAGGGCTCGAGCGCGTCGTTGCATTCAAATAGCGGCGCCCGTCGCTCAAGCGGTCAAGGCTTCTTCTTCCTGCGGTTCTGCTCGGGCGCGGAGTGCTGTTGCCACGCGATGCTCGCCGACGCCGCGATGGTGATGAGCTCTCGGAGCTCTGGGTCTTCGACCTTGGCGACCGTCTCGGCGAGCTCGCCGGTGAGCGGCATCGCCTTCGGAACCGCGCGCGCGGTGCGGTGCTCGGTCGGTCTAGGCGCCGGCTCGATCGCGCCCACGCGGAAGCGGATGTCGGTCGCCCCGTAAGGGCCGAGGCGCGCGAGGAGCTCGGTCTTCATGAGCGACAGCTCGTGCGCCCATGCGCTCGACGCCACCTTGACGACCAAGACGCCATTGACGAGGGAGAGCGGCTTCGCGCGGTCGGAGATGCGACCGCCGACGACCCGTCGCCAGGTGTGCTCCGCGATCGGCGCGCGCTTCGAGGCGAACCGGTCTTCCCCCGCACGGTCGAGCACTGTCCCGATGTTCTCGGGCGTGTCGAGCTTAGGGCGCCGGCGCCTTTTTGAGGGCATGGAAGGAACCCGTACCATGTGCTACGTCAAAGCGCTCATGTGGGAAATCAGCAACGAGACCGTCGTCGGCGCCGCGCATCGCCTGCGCATCGCGAATGGTGAAGGCGAGCGTCTTCACGGCCACAACTGGCGCATCAAGGCGACGCTTCGCGCGAAAGAGCTCGACCGCGCCGGCTTCGTCGTCGACTTCGCATTGCTCGGCAAGACGCTGCGCGACTTGGTCGAGCCGTACGAGCACGTCTTCTTGAACGAGATCGCGCCGTTCGACGACGTCGAGCCCACCGCGGAGAACATCGCGCGCGTCGTGGCCGACGGGCTGGCGGCACACCTCGACGACGACCGCGTGCAGGTGCACAAGGTCGAGGTCTGGGAGACCGACGTCTGCGGCGCGACCTTCTATCGCTCGCAGCCCTGAGAGCCCACGAAGCTGGCGGTCAGTCGCCGCCGAGCAGCTCGATCGTGCCCGCGGGCGCGAAGGCTTCATAAACGGCCCCGCGACGATCGGCGAGGCCGCTGCGGGTGAAGCCGTCTGCCAAGACCAGCGTGTAGTGCGCGCGTGGCTCCGGCGCTTGGGCGGCGCTCGGCACGATGTACACCTCGACACTGCGAGGAGGTAGGGTCGGCTTCGAGACGCCGCCCTCAGCGTCACGACAGATCGCGGACACGACCCCCGAGCGGTCGCTGCGCACGCAATGGTCGAGGACGGCGAGGTCGTCCTTTCCGGACGCGGCTGCGATCATGCGAGCGGCGGAACGACGCACGTGCTCGTTCGAATCGCTGGCGAGGAGCTTGCGCTCGGCGCCGCTCGCGCAGCGTCCTTTCGCCGCGGCGAGGCCGGAGAGCGCGTCGATGCGGACGACGGCGCGCGGGTCGTCGAGCTTCGGGCAAAGGAGCGTCGTCGCGGCCCGCGGCGTCGTGCGCGCTGCTATTTTCCCGATCGCGGCGGCGGCATTCGAGGCGATGTCGGCGTCGCGTTCGGCGCCCAGCACTGCGAGCTTCGGCAACGCGTCGGCGCCACAGACGAACCCGCACGACCACGCCGCTTGCGCGCGGACCGATGGGTCGCGATCGGCGAGGAGCGCGAGCACGGTGGGGCCTGCTCCGGCGAAGCCCGCGAGCGCGCTCGCGGCCGCGCGACGGTCGTTCGGATCTTCGGACCGCGCCGCGCCTTGGAGGATCGAAAGCGCACGCGGCATGCCGGCGCGTCCGAGAACGGAGAGGAGCGCGTCGCGCTCGGGGCCGACCGCGAGCTCGAGAGCCGCCCGGACTTTTTCGATCGCGGCGTCGGAAGGAGCGCGCGCGAGGACGCCGCGTAAGGCGACGAGGAGCGCGGTGCGATCGATCTCGTCGCTCGTTTCCATCCGCGCGAGGAGCAGATCGCGCGCCTTGGCGGTGCCGGCGTCGGCCAACGCGACGGCGGCATGCAAGCGCACTGGCGCCTCGGGATCGCCGAGCTGTTCGACCAGCGCTCCGTCGGCGCCGGCGGGGCCGAGCGCGCCGAGGCCGTCGATCGCAGCGATCTTCAGCGCCTGATCTTTGGCGTTCAAAAGCGAAAGGAGGATCGGCGCGGCGCGTGGGGCGCCGGTGCGACCGAGAAGCCGCGTGAGCGTGGCGCGCTCGGAGACGTGGAGGGCAGGATCGCGGAGCGCGGCCGCGAGCGGCTCGACCGCACGACCGTCGGGATGGCCCGGGTCGAGGAGGCGATCGGCGGCGCGCGCGGCTTCGGCGCGGACGAGCGGGCTCGGATCGTCGACGAACTCGAGGACGATCGGAACGGCGTCGCTCGCCCCCGCACCAGCGAGCGCGTGCAGGGCGGCAGCGGGTGGAAGGACCCCGCGGCGCATGGCGGCGACGATTCGAGGCGTGGAGGCGCGCGCACCGAGCTCGCCGAGCACCCACGCGGCGCTCGAGGCGGCTTGTGGTGCGGGGCTTCCGTCCAAGAGCAGCGTGAGCGGCGCGACAGCGGTCGGACCGGCGGTGACGAGCGCATCGCGCACCGCGGTACGGTCCATCCCGCCGTCGGCGTCGTCACCGAAGATGCGGCCGAGCGCGGTCAATGCGGCTTGGCGCAAGCTCGGATTGCGGTCGATAACGAACGGTGCGATCGCGTCGACCGCGTCGGGGGTGCGAAGACGGCCGAGCGCTTCGAGCGCGCCGATACGGACGTCGATGTTTGCGTCACGGAGCTGCAAAATGAGCGCTTGTGAGGCGCGCTTGTCGCCGAGCTCGCCGAGCGCGGCTGCGATCGCTTGACGGACCTCGACGACGGAGTCTTCGACTTTGCCGACGAGGGGTACGACGGCGCGATCATCGCCGAGCTTCGCGAGCGAGCGCGCCACCTGGATCCGCACCGCGGGAGTCGGGTCGTCGAGGCGACCGAGCAGCGGCGCGACGGCGTCGGGGGAATTTTGAGCGCCGAGCGCGTCGGCGGCGGCGGCGCGGACGCCGGGGTCGCTGTCACCGAGCGCACGCGCGAGCGGCGCGACCGCGCGCTCGTTCGGCATCGCTCGCGCGACATTGCACGCGGCGATTCGGAGGCGCACCTCGCGGTCGCCGAGCCACGCCGTCACCTCGTCGGTCGCTTGGACGACGTGGAGCGATACCGCGGAGTCGGCGGCGGCGAGCCGGACCTCCACGTCGGGATCGGACAGCGCCTTCAGCACGAGCGGCGCGCCACGCGAGGCGCCGAGCGTCTTGATTTGCTGCGCAGCCGTGCGGCGTGCCGCCGGATCTTGCGACTCGAGCCCGTGCGCGACCTGCTCCGGCACGTCCGGCCACACGAGCGCGCTCGCGTCGACGGGCACGAGGACCAAAGCGAGCGCGAGCAGAGCCTTCCGCACGACGTCGAATCTATCAGACAAGCCCGGCTCGGCGCCGAGCGAACCAGTGGAGGCCGAGGAGCCCCGCGGCGAGGAGGGTCCAGACCCAAGGCGGCGCGACGGGCGCGACGTGACGCTCCGCGCTGACGATGGTGGGATGGGGCAGGGGGATCTTTCCGGCGTCGTCGGCGAAGGTGAAGACGCCACCGGTCGCGCTCGCGAGCGCCTTCAAGCGCTCGGCATCCGGGCGTGAGTCAGCCCATTCGTCGCCTCCCGCTTCGCACGCGAAGTCGCGGCGGGTCGCGGTGCTGTTGCCGATGCGCAAGCGAGCGGAATAGCCGCCGGCATCGAGCGCGGGGAGGGTGAGCTCGGTCTCGCCCTCGGTCGGTCCGTGCGCGGAGAGCTTGCCTGTCAGGTGAACCGGAGAGGCGCTTTTGTCGAGCCGCGTGACGTCGAGCACGACGTCTCCGCTCTCGGCGCTGCGAATGCGGAGGGTCGTCGGCACGCCGGCGATGCAGCCGTTGGTGAGGTCGACCTGCGCCGGCTCGAAGCGTGGGTCGCGCATGAGCCAACCGAGGAGCCCGTCCCAGAACGCGCCGAAGCCACGCCCGGCTGCGCGCGCGCCGAGCTCGGAGAACTCGAAGAGCCAACCGCCGTCGACGCCGAGTGCAATGCTCCGACCGTCACCTTCCTCACCGATCGCGAGCACGGGCATCGGCGCGCCCGACTTCGTCTTCCGGGTCGGATGGGTCCAGAGCACCGAGCCGCCAGGCCGCGCGTCGCCCAAAATGTTTGCGCCGGGCATCTCGGGAAGATCGTCGCCGAGCGTCGCACGGAGCGGTCCGAAGATCGGCGCCGCCTTGCCGAGATCGGTCACGTTCGGGACGAACAGCGCCGTGTCAGCCGAGGTCGCGCCCGGTGAGCCGTCGAGCGCCACGGGCAGGACGTCGCCGAGCGGCGTGCCGGCGTAACCCCCGGCGATGAACGAGTTGGGACCGCCCACCATGATGAGACCACCGCCCGAGCGCACGTATTTGGCGAGGGTAGGGAGGTACTGCTCGAGGCCATAGGGCTGCGCGTCGAAGTCTTGCAAAACGACGGCGTCGAACGACGGCAAGTGATCGTGGAACAGCTCGTCGACCGGAAACGGGATGAGGGCGAGGTCGTCGGGGCTCGCCCGCGGATCGTCGGTCTGGGTGCGCAAGATGAAGAACGCGACGACGTCGACCGACGCGTCGCTCTTCAGCCACTGGCGAAGAGCGCGGACGTCGTTCGTGGGCCGGCCGGCGACGTGCAGGACGCGCACGTGCTCACGGGTGACGTTCAAGGTGATGAGGCGCCGGTCGTTTTCGGGGATCGCATCTCCGCTCGGCGCGTTCACCTCGACCTCGACGATGCGCGGCCCGGCGCGTTCGAGCGTGACGGTCATGTCGACGGTGCCGACGCCATCCTTCAAGTGGGCGAGCGCGCTCGCGAGGAGCGCAGGCGGCCCGTCCTCACGGAGCTCGCGCGCGGTCACGGTGAGCTCGTCGCACGCAAGGCCGCCCGAGCACCCGACATCGACGCGTAAGGGGAGCGGCACGTGCGCGACCGCGGCGCCGACGTTCGAGACGTGACGGACGCTCGCGTCGGGCAGCGCCCTCTTCGCGACGGCGATCGTGTGGATCGGGACCTTCAGCGCGTCGCCGAGCGCCTTGAGCGCGGCGGTGCTCGCGCCCGCCGGGGGGTCGTCGAGGCGACCGTCGGAGATGACGACGAGCGCGGCGGGGCGTTCCTCGGTCGACCCGGCGAGCGCATGGATGGCCGCGGCGAGGTCGCTGCGAGGAAGGAGAGAGCCCTCTGCGCCGCCGGGCGGAAGCGGGCGGGGAGCGCCGTCACCGAAGCCGAACGTCACGAAGCGGGTGTTTTGCCCGGCCTTGACGACCGCTTCGATCGCGCGATTGCGCGCGTCGGCCCGCGTTCCGCCGCCGATGTCGGTCGGGAGCGCCATCGAACGTGAGGCGTCGGCGAGCACGACGACGCGCGCGCCGACGACGCTCTCACGCGCGGCGACGCGAACGGGGCGCAGCACGGCGACCACGAGCGCGAGCACGGCGATCACACCGGACGCGACAATGAGCACACCGCCGCGCTCGCGTCGGCGCATCTCGACGACGAGGAGCACGAGGCTCGCGAGCGCGAGCACGCACGCGAGCGCGAGCGCCCACGAAGGCAAGTCGCTGCTGGCGGCGAGGCGGCTCGTCCAGAGCGCGCCGGTGTCAGGGCTCATCGGTCGAAGGGCGCGAGCGGCGGCGCATCAAGAACTGAGCATGGACCTGGTCGTCTTTGTAGTTCGAGCAGAGCACGTACATCGCGACGTTGATCGCGAGGCGGATGGCGTGCTCGCGTTGCATCTCGCCGCCGGGCGTGACGGGCATCTCCCAGAGACCGGTCGGCCCGCGTGCGAGCGCGCCGCCGATGTCGTGGCTCGAGAAGATGACCTGCGCTTGGCCTCCGCGGATGATGGCGTCGAGGGTCTTGGTCCCTTCGATGCGGCCTTCGGCGCGGCGGAGCAGGTAGAACGTGCGGAAGAGGACGTGGTCGGGCCCGATCGCAATCGGGGCCGAGTCGGGCAAAACGCGGGCGATTTCGCGCCGTGCGGAGAGGCCAAACGCGCCGGGCTTGCCGTCGGGAGTGGGAGTGGCGTCGTCGGCCAGCACGATGCCACCGAGGGCGAAGAAGCGACGGAGCTGCGTGATCTCGACGGATGTGAGCGGCGCCACCGCGACGTCGCCGCTCCAATAAAGGAAAGGGGAGTCGACGATCGCGTTGTCGGTGGCGCGCACGGTAGACGGATGGAGGCGTGCAGGCGCGCTCGTCCGCTGCATGAGCTCCCACGACCAACGCGGGGGCGCGTCGGGATGCGCTGCGTTCGTCTGCGCGCCGGTGAGCAAAATGCGCGGGTCGAAGGCGCCGTAGTCGCCGAAGGCCCGAGCCTCCTTCGGCAAGAGCCACGCGAGCGCCGAAAAGACGGGCAGCGAGCAGAGAGCGCGACGCAGAAAATTCACGGGTCAGGCCTTCAGTCGAAGTCTTCGACACGCCAGATACCGCTCTCGCGCTTCAAGCGTACGGAGTGTCCGCCAGGGACGGCGACCTGCGCGCTGTCGCCCGCGACGTTGACCTCGAGCGTGGCCGGGTGCTCGAGCCCCTCGACGAGCGAGCGGAGATCTTTTTCGATTGCCGTGCGCGTCGCCGGAGAGAGGACGCGCATGAGGCCCGCGTAGCTGCGACGCGCGATCACGCGACGGAGGGCGTCGAGCGCCTCTTGCGGCGTCTTCGAGCCGCCTGGGAGGGCGCCAGCTGCGGTCACGCGGAACTCACCGTCTTTCAATTCGAGCGCGACCTCTTCACCGTCATCGAAGCGGAGGCGTGCGGTCGCCTCGATGCGCGCGTCCTTTTGCGAGACGACCTTTGCCTCGTCGGCGAGCTCGGCCCGTTCGTCGTTGACGATCTTCCGGACCTCTTCGCGCGTGCGGGTCGCCTTGGCCTCGTCGGTCATGAGGTCGTAGATCGAGTCGGCGTCGCCCCGCGCGGCGGCGTCGGCGAACTCAAGCGCTGCTGACCGCGGATCGGGGACCGAGCTCCCGCCGCAGGCCGCGAGCGAAAGCGCCGCGAAATACGCGGTCGTTCGAGCCGGAGCAGGGAATTTCACGCTCGTCACGCTACACGATTTTCGCGGTGGCGGCGGGGGTGTCGGTCATGGCGACGTCGAGCCCGAACACGTCTTTGAAGAGGCCGGATTTCGCGCGCACGGTCCACTCTTCGAGCTCGCGCTCGGTGTTGCCGGTGACGGTGAGGACGAAGCGCCCCTTTTCCACGACTGCGCGCACGGACTCGACCTTGCCGAGATGCTCGCGATCGAGCGCGTCCGCGATGCGCAAGATCGCGGCGAGCGCGCGGACCTTGCCGCGCGCCTCCTTCGTGAGGTCGCGGAAGTTCGGGTGCGCGGGGTCCGGCGGGCTCTTGCGGTGATAGCGGGCGACGTTGGCGACGATCGAGCGCTCTTCGGGCGAGAGGCCCACGACGTCGGCGTGCTCGATCAAATAGTAGCTGTGCTTGTGATGGCCGTCGTAGCGGACGAAGTCACCGATATCGTGGAGGAGCGCGGAAGCGCGCAGGAGCAGGCGCTCGCGTTCCCCCATGCGATGCCGCTCGAAGAGGTCGTCGAAGAGGGCGAGCGCGAAGCGGGCCACGCGCTCGCCGTGTGCTTCGTCGAACTGGTAGCGACGACCGAGGCGCGAGCATGCGGCGAGCACGGCCTCGGCCTCGCCCTCCGAGTCCCAGACGCGGAAATGCTTGTCGACGAGCTCCTCGAGGATGCCTTCCTTCAGCCCGACGCCGGGCGCCGAGATCACGTCGGCCTTCGCGAGCTCGCAGACGCGGATGAAGATGCTCGCGGCCGGCACGATCGTGTCGGCGCGGTCGGGGCGAAGCGAATACGCCTTCGCGCGCGCGGCCGGGGTCATCGTCGCCAGCTTCGCGAAGAGGACGCGCATCGCTTCGACGTCGGCGACGCGGATGCCCCCCGGGCCGGGAAGGTTCTTCTTGGCCGGGCAGAGCTCGGCGAGGGCGTCCATGCTGCCGCCGGTGCCGATGACGTCGGCGAACGCGGCGCGCCCGAGCTGCGTACGCGCTTCGGAGTAGGCGCGGTCGATCGCTTCGCGGACGAGGCGGATTCGGTCGGCGTCGACGATCTCGGCATTCTTGAGGAACGTTTCGAGGAGGCGAACCGTTCCAATCGGGAGTGAAATTGAGAACGTGCTCTTCCCATTTTCGAGGATGGTGAGCTCGGTCGACCCACCGCCGACGTCGACGAGGAGCGAGCGCTTGTCGACGCTCATGCGGCGCGTGACGGCGAGCTGGATGAGGCGCGCCTCTTCGACCCCCTCGATCACCTCGAGCTCGATGCCTGCCTCGCGCCGCGCGCGCTCGACCAGCGTCGCGCCGTTCTGAGCCTCGCGGACCGCGCTCGTCGCGGTCGCGCGGTACGAGGCGACGCGGGCGGCGTCGATCTCACGTCGGAACTCGCGGAGCGCGGCGCACGCTTGACCGATCGACGCGGGGGTGAGCTTGCCGGAGACGAAGACGTCGGCGCCGAGCCGCACCGGCGCGCGAAGGCTGGTGACGTCACGCCAGCTCGACATGGTCTCGCCGGGCAAGAGCCCGAGCTGCGCGGTCTGCGTGCGCGATGACGCGTCGGCCTCCACGATCCGGAGGCGGATCGCGTTCGAGCCGACGTCGATCGCGCAAAATCGTGGCACACCGTTTTATGCCACGTCCGGCGCACGAACGAGTAGTGCTAAAGGCTCTTTCCCGTGAACGAAGCGCGCGCCAAACGCGGCCTCTTGGTCGCAGCCATCGTCACCGCGTGCGGCATCTTCACGCTCGCGGCCGGCAGCCGCGACGTCGGCGGCGCCCTCGTCGTCGTCGGGTGGGCCGGCTTCGTCGCCAGCATCCATTTCTTCGGCCGCGCCGGTGGCTAGTCTGGACGCGCGGCAGGTTTGCGCGCTCGGTCTTGAACGCAGCCTCTAAAGGTCGGAGCGCATGGAGGCGATGCCGATGTTCGGGCCGAGCGAAGGTGCGCGCGCGGCGGCCCAACCGTAGTCGCGATCGCTGACGTTGACGACGCCTTGCGCCGGTCCCGCCGCGGTCTTGGCGAGCAGATCGAGATCTCTCATCGCCTTCTCGTTCACGTCGGGGGTCATCGGCGTGCCGTATACGCCGCTCGGGTCGAAGATCATCACGTAGAAGATCGGCACCTTGGCGGTGCTCTTCGCCTTGTCGATCTCGTCCTCCATGCGCGCGCGGAGCGTGTCTTGGAGCAAGTAGGCGTACTGGCGGTAGGTCCAGCCCGCGATGTAGACGCCGCCGGTCGAGCCATCCGGCTTCGTGACCGCGGCCGCGCCTATCCATTGCCGGTTGGGGGGAGCAGGCGGGCCCGGCAGATCGAACACGCCGGTCGTCGTCGTGAAGCCGGTTGCGTTCTTGAGCGCAGGGAAGGCGGCGCCGACGTTTCGGCCGGCCATCGCGTCTTGCTCGAGATCATTGCGGACGCCGATACCGTTCGCGTCGACGAGCGCCGAGAACGTCGTCTTCGCGTCATTGAGCTCCTTCACCTCTGCCCGATTCTTGAAGAGCGCCGCGCGCACTGCTGCCGGGTCTTGATGCGGGTCGGCGCCGTTCGCATAGAGGGCGCGGAGCTTTTCGGCACCTTGCACGAGCCCGGTCTTCACCTTCGCGACGTTCGCGTCGTTCAAGGCAAGCGCTTGCGTCTCTTGGTCGGCCGCCTTTTGCGCGATCACCTTCGGATCATCCTTGCAACCCCCGAGCGCGAGCAGCGCCACGAGGCCGAGCGAGAGCGAGCGCTTCATGATGGTTTCGCACATTGCACCGGCTTGGACCGGAAAAAAAGCCGATTGTTCCGCCGTCCGCGCGATCGGACGCGCGCGGAGTCTGCTACCTTTGTCGGCCGTGACTGCCAATCTTTTCGGTGGCCCGCGCCCCATGCCGACTGCGCTCGGCAAGTACGACGTCCGCGCGAAGGTCGCCGAGGGCGGCATGGCGCACATCTATCTGGGTCGTGACACCTCCGCCCCCGCCGGGCAGGGGATCGTCGCCCTGAAGGTCATCAAAGATGAGCTCGCGCTCAACATGGATTTCGTCAAGATGTTCGTCGACGAAGCCACGTTCGCGATGAAGCTCAGTCATCCGAACATCGTCCATATCTCGGACTTCTCGGCCGACGGCGACCGCATCTTCTTGGCGATGGATTTCTTGATGGGCCAGTCGCTCTGGAACGTCTGGCAGGCGTGCAAGGAGCGCAAAATCAGGCTCCGCTACGACATGCTCGCACTACGCGCACGAGCTCAAAGACGCCGAAGGCGCGCTCCTCGGCCTCGTCCATCGTGACGTCAACGCGACCAACATCTTCGTCCAATACGACGGCTCGGTGAAGATCATCGACTTCGGTCTCGCGAAGGCGGCCGGTCGCATGGCGCGCACGCTCGCCGGCGTCATCAAGGGCAAGCTCGCGTACATGGCGCCCGAGCAAGTGATGGGCGGCGGCGTCGATCGCCGGGCCGACATCTTCGGCCTCGGCGTCACGCTCTGGGAATTGTCGGTCGACCGCCGACTCTTCAAAGAGAAGGATGACATCGAGACGTTGAAGGCGGTCCACGAGGCTCGCGTTCCGGACCCGACGACGCTCGTGCACGGGTATCCGCCGGCGCTCTGGCGCGTCCTGAAGCACGCGCTCGTCCGCGACAAGGCCGCCCGTTACGCGTCCGCGAAGGACTTCGGCGCTGCGCTCGACACCTTCGTCGCGGAGAGCGGCCCGGGTGTGTCGCCGATGCAGGTCGCCGAGGCCATGCGCACGCTCTTCGAGCATGAGCGCGAGCGGCAGATGGCGTGGGTCGCGGACGCGTCTGATGCGACGCGGATAGCGCCGCGCGTAACCCTGAATCGGCCGGCCGCCGAGCTCGACTTCAAAGAGATGGGGTCGAGCGTTCGCCCACGACCGGGGACGTTCGAAGATGCCGACCCGAACAACACGTCGGACGCGCCCCACGAGCCACCTCACGACGTCCACACCCAGGATCTCGTCTCACCGAAGATCCCGCAAGCGCCGGCGGTGCCGGTCTTTTCGAATCCGCCGTCAGCGACTTCTTCGTCGACGAGCGATCGCGCCATCGCCGGCACGTCCGCCAAACGCCCGGAGCTCGACGCAACGGCCAAACGGCTCGAAGCTCCCGTCGCGAAGCGCGGCGGTAACTTCGTGCCGATCGTCTTCGGCATCCTCGCCGCTCTCGCGGTCGTCGTCGTCGCGCTGCTGGCGCTGCGGAAGTAGCTGCCCTGAGCACGTCGCTAGCCGTTAGCGGTCGCGCCCCTTCGGCACGAACGTGACGATGCGTTGCTGTGGTAGCGACTCGTCGCTCGAGACGAAGTCGTACCCCTCGACGTCGAGCTCCTTCTTCTGTTGGACGAGGGTCGTCTTGTGCTCGGGCTTGACATTGACCTTCGGATCTTCGGCGCGGTACTCGACGAGCACCACCTTGCCGGTCGGGGTAAGCGACTCTTTTACCTGGGTCATGGTGGCGAGCGGGTGGGTGAGCTCGTGGTAGACGTCGACGAAGAGCGCGATGTCGACCGCGCCCTTCGGGAGGTTCGTGTCGCTCTCGGTCGCGAGCACGGGGACGACGCCGGCGACCTTCGCCGCTTTCACCTTCTTCGCGAGCAAAGCGAGCATCTCGGGCTGCAAATCGACCGCGAGCACCTTGCCGGCCACCAGGCGCCTTGGTATGACATCGGCGACGCCGGAACGCGTCCGAGAAACGCCCCGGCGTCGTCCTCGAACGTCGTTGCTGCCATCGCGGTCGCCGTCGCGGTCGTGCTCGCGGTCGTGGTCGTGGTCGTGGTCGTGGTCGTGGTCGTGGTCGTGGTCGTGGTCGGGCTCGACCTGGTCGACCCGTGACACCCCGCGAGCACGAAACCGGCAACGACCCAGAGCGTCTTCACGCGATCGATCTTACATTCTCAGTCACCCGATGCCTGCCTCGTCTCGCCCTCCTTTGCCGTCTGCGCTGGCGAAGCGCGGCGCCGGCATCGACGTCGATCCCAAGCTCGAAGCGCTCGCGCACGCGCTCGACGGTCTGTTCCGCGTCCCTGGCACCGAGTGGCGCTTCGGTCTCGACGCGCTCGTCGGGCTCGTCCCCGGCGTCGGCGACGTGCTCACGTCGGTCGCATCGTTCTCGATCCT
>CAJDWT010000181.1_pt1 | contig 17381 bp, 17 predicted proteins | sample 7391671 | NCBI WGS metagenome assembly CAJDWT01 (sample SAMEA7055729, study PRJEB34461) | soil metagenome | biome: terrestrial ecosystem; feature: Peninsula; material: soil | place: Antarctica | collected 2016
GCGCTCGATGCTGCCTGACGCGCAGCAGGACCTCGTTGGCTTTCTGAGCTCGCTCTGACGGCAATCTCCGTGGTGGTCACGTGCTGACTGACCTGCGAAGCTAGGACAATGAATAGGCGACGTCGCATCGCGCTGGCGTTTCGATCGGTCGTCGTCCTCGGCGCCGCCTTCTTCGCGGCATGCAGCAGCACGAGCTCGTCGGACGACGCGGCAGGCCCCGGATCGAACGCGGCGGGCTGCGACGCTTCGTGCTCCGCAACGGGCGACGCAGCGACCACGGGCGATGGCGGCGTGAGCGCGCAAGACGGAGGCGCCGACGCCGGGAGCGACAGCGGATCGACGGCGTTGGTCACGTTGCCTCCGAGCGGCAAGGTCTCGTGGGACTGGCAGATCGGCGCCGACACCGAGGCCGACGTCGGCGTGCCCGCGGGCGTGAAGCTCCTCGACATCGACGGGTTCGCCACCTCGGCGGCGAAGGTCGCGAGCCTCAAGAGCGCAGGGGTCTACGCCGTTTGTTACATCAACGCCGGCAGCTACCAGCCCGGTCTCCCAGACTCCGCGCAGTATCCCGAGTCGCTCAAGATCCAAGCGGATCCGGACTGGCCGGGCGAATATTTCCTCGACGTCACCGACGTGTTCAAGCCGGGCTCGGTCCTCGCCACCATTCTCGAGGCGCGTTTCAAAATGTGTAAGGACAAGGGCTTCGATGCGCTCGAGCCGGACAACCTTCAGAACGACGAGAACGTGACCTCGGGCACGAAGAAAATCACGCTTCAAGAGCAGCTCGATTTCAACGGCTGGGTGGCCGATGCCGCGCACGCCGCGGGGCTCGCCGTCTTTCAGAAGAACGGCCCCGACAAGGTGCTGCTGAAGGACCGCACCGGCAAGATGATGGTCGAGAAGTTCGACGGCATCTTGAACGAGCAATGCCAGGAGTTCTCCGAGTGCGACGCGCTCGGCGAGTATCCGAAACGCGGCAAGCTCGCCCTCGACGTCGAGTACAAACCGAAGCTCACGGTAGACTGCACGGCGTCGGCCACGCTGCAGATCAACGCGCTGAAAAAGGATCTGCTGCTCGTCGGGATGAAGGAGAAGAGCTACCTCCGCACCGCGTGCCCGTAGCAAACTTGGCGGAGCGTCCACCACCGCATGTGTTGCCGATGAGAGCAGCGCAGGAGACGCCTCCCCGTTGGATACGCGTGCTCCAGATCAGGCGAGCGGTTCGAGGCCAAAGATTTCCACGTCCACGCGCGCCGCGTAATGCGCGAGAGGCGCGGTCAGAGGCCGTTCGATTCCAGCGGCCTCGACAAGCGACTCTTCCTGCACGGTGACCTCGGCCGTCTGAAGGGGATAGGGCGTGTGATGCACCTGACCCCGACGAAGGCCGCCTCTCCCGACGTCGGCGAACAAGATGTAGCGCTCGGCGAGGAAATGCTCGAGCGTCCCGGGTCTCGATGCGGCCGGCGCCGAGATAGGTCGGCATGTCACGTCGCACCGCGCGGGACAGGGCGGAGGAGAGCGACGCTCGGAGGCGTAGCGGATGCCATCCGGTCCCTTCTCGAGGGCCATGCGCGCGTGGTGATACGGCAGATGCCAGAACCCGCGAGCGATGGCGACGGCAATGCGGCTCGCGGCGTCCAGGCTGAAAAACCAGACGCCCGGATCCTTGCCCTGGTGATGCACGTACGTTCGCACGTTCGTCTCGTGAAAGTTGGAGATGCCGGGGACCGTCGGCGCCCACAATGGGCGGACGCCCGTCATCGTGAACGGCACGACTCCTATGAACGCATCTCCCTCGTAGGTGTCGATTTCGAGGGCTTCCGGAACGAGCGCGCGTAGCGCACTGACCGGCACCCGCCAATGAAGAAATGTGAGATCGTGCCACGACTGGTGCTGAACGACGCGGCCTTGAGGACGGCGGGTCGGTGTGAGTCGGTCGATCATCATGTGAGAAAACGAGCGCGCAGCTCGGGCGTGGGAACGCGGCAGGTCTCGGTGCGGCCAAACCAACGATACCGATGACGGGCGATGAGCTTGTAGACCGCGTCGCGCACGAAGCGGGGCACGATGATGAGAACGTAAGCGGCGGGCCAAGGCGCATCGAGCCTTCGCGCGATGCGGAGCGCGGCGTCGGACCGTTGATACAGGCGGTCGCCTTCGATGAGGATCACGCTGTCCATCGCGCCTTGGTCGATGACGACGCCCCGCTCACTCAGGATCTTTGTGGCGGCATCGGACTGCAGGGGCGCGAACCGAAAGAGCGCGTGGCGGTCGCGGTCGAGGATGAACTGAACAGCGCCGTTGCATAGGTTGCAGACCCCGTCGAAGAAAACGAAGCGGTCCGTCTTCTCGAAAGCCATGCTGTCGAGGATGTGGCCTCCGGGGCAGTTCGCCAAGCTCAATCGGAGCCGGGTTGACGTGGCGATCACTCACGCGCGCTTCGCGAAGATCGGGCGGAGTCCCGCGAGCAGCGCGTTGCCTGGGTAGTCCTGTTCCAGCATATCGAGAAGCTCGAGGAGCGATTGGAAGAGTCGTTTGAGCTGCTCGGTGGACTGCTTCTTCCAATTGAGGCGATCCTCGAGGTCCTTCGATTGCTTCTCGAGCTCCGTGAGGGCCTCTTTATAGGGCGCAGCGGTGGGAATGTTGATGCGCACGAGCAAACGAACGGGCGCGTGAACCTCACGAAAGTCGTAGGTGCCTCGCGACCGGTCATAGAAGCTGTCGATCTGGATTTCCTCGCCGTCGAACCAGTAGCCGATGTAGTTGACCGCACGCTTCTTTGCGTCACCCGGCTTGAGCTTGAACTGCGGATACACCGCCGCATCGACGTTCTCGAGGAGCGTGCGGTCCACCGCAACCGTCTTCAGATGTGGGCTCGCGAACGGCTTGCCAGGCAGCGACCGCACGAACGTGGAATCGAAGGTCAACGTTTCGAGCACCGGCAAGTCGAACAACGCATCCGGGAGCTTCCACATGAGCTCGACCTTCTGCCATCCGCCGAATGCAGTGCACACGTAGGAATAGGGATTGTTGGTGAGGATTACCGTCTTGAGCTTCGTACACTTCGCGAGGCTCGCAGGAAGGTCGACGATGCAGCTCGCTTCCAGCGTGAGGTACTCGAGCTTCTCGAGGTTGCCGATCGACTCGGGGAGCCGCAGCAGGCCGTTGCCGCGGAGGTGAAGCTCGCGCAGCTCGGGTGAGCTCGCCAATCCGCTCCGGTAACGTACGAAGCTTGTTTTGCGTGAGATCGAGCTTCTCGAGCTTCCGGAAGGTGAACAGCTCGTCGGGCAGCATGCGCAGGTCTTTGGCCGTGAGCGCGAGGCGCTTCACCTTCTCGGGCGCCCTGAGCTTCGTGCCCATTCGCTTCACGAGCTCGTCGCGCACGCTCGTGAAGGCGGCCTTCGCGATTGGCTTGCCCTTCGATACCCACGTGCGCGCGAGCTGTAGGTCCGCCGAGCCGTTGCCAACGAGCGCACTGGCAAAGACGCCGCTCGCCTCGAACGGATTGGCCTCGTCGATGATGCCCGTCTTCCCAGTTGAGGAGCGCGTCGGACGAGAACACGAGCACACGGTCGTCGGGCGACTCGGAGTTGCCAGCGACCTTCAGCTCGCTTTTGACGTCTTTCCAACGAGCGGTCTCGAATCGAAGGCCGTCCCAGACGTATCCCTCGGTCACCTTTTCGACGAGCTTCTTCTCTGCGAATTCATTCGCCGCTTCCGCGTTCGCGAAGCGCTTCGATTGAGTCTTGCCTGGACTGCCGAGCGAGCCAGCGGTCGTGGTGACGGAGCCGTTCTCGATCGAGAACGACCAGAACGAGCCAGGGCTTTCACCGACGGTCACGAGACACAGCGCGGAGCGCATGGCCTCGTTGCTTAGCATTCCTCGGCCTCACATTGGTCTGGAGACAGCGACGCGAGCGCTGAGCTCGCCGAGAAGATCGTGCCGAGCGGCAGGCGACGGCTGGTCTTGAGCAGCGCTCAGGCGATGAGACCGAGCCTCGAGGCGAGACGAATCGCGGCCTGCGATCGGCGGAGCTCGCGCCTAGGAGCGCCCGATGTCGTCGGCCTGTCGAACACCGCCGGGGAGCGCCATCGCTACCGCGCCGTAGCCGAAGCCCTTGAAGGGCTGCAGCCAGACGAGGTTCCCGTGCGACGTGTAGCAAGCGACCTCGCCGCTTCTGGCGACGTAGACGTGCGGGCCGTCGATCAGCATGGTCGCGCGCGTGCCGCCCGCTGCGAGCGCCACGCTCCCGAGCAGTCGGCCGGTCGCGTAGTCGAGAAACGTGAGCGAGGACTGGTCGAGAGCGACGACGACGTTCTCGAGAAGCGCGAGCTCGACGGTGCTGTTCTGCCCTGCCAGCTTGTGGCTCCACAGGGGCTGACCACTCTGCCGATCGAGGCCAAAGACGTACGAGTTGAACGCGGTCACGAGGATCGGATCGCTCGGGGCAAGGTCGGTGCGGTACATACGGCGCGAATCTACCATCGATGGCGCGTCGAAGAGCGCACGCACCGGACGAGGTAGAAAACGACAAGGACGTTGCATCGAAGGCCACGAGTCGACGCCGCTGACCTCGACGGCCAACCGCCAACCTGCGCTGATGTACCGGCGCGAACGGAATCGTCGGTCAGCGCACGACGAGCCCGAAGACGGTCGCGAGAACGCTCGCCTGATCGCGGCTGACGACCAGCCCCCGGACGTCGGTCGAACGGACGACGATGGAGCCGATGCGGGAGCTGCTCACGTCTGTCCCTTCCAGCTTGGCGTCGGTGAAGATCGCGCGCTCGAGCTCGCACTCTCCGAACGAGACGCCGCGCAGATCGGAGCCGGTGAAGTCGGCTTCGCGGAGCTGGCAGCCTTCGAACGTCGCGCGGGCGAAGCGGCTGCCGTAAAACGATGCGTAGTCGAGCTGACAGCCGACGAAGCGAACGTCCTCGAGCGTGGCCTCGGCGAGCTTTCCGCCGGTGATTCGACAACCCGCAAAGACGACGCGCGTGAGACTGACGCCGCGCCAGTCGAGCATTCCGAGGCTCGTCTTTTCGAGCACGACGTCGACGAGCGAGACGTTCGCGGCCTTGCTCCCATCGAGCGTGTCGCCGACGATCCTCGCTGCTTCGACGACCTCGCCGTTGCGAAGCGTTCCGAGCTTCGTCGGCGCGACGTTGGCAGGAAGATCGGGAGCACGCAGCGGCTTGGTGACGAGCTTGCGCATCGAGATCGCGAACATACCGTGCGCGGGTGAAGAAGCAATTCGCGCAGACGGGTGCGGTCCTTGTCATTCGAGCCTGAAATACGGCGAGCTCGTTGGCTCAGTAATGCGCGTGCGCAAGGGGGAGCTACATCGCGAAGTGGCGTAAAACGAAGCTCCAACACGTTTCGTGCGATCGCCTCGAGCGACGCGCGACTATGACCCCGATGACCGGCGCACAAAGTTCACACCGTTGAAACTTCGTTTTCGATCCCCCGCGCGTTCGTAGCTTTGCTACTGGTGGAAGAATTCGTCCTCGTGCTCGATTCACGCGAGGACCACCTTTCGCTTTCATGAGAATAACGAGGAGTCATGCGCGTTCGAATCATCTCCGCTGCAATTGTTTTGACGGGACTTCTGTCGTCCACTTCGGCAAGCGCTCAATCCGCCGGCTTTGCGGTCGATCGCTTCGAGCCTTCCGAACGCGGGAGCGATTGGTTCACGCTCGACTCGCTCGACTTGCGCGGCAGCGCGCGGCCGGCGTTGGGCGTGGTCGGCGACTACAACGTTCGCCCGCTCGTCATCTATGACGGCAACGACAACATCCGTAAATCGGTCGTGCGCAACCAATTCATTCTGCACGCAGGCGCGGCGTTCGTATTTTTGAATCGCTTTCGCATCGCAGCAGACATGCCGTTTCAAATCTTCGCAGACGGACATCAGGGCACGTTGAAGGGTGTCACTTACAATCCACCCGCCAACGATCAAGCGCTCGGCGACCTTCGGTTGTCCGCCGACGCTCGTGTGTTCGGTGAATACGGCGACGCGATCTCACTTGCCATCGGCGCGCAGGTATCGCTCCCGACTGGCAGCCAAGACAACTATATGAGCGACGGTGAGGTGCGCGTTCTTCCTCGCGCGGTCGTCGCGGGTGACGTCGGCCCCATCGCTTACTCGGCACGTCTCGGCATTCAATATCGCGGTCTCGGGACCAACGTGGCGGGCACTTCCATCGGAAGCGAATTCAACTTCGCCGGCTCGATCGGTCTCCGCGCGTTCGACCACGCACTGTTGATTGGGCCTGAAGTTTACGGCAACACGACGTTCGACAATCCGTTCGACAAACAATCGACACCCCTCGAAGCGGTTTTGGGTCCGCACATTTTCTTGAAGAACGGGCTGCGGTTCGGCGCCGGCGTCGGCACCGGGCTTACGCGCGGCTTCGGCTCGCCCGTCGCACGCACGCTGCTCAGCATCGAATATGTCCCGCCGTACGAGAAGCCGGTTACGGATCGTGACGGCGACGGCATCCCGGACGAGAAAGATGCGTGTCCGGACGTGTCTGGTGTTGGGTCGACCGATCCCGCCAAAAATGGCTGCCCGCTGCCGCCGCCGAGCGACCGTGATCACGACGGAATCCTCGACGATCAAGATGCTTGCCCCGACACACCGGGCGTCAAATCCGACGATCCGACAAAGAACGGCTGCCCGTCCGATCGCGATCATGACGGCGTCGTCGATCAACAAGACGCATGCCCCGACACACCAGGCGTCAGTGATCCGGATCCGAAGAAGAACGGCTGCCCGCCCGACAAAGACGGCGACGGCATTTTGGACGCGAACGATGCTTGCCCCGACACACCGGGTGTTGCCTCGACGAATCCGAAATACAACGGTTGCCCGGACGACGTGGACGGCGACGGCATCAAGAACGATGTCGATGCATGCCCCGAAGAAAAGGGATTGGCGAACGCGGATCCAAAGAAGAACGGTTGCCCGACTGCCTACGTGCAAGCAGGGCAAATCAAAATCGTCGATCAGGTCAAATTCAAAACCAACAGCGCAGCGATTGTGGTCGGCAAAGACAGCGACGACATCTTGCAAGCCGTGCTGAAGGTCCTGAAAGACCATTCCGAGATCCACATGGTGAGCGTCGAAGGACACACCGACAACACCGGTACCGACAAACACAACAAGACTCTGTCAGCGGCACGCGCCAAGAGCGTCGTCGCGTGGCTCGTCAAGCACGGCATCGACAAGACGCGTCTCTCGAGCGTCGGGTACGGTCAAGAACAGCCGATCGGCGACAACAGCACCGCCGAGGGCAAAGCCGAAAATCGTCGCGTCGAATTCCACATCGTCGAGGATAAAAAATGAGATCGACTCGCAATCTGATTCGCATCGCCTCGGTTTCGGCAATTCTGACGGCGGCTGTTTTCGGCTCTAAAGATGCGCGCGCGGAGGCCGACACATTCGGTCTCGGCAGCGGACGAACCGGCGCCGGCTCTATCATCATGGCGGGTACCGTCGTCAACGCGTACGCGAGCATCACCGCGAACGTCGCGACGAACGCAACGACCGTCACGACCGACGACGGCGCACCATTCGCGCCCGGTGATTTGGTGATGATCTGGCAGACCACGGGCCTGACTGCGGCGGTCGTCTCGGGCACGCAAGCGGCAGTCGTTCTCACGGGCGCCGAGCCCGCGGGGACGTACGAGTACGCACGTGTGAAATCGGTTGCGACGAACGTCGTCACGCTGACCAATCCGGTCGTCGGCCAGTACGCGGCGAACGTTTCGCAAATGGTGCGGGTGCCCGAGTACACGACGCTGTCGATCAGCGCGGGTGCGAGCGTCGTCGCTACTCCCTGGGACGGCGCGAAAGGCGGCATCGCGGTCGTCTTCGCAACCGGCGTCGTTACCAACGCCGGAACCATCTCCGCCAACGCCTCCGGGTCTCGCGGAGGCGTCATCAAGAACGATCCGACGATCTACAGCTGCGCGGCCCTCGATGGTCCGGTGGTCGATAGCCCCGTCCCCTCCGGCCAAAACGTGCTCGCCGGCGGCGCCAAAAAGGGCGAAGGGCTCGTCCCCGCAAATTTCTCGACCGACATCCTGACCGACCCGACCTCGGGCTCCATGTTCATCACCTACGGGCGCGGCAACATCACGAGCGGCGGTGGCGGCGGCGACTGTCACAACGCGGGCGGTGGCGGTGGCGGGCACGGCGGCCTCGGCGGAAGCGGAGGCGACACCTGGAGTGGAGAAACGCCACTCGGAAGTCGGCCGGTCGGGGGGCTCGGAGGCGCGGCAATAGCCTACGATCCGCTCATTCGCCTCGTGTTCGGCGGCGGCGGCGGCGCGGGTGAAGAAAACAACAACAATGCATCGAACGGCGGCGCAGGCGGCGGCGTCGTCGTGTTGCGCGCGAATTCACTTGTGGGCGCTCCCTGAGCTCCACCAACGACGGTGCGGGCGGCGGTGGCGCAGGCGGATTGATCGTCGTACGCGTGACCGGCAACGCAACGTGCGGCGGTCTCGAAGCCAACGGTGGCGCAGGTGGACACTGCGCTACCGCTCACGGACCGGGCGCCGGTGGATCGGGCGGCGTCATTTTGCTCCAATCCACTGGCGGAACGTGCGACGCAACCGAAGCCGCTGGACCCATGGGCGACGACGGCGCCGACGCTGGACGCAACTCCAATCCCGGAAGCGGCGGCGTCACCACAACTCCGCCGAGCGGCGGATACGTGCCGCCCATCTGCGATCAGCCCATCAACGCTTGCGGTGGATGCGTGCTGAACGCGGACTGCGCGGGCGGATTCATCTGCAATACGACTACGAATATTTGCTCCGACTATTTCCCCGACGGTGGACTGATTCCCGACGGCGGAATGCTGTTGCCGGACGGCGGATTGGAATTTCCTGACGGCGGATCGATCGTGCCTGACGGAGGAGCGCTCACCGACGGCGGCGTGCTCACCGACGGCGGATCGGGAAGTGATGGCGGCGGCGGGAGCGATGGCGGATTCTTCGACGGCGGTCGATCCGATGGCGGCAACGCCACCGATGACGGCGGACAGCCCGCGGCCGGCGGCAACGGCCTGAGCGATGGGTTCCTCGAAGGCGGTGGCTGCTCGACGACCGGATCGGATTCGAACGGCGATGGCGCGGCATTCCTCGAGCTCGGCCTCGTCGCCGCGCTCGCGTTCTTTCGTCGCAAAAGGCGCTAAAAGAAAGCGCGAATCGCGTCAGCGAAAATCCTCGGTGAGCCGAACAGCTTGCTGAGGATTTTTTTTGCCTGCTGTTCGCCTGATGGTCGCCTGAGGACTGTGGCGTGCACGGCTAGGTGGTCGGATGGGTGAGCACGTTCGACGGCGGCGTCGCCTTCGGGCTGTTTGGCGCGGCGTCGCCGGAACCGGCCGTGTACGCTTCGGCGATGCAGTCGCGAACCGCCCTTTCAGCCGCACTGGTCCTCGCGATCGTGCCGCTCGGACTTGCCTGCTCCGACTCGTCGGACGCCACGGGCACATCGAGCGACGTGGGCAATGGCCAATCGAGCTCGCTCGACGCCTCTGCCGACGATGCGGCGACGGCGACCGACGAGCTGCACGATGCCGGCCGGATTTTCATACGTGAACGGTATGGTCCAAGAGACGTGTCGCGACATGAGTCACGTCGCGCTCGGGCTTTCGGCGCTCACGAACGCCGCCGAAACCGCGCGGCTCCAAGGCGTCGATTTGTACGGCGAACAAAAAACACGAATGACCGCTGCGTACGAATTCACCGCGACATTCGACAACGCGTATCTCACGACGACGACGTGGCCAACCTCACCATGTGGAGGCCAACCCGGTTTGTACGGCGGAGGCTCGACGACCGGCGATGGAACCGGGGGCGTCGGTTACAAGCTCGGTTGGGAAATAGCGTACAACGCATTGAGCGGACGGCTCGCGACAGCGATGCCGAACACGCTCAACATCATCAACACCGTGGTGCGACCGTCGGCGTACAAAGCGTCGCAAAATATCGCGTGGGAATCGCTCACGAGCCCGCAGACTCCATAGGGCAGCACCCGAAGGGCTGAAGAGCGCGTTCGCCGATCAGTTCGCGGCGTCGACTGCGGCGCCGTCGTCGAACGTGTTGCCCGTCCACGCGTTGCCGGGTCGGCTTGCGTCGAACGAGGTGTTCGAGCCGTAATAGCCGCAGACGAAATCGCCGTGGTCGCTCTTTTTCTTGCCACGCTGCCAGACGTTGCCGGTGAAGACTTCTCACTTCCGTCGATTCAATAGGATCAGATTTCATTGTATCGAGGTCGATGTGGAGCGGCACATCGACATCCTACGTTTTCGTAGGCTCTTCTTTTCCAATTCAAAGCGCCAGCAAACGTCGCGACGCAACTCACTGTCGGAAGACAGGCCCTGCCTTCTGCATGCCTGTCGACGGCGTTCTGCCCGCAACTCTCGGCCATCCGTCGATGTAGGTGATGGGATCAATGAGTAGCATCCGGCCACCCATGTTTGTCGCGTCGAAGGAGTGGTAGACCATCCACTCCGTGCCTGCGTCGTCGACTACAATCGCGTTGTGACCTGGACCGAGCCAGCGCGCGTTGCCGACCAGGATGGTGTCGTCGGGCGCGCCGGTCACAGGTCCGACGTCCTCGAAGGGCCCGGTGGGGCTCTTCGCGCGCGACACCATCACGGCGTAGTGCGGAGGCTCGGTCGCGCTACCGCAGCAGTCATCCCCCGAGGAGAACAGGTAGAAGAAGCCGCCGTGCTCGTGCATCCACGCACCCTCTAGGAGCTTCTCGTACGGACGCGTCGAAGGCACTAGTAGATCGTTGGGCTGGGAGCCGGGCGCGAGGTGGATGCGATCGGGCGCCAGCTCCTGCACCCGAATGGCGCCGAAGCCCGAGCCCCAGTACAAGAGCCGCTTTCCGGCGGCGTCGTCGTACGCCATCGGATCGATGTTGACGAAGCTCGGGCCGCACACGATGGGCGCGCCGACGTCCACGAAGGTCTGATCGGGCCCCTTGGCCGTCGCGACGCCGATGCAGAACGAGCCGGTCCCCGCGTTCTGCTCAGCGGAGAAATAAAGGTAGTAGGTCCCGCCGTGCACCACGACGTGCGGCGCCCAGAAATTGTTCTTGTTGCTCGCCCACGAAGGCTTCGCAGCCATGGCGTTGCTCATCACCTTCCAGTGGACGAGGTCCGGGCTCGAAGCGCGCTGGATCAAGCCGCCGGTCGCAAATGCATAGAGCTTCTTGTTCGCGCCGCGAATGACTGTGGGGTCCGGGAAGTCCGCCGCGAGCACGGGGTTCGCGTACGGCACCGGCGGCGGAAGGGGCGCGGCGGCCGCGTCAGCCGCCGCGTCCTGCGATCCCGATGCCGCGTCGCCAGCGGTCTGGCCACCCTGCGTTCCCCCGTCTCTCCCCTCACCGCCCGGTTGCGCGGCGCCCGTGCCGGCCTCGGGGGATGCGTCGACCCCTTCGTCACTGCAGCCACCGCCGGCGAGCGCGATCACGATCACGGTCAGCCCGCCCATCCGAGCTCTCAGGTTCTTCGTATGGAGTCCCACAACGGCGCCCTAAGGCAAGATGAAGGCCGCCGGGTCGGGCGCGCAGACGCCCTGCCGAATCATCCATTCGCGTTATTCTCGCGCGCCGCCGGCTCGCGGGGCGCCGCGAGCGCCCGTAGCTCATCGCGAGCGCGCAGGACGCGCGGCGCTTGCTCGCCGAGCATTCATTGCACTTCCTTGTCTCCGCCAGGTTGCGTTGAAACGAGGCCCGACGCATTAATAATCCGGAAGCCGCAAGACGTTTCGTCCTCGTAAAGACGCGGCGCTCATGATGAGTTTCCAGGCGCGAAGCGGCCATGGCGTAAAAGAGCCTTCGGTCACTGCGCATGCAAGGGGCTCATGATCGCGCGACCTCGGTGGACGGTGCAGCTTCCAATCGTTTTCGCCGCGGTCATCCTCGTCTTCGTGGCCGCGATAGGGTTTTCGAACTGGCGACTGACGGCGATCGATAGCGCCTCGCTGGACATCGCGAACAACGCGGCGCCGAGCATCGAGCTCCTCGCGAAGGCGCGGTCGGAGATGCGGCGTTCCCAGGTGCTGCTGCGCGAGTACCTCGACCGGCGGGCCGAGGGATTCCCGGCCGATGACCACGAGATGAACGCGGCACTGCGCGCGTCACGTGAAGCAATTGCCCAGTATCTGGCGCTGCCGGTGTTCGCCGACGAACGATCACAGTGGGGAGAAATCGTTCGAGATAACGACGAGCTGACTCGCGGTGTGGCGCTCAGCATCGCCGAGAGCCGCGCAGGCCGCTTCGCGAATGCCGAGAGGGCTGCTCGCGTCGACGTGTCAGCGGCAGCCGATCGCCTCGACACGGCGATCACGAGCGACATCGCCTTCAACGCGGAGCACTCGCGCGATCTCGCGCTCGCCATCCAACGGCTGCGCAGTCAGTCCGTGTCGATAACGCTCGTGCTGACCTCGGCCTGCATCGCGCTGACGATCCTGGGAGCTTTCGTGCTCCGCCGCGCCATGAATGCTCATTCCGCGCTTGCCAAGCGCCACGAGCAGCTGCTCGAAGCGCGAGCCGACGAGCTCGAGCAATTCTCCGGGAGGGTTGCCCACGATATCCTGAGCCCTCTCGGCATCGTCAGCCTCGCGCTCGAGATGGCAGGCGGCGCGAGCGACGAGCAAGCTCGTGCTCGGTTCTCCGGTCGCGGCATGGCCGCTCTGGCGCGGGTCAAGCGGATCGTTCAAGGGCTCCTCGAGTTCGCGCGCGCAGGCGCGAAGCCCGAGCCGAACGAGCGAACGGAGGTCGGCACGACGGTCGACGATCTCGCCGTGGACTTGTGCGCGGAGGCGAAGGCGCTCGACATCGAGCTGGTCGTCGACATCTCGCGAGCGAGCGCGGTCGCGTGCAACGAGGGGGTACTCACGAGCGTCGTCGCAAACCTCGCCCGCAACGCGATCAAGTACATTGGTGACAGGCCGGTCAAGCGGATCACGATTCGCGCATTCGACCGAGGAGAGGTCACGCGCATTGAGGTTCAAGACACGGGGCCTGGATTGCCACCCACCCTCGAGCCGCGCGTCTTCGAGGCCTACGTTCGCGGCGTTCACGCGCCGCGGCTCGCGGGGATCGGGCTCGGCCTCGCTACCGTGAAACGACTTGCCGAGGCTCATGGAGGCAGTGCAGGAGTCCACTCTGTCTCGGGCGAGGGCTGTACGTTCTGGGTCGAGCTACCCAAGGCCGAAGTGGCCGCCGCCTCGACTGCAGCGCCGGTGCACGCCACCGACTGCTCCTAACGCTCGCGCGCACGTCCCCCATCGCCTGGCGCCGGTGGGGCAGTCGATTGCTGCTACCGTGGGTGGAATGGCAGCGGAGGTTTCAGGGCTTGGCTAAGACGGGATTTCGCTTTGGTGAGTATCTGGCCGCGCTACCGGAGGGGCTCGATAGCTATCCGGAGTGCCAAACCAAGGGGTCGCTCTTTCGTAGCGCGCTGGCCGGGCACGACGTGAACGAGCTCAAGGGCTTGCCTGAGGTCCTTCACAAGCACATTCACGATCCTCCGCCGGCCGGATTATGGATTCCCGCAGTGCACGTCATCGCGACTGTCCACGCGATATGCGATCGCTACTACCCAAGTGAGCAGGAGGTCCTTGCGTGGGGGATGCGGCGCACGTCAACGGTTGCGGCCCACACCTTCTACCGACCTCTGCTGCGTGTCTCCGGCCCGAGGGTGTTCTTCTCCATGACCGCTCGGGTCAACCGGCTCTTTCAGCGAGGGACCTCCTTCGACATGGAGGTGAACGAACGCGGCCGAAGCGTTGCGCGGCTCTCGTTTCCGCCGTATCTCCACACGCGGCTGAGCCTGCTCGGCACCATTTCGCTCTGCAACCGAGTGGTCGAGCTGACGGGCGGAACACCGCTAGGGACGGAGATGGCTGAGCTAGGGCCAACGTTTGCGCTCTTCGACTGCCGGTGGAAGTAGGAGGAGCAAATCCGTGCGAGGTTGGCCGGATCGTTGGCTCCGACAGCTCGTGAAGCTGGCGCTGCAAAGGAAGCGCGCATTTCATGCGCGGTTGCTGCTTGTCCACGAGCGGAGTTGACCCGATATCCATGAGTGAGGACGCGCACGCGCGCGCGGGCCCTGAACCCTTCAGAAAGAGAGAGAGCACCGTGGAGGAACGATACGTCTACACCCCGCCGTCCAAGGAGCTGTCGCACAAACGGCACGAGCTTGCTCCGGCAGCTGAGAACGCCTTCCGCGAGTTCAGCAAGCAGGTTTTCGCGGATGGTGCGCTACCAGGCAAGATAAAGCAGCTCATCGCCGTCGCCGTCGCGCACGTCACACAGTGTCCCTACTGCATTGGGGGACACACGCAGGGAGCGCTGAAGAGCGGAGCGACGGAGCAGGAGATCATGGAGGCGATCTGGGTCGCCGCCGAGATGCGAGCCGGTGGCGCCTTTGCGCACTCGTTCATCGCGCTCGAGACGATGCAACATTACGCCGCGCCAACGAGCGAGAAAAAATAGAGCAATCGAGGTCGGCGAGCGTGCGAGACGACTCACACGCTCGTTCCACGAGCTCGCCAGTAACGAGATTCGAGGACGATCGGCGTATTTACGCCGCATGCACGCAGAATGAAGCTCGGCACATTCGTGGCGACAGCGTGTGTCTCTGGTTACTCGCTGGTCGCTTGCGCGAACGCCTCCGTTCGACGCCGCGGAAGGACCCGTTGCACTTTTTTCTCACTCATTTTCTCACTCAAAGGAGAGGACGGAAGTAGGCGACGCCAAAGGCGACAGCCTCACTTAACGTGTAGAGGCTGTGGTTGTCGAGGTCGCCTCTGTGCCACTCAGCAGCGGCGGCGGCATCCTTCAAAAACACCATCTCTCGGCATAGGCTGTGCGCTGCGCATTCGCCCGCCGGAGCCCTCCAGCGCACACCGACGAGCACCGCGGCCGGAGAGGCTTCGACGACCTGGCCATGGGCTTGCCGCACCAGGACCTGCTCATGGGTGATCCGACAGAGCGACCGGATCGTCACGTCGCAGTTGAACACTGCGCTGATCGCGAGCGCGTCGAGTGAGCACATCGCGTGGATCGAGTGCCCGTGGACCTCGACGACGTGGGGCGTAGGCTCCAACGACGCGGGGTAGGCGCCGAGGATCTGCTGCCGATCCGGCGAGAGCACGATGAGATCGTCATGGCCGAGCCTCGCGAGCGCGTCGTCCACGTGGGCCTCACCCACCAGGGCGGCAGCCTCTGCGCGAGAAGGTGGGCGCCCATAGGTAACGAGCGAGGTGATCACCGCACGATGCAGCGCCTTGAGCTCCGGAGAGAGCCGATCCTGGCGCGCCTTCAAGGGCAAGAGACCGTTGAGACGCGAGACGGAGGCTTGGACGAGGTCTTCAGTGGTCATTTGTCTTTACCGATGGACGCTGCTTGCACGAAATCCGGCGCCGTCGATCGAGTGCATCTCACCCCGAAGTCGGGTCATCGACTGCCATGAGCGCGGAGCGCGGGTGACGACATAGCGACACCGTCCGGGTTTGTACATCTCCCCATGGACGACAATTAGAATTCCCCATTTTAAAGGCGCGCCAATCGGCACATGCCGCATGCCCGCGAGAGCGGAAGATGGGCGGGTGAGCACGACGGACGCGCAGATGAGGAAGCCGATGGACGAGATGACAGCATGGCCGCGCTCACCCCTGCCGTTGTAACCAGCGGGCATTTCAGCATGCGACGCGCTTGCCAACGCGAGAAGCGAGGAGAATGAGTAGGCACTGGCCGACTTGACATGTTGGTCACAACTGCTCCGATGAATCGATGCGCGCTGTTTTTCGTGATGCTCGGCTCGGTTTCGTCATCACGCTTCTTCCCGCCATCGCGCTTGCTGCGTGCGGTACGTCCGACTCCGCAGACCCGGCCGCGGCCGCGCAGAACGGGCCACCCGGATCGTCCGATCAGGCTGGGCAACCACCGGCGAGCGACGCGGGCGCCGACGCGAGCCTCTCAGACGCGGGTCCGGTCGTGCCGATGCACGCGAGCTGCGGAACCGACGCGCTCCCCGATCCGAACGCGATCGTGTGGGAGACGACGCCGATCGTCCTCAGCGGCGGGCTCGAGACCGACGTCTACGAGATCGTCAACCGGAACATTCGCAGCGACGATGCGACCAAGCCGGCCGTGCTGCTCAACAACTACCGCGGCAAGGTCGTGATCCGGAACAGCAACTTCTTCGGATACACCGCGCCCGGGACGGCACACGGAATCATCGGCTCCACCGCGGGTGCGCGTCTCGACATCGAGAGCTCGAATTTCTACAGCGGCAATCCGATGCACGCAGGGTGGTCGGCGGGTCGCAGCGTGCTCGCCGAGGGCTTCAAGGAATTCCGCATGGTCGGTTGCTCGCACTTCGGTACGAGCGGGGTGGCGCTCGTGGCCTGGTCGGGGACGGCCGATCAGACAGCGCCGACCATCACCATGACCGGCAACTACTTCCGCAACGTCGACGGACGCATCTCGGACCCGACAGCGGCGGCCGGCTACAAGGTCGGCAATCAGGTCAACGTCGACTTCTATTATGCGCAAATGCTCCAGCTGAACAATTGCGTCGGAATTCCTCGCGTGCTCGTGCAGGACAACGAGGTGTGCAACGAGGCAGGCCGTTCACGCACGGAAGACGTGGTCAGCTTCTACGTCTCGTCCGGCACGCCGGCGAGCCCCATGGTGATCGATCGCAACCTGTTCACCGGTGAGTGGGTCTACGACTCATGGTTCGATCCCGCGACTTCACCGGCCTACGGCAACAACATGCCAGACGGTACGCTGGGCAAGACCGACAAGCGTGGCTACCCCAACTCGGGTGGTGGAGGCTTGCTCGGCGATGGGAAAGGCGCCTCGCCGCGCGGCTACCTCGACGATCCGGGTTACCTGCGCTTCACTCGCAATACCGTGCTCGGAATGAGCAACTACGGGCTCGGCGCCGCGGCAGGCCACGACATGACCATCGAGGGCAACGTCATCATGCGCTCCGGGCTCGTGCGTGGAATTGCCCGCGACGTGCAGATCCCCTGGCACCACGTCCCGCTGCAGCTCCAGGACTATTCGACCGGCGGAGGCAAAAGCATCGACGACGGTACGGGCACGAGCACCAACCGCATTCGCTGGTACAACATCGACGTCATCGACAACACGTATGGCTACACGTACTACAGCCCCTTCGATGGAACGCAGGGCAACGCCGGCCTGCTCTTGAATTCGCCGGTACGCACGAACAGCGGCAACCGCGACGTGACCGCCGACGCGAGCACGCCGTACGTGACCCGCGCGATGGAAGACCAAGCCGAGCTCGCGCATCGCCAAGCCTGGGTCGCCGCCGGT
>CAJDWT010000055.1_pt1 | contig 17326 bp, 13 predicted proteins | sample 7391671 | NCBI WGS metagenome assembly CAJDWT01 (sample SAMEA7055729, study PRJEB34461) | soil metagenome | biome: terrestrial ecosystem; feature: Peninsula; material: soil | place: Antarctica | collected 2016
GGCGTCCCGGCGCTGGACCTGCGCCACCTTTCCGGTCCGTCGTACCGAGGTCGCGCCCTCGTCAGCGATTGACAATGTCGAATCCCAAAGACACCGCGACGCGAAACGCGCCGGCGCTCGCGGCGGGCCTCGACACCCTCGACGCCGACACGATCGAGCGTCGGCCGACCTCGACGATCGACCCCTCACGAAGCGCCGACCAGGCGGGCCTCTCGGCGCTCTTGCGGGTCCTCGGCGAGGACAGCCAAGGTACGCGCGGCATCGCCGTCTCTCGAACCCTGGGCGAAGGAGGCATGGGCGTCGTCAAGCTCGGCACGCAGCTGACGCTCGGTCGTGAGGTCGCTCTCAAGATGCTGCGTGTCGGCGCGTTCGACGAGCCTACGCGTCTGCGCCTGGTTCGCGAGGCGTGGGTCACCGGCTCGCTCGAGCATCCGAACATCGTTCCGGTCCACGACGTGCGGGTCGACGCCGACGGTCGACCGATGGTGGTCCTCAAGCGCATCCAAGGGGTTCACTGGGGCGAGCTCTTGGCCGACCCCGAGAGCGCACGGCAGGTCTTCGGCGAGACGGATCTGCTCGAGAGCCACTTGCGGGTGCTCGTGCAGGTGGCCAACGCCCTCCATTTCGCGCACACGCGACACATCATTCACCGCGACGTGAAGCCCGAGAACGTCATGGTGGGCTCGTTCGGCGAGGTGTACGTGCTCGACTGGGGGCTGGCCGTCAGCCTGACTCCCGATCCGACCGGGCGCTTGCCCTTGGCCACCGACGCCACCGATATCGCGGGCACGCCTTGCTACATGGCGCCCGAGATGCTCGGTAGTGGCCAACAGACGCCGCTCTCGGTCCGCACCGACGTCTACCTCTTGGGCGCTACTCTGTTCGAGGTCGTGGAGGGTAGACCACCGCGCGAAGGGACCAACCTGGCCACGATCCTCAGCGAGATCCTGACCGTGGAGCCCACCCTGACGAAGGATCCGACTGGCGAGCTCGCGAGCATCTGCAAGAAGGCGCTCGCGCGCGCGCCGAGCGATCGCTTCGAGAGCGCGCTCGCGTTCCGGCTTGCCCTCGAGCAATTTCTGACACACCGGACCTCCACCAAGCTCTCGGCGCGCGCGCTGAGCACCCTAGAGGAGCTTCGCCAGCACATCGAGACCGCCGAGGGCGACGACGAGGAGCCCGAGGGTCGCGCGAATCGCATCCGAAGCGCGTTCGGTGCCGCGCGATTCGGCTTCCGTGCTGCGCTCGACGCTTGGCCCGAAAATGAGGACGCCGAGCGAGGCTTGATCGAGGCCACGTCGCGTGTCGTCGAGCTCGAGCTCGCCACCGGCAATCCTCATACGGCCTCGACGTTGTTGAACGAGCTGGCCTCGCCTCCCGCGGATCTACGGCAGAAGGTCGATCGCGCCCTCCGCGACCGGAGCGCGCAAGATCGGCGACGAATCGCGCTCGAGCAGGATCAAGATCGGAACATCGGGTCGCGAACGCGGTTGGTCGTGACGATTGCGCTTGGCGTGCTCTGGACGGTGTCGCCGATCTTCGCCTGGTACGTGCTCTATGGAGAGCAGCCGCCTTCACACGAAGCGACGATAAGAGGGACGGTCTTCATCCTGCTGGTGGTGCTGGGGGTCACCTTTTGGGGTCGCGAATCGCTCCGACGCACGGCGCTCAATCGCGGCGTCATCGCGTTCGTGGTCTTCGCGTTGGTCGCGCACCTCGTGCTCGAAGCAGGGGCGATGCTCGCCGGCATTTCCGAGATGCAAGTGCAGGTCTTCAAGCTTTTTTTGTGGTTCAGCGTGGCCTCGCTGGCCGCCATTGCGCTCGAGCGAAGGCTCACGCCGCTCGCGTTGATCATGGCCTGCGCCTTTCTCGTCGCAGCGGCTTGGCCTGCATGGGTGTTTGCGCTCACGAGCGGCGTCAACGCCCTCACGACGCTGCTATTGGGGTTCATTTGGTGGCCGAAACGCGACACGTCAGCGAGCCCTCCGAGCGCGCGCTGAACCGACGCTTCGAGTCGCTCTTGGCCTCTCTAAGCAAATCGGCGCGCTCCTCGACGTTGCGGTAAAAGAGCTTCCGTCGAATCGGCTCGATCTCATGCCCGTTCCTTTACTGAGTCACCGCGTTGTCGTTATGGAAAAATCATGTCGACGCTGATCGGCCTCGCGCTGATCGCGCTCGCGGCGTTCACGACCGAGGGCGCGATCGGCTTCGGCGGCACCGTATTGTGCGCCAGCGTCGGCGCGCAGCTCGTCCCGCTCGACGTGCTGCTGCCCGCATTCGTCGTGCTGAATATCGTGCTCTCGAGCTGGCTGCTCGTCCGCGGTCTGCCCGTGGTCGCCTGGCGCCTGCTCGCGGTCGAGGTCGCACCGGCGGTGGGGATCGGCGCCGCGATCGGCCTCGCGTTGTTTCATCTCCCGGGTCAGACGTGGATGGTCCTGGTCTTCGCGCTGTTCGTGATCGCCCTCGCGGTGCTCCAGCTCGTCCGACCGGCGACCGGCGAGCTCGCTCCCGTCCCTCGGATCGGGCTCCTCGCGCTCGGCGGCATCGCCCATGGGCTGTTCGGCACGGGCGGCCCGATGATCGTCTACGTCGTGAGGCGCCGGTTGCCCGACCAACGCGCGTTTCGAGCCACGCTCGCCGTCTTGTGGCTCGTGCTCAATGCAGCGCTGCTCGTCAACTTCGCGTCCGCCGGGCTCTTCGTCAAACCGGTCTACGACGTGATGACCGTGCTCGCGATCACGATCGTGCCCGGCCTCGTGCTCGGTGAGCAGATCCACCGCCGCCTGAACGCTGCGCGGTTCGAGCGCGCGGTTTGGGTGCTTCTGCTGCTCGCCGGGCTCGCGCTGGCGATCCGGACCGCCATCTCCGTCATGTCGTGAGCGTGGCTTGCTCAGTGAGCGACGGCGTTGGGATCTTCGGCCTGCGGGCGGTTGTTCTTCGACGCACCGGTCTTCGGCGTCTCGACCCCGCGGCGGAGCGCGTCGCGCTCACGCCATCCGTCGACCGGATCGCGGGGGTGTAGCGGACCGTCGAACGAGAGTTGGAACGCGGCGTCGAAGTCGGTCGCGCCGTGGGTGCGAACGAAGATCGTCTTCCGGTTGTACGGAAGGAAGAACATCAAGAACGGGAAGAAGTTCTTCACCATCACGATGTCTGCGCGCCACGGATCGAGGCCGACGTTCGAATAAAACGACGGCCGCATCACCATCGCGGGCCCCTCGGTGATGACGACGCGGACGTGGTCGACGGCGAGCACGATCGTGCGGCCGAACCCGGCTTGATCGTGCTTGCTGACGATCGTGCCGCGCACCGGCAACGGTGGCGAGCGAGCGGGGTCGAGGGTGCCGCCGATGGTGGTGGCGACGACGTCACCCGGCGCGCGCAGCCACATCGTGTCGATCGCCTGCGGATCACGGACCGCGGCGTACACGAGCATCCCGGCGCCCTGCTCGATCAGCGCGCGCAAGAGATGGGTCGAATCGCCGGGCGCGCCTGCGGTGACGACGTCGCTCGCGTCGGCCATCGTCACGCAGCCGAGCTTGCGCCGCAGGGATGCGCTGCGCGCCGATGCGATCGCCGTCGTCGCGTCGGGGAATTCGGGAGGCTGCTCGTGACGGCGCGCCCAGCACATCTCGGCGAGCTCGTCGGCGAGTCGATCGGCGGCGCGCACGTCGCCGTCGCCCACGCACACGGTCGACCAGCCGAGCGCCGGATGATCGTTCCACGGATGCACCATGAAGGTCGACGCCGCCATCACCTCTTCGCGGCGCTCGGCCTGCGCCATCCGCCTGAACACCGCGCGCATCGGCGCCAGAAAATCGATGGTCTTGCCACCGCCGAGGAGGATCGGAAGCGACCGCCAGGCCATGACCGGCTTGCGCTCGCCGAGCACCGTCTCGATCGCGATCCGTCCCGCCTTCTTGCCGATCTTGGCGTGATCGCGATGCGGGTTGGTCTGGTAGCCGACGATCGCGTCGGCGAGCTCGATGCGCTCTTTGGTCATGTTGCCGTGAAGATCGTGTGAGACGACGAGCGGCGCACCGCCGATCACCGTGCGCACCGCTTGCATCAGGTGCGACTCGGGATCCTTGATCCCCTCGACGCCCATCGCCCCGTGGAGCGCGAGGTAGAGCCCGTCGACTGGACCTGCCGCGCGCAGCATCTCGAGCAGACGGCCTTCGAGCGTGTCGTAGCACGCGCGCGACAGCGGCCCGCCCGACGAGGCCCACGCCGAGAGCAATGGCACCGGCTCGATCTCGGCCTTCCGCGCGGAGACGGCTTGGATGAAGCCGCCGAGCTCGGCGCGCTTGAAGAACCCGGCGAGCTCGGGGCCGTCGGTCGCCGCGCGGAGGAGCGCGTCACCGACCAGGTAGTGCGCCGATTCGAAATCGTGCAGCGTTGTCGGCACCGGCGAGAGCGCGTTGCTCTCCTGACAGATCCGCGCGAACGCGATGCGCTTCATTTGTACATCTCGGCGATGACGTTGCGGACCTTGCCGGCGACGAGGCTACGCACCGGGAGCCGCGCCGCCATGCCGTACATCGGGGCGGAGCCGGACTTCGCGAGCGACGGGTTCGCCCGAACCTCCGCCACGCATGCGCGGAGATCCGCGAGGTAGCGCTCGACCACGGGCGCGTGGTTCGCGGTGACGGTGAGGTGGATCGAAGAGGGGCGGTGTTGACGATCGACCGACCAGCCACGCGCCTCGAGCCGATCGGCGAGCGCGTAGATGTCGAGCCCGGCCGCGCTGTAGGAGACGATCGTCGCGTCCGGTCGGCCGAGCAGCGTGAGCCCAGGGATGTCGCGAATCCCGGCGCGGAGCGCGTCTGCTGCACCGACCGCGATCCGCGCGAGCTCGAGATAACCGTCGACGCCCATGCTCTGGAACGCTGCCCATGCCGCCGCGATCGGTCCGCCGGGGCGGGTCCCGAGCATCGTCGGCGACGCATAGATGCCGCCAGGAAAATCGGTCGCGACGAAGATCTGGTGCCGCATGTCGTCGAGCGAGCGCCACAAAAGAAGCGACGCGCCTTTGCTGGCGTAGGCGAACTTGTGGAGGTCGGCGCTGATCGACGTCACGCCCGGAACGCGGAAATCCCACGGCGGGATCGGGCGACCGAGCCGCTCGAGCCACGGCAGCATGAAGCCACCAACGCATGCGTCGACGTGCAGCGGCACCTTCTTCTTGTGCGCGATCTCGCCGAGCTCGGCGATCGGATCGATCACGCCGTGCGGATACTGCGGCGCGGAGCCGACGATCCCGATCGTCCGCCAACCGACCGCCTTGGCCACCTTGCGGGCATCGACGCGCATCTCGGCATCGACGTCGACCTTGACGAGCTCGATGCCGAAGTAGTGGGCCGCTTTGTCGAATGCCGGATGCACCGTGCGCGGGACCACGAGCTGCGGGGAGCGGATCCACGGCTTTTTGCGGCGCGCGCGATCGCGGTAGGCTGCGACGGCGCATAGGATCGACTCGGTCCCGCCGCTCGTCACCGTGCCGACGGCGCCCGGGCAGTTGAAGAGGGCGCCGGCGCTCTGCACGAGATCCCTCTCGAGCCCCTTGAGGCTCTTGAACGCGAGCGGATTGAGCAAGTTTGCGGAAGCGTAGAGGGCGTGTGCGCGCTTGAGCATCTCCTCGTGCTCGGCGCCTGCGTGATACACGAGCGAGAACACGCGCCCACCGCGCCAGTCGGTGTCGTCGACGCCGCGCTTGGTGAGCTCCTCGAGGATTTCATCGGTCGGTCGACCGTGCTGGGGAATCACTGGGGTGCCTCCAAGGGTACCAAGTCGGGTCGCTGCCAGCTTCTTCGTATATACACTGTAAGTATCGTACTCAGGGGTGTCCGTGAGTCAAGGAGAGAGGGCGTCGGGACCGCTCATGGGCCCTTCGCGGGCATCGGCGGCGCGGCGTGAATGAGCCCCTTGCCGAGCAGGCTACTGGCGAGCGAGCAGAAGTAGAGATAGCCACGACGATCACCAAACCGCGTGAGCAGGCGCTCGAGCGACGGGCCGGGCTCGACGCCGAGGAGCCCACCGAGCCCACGCGCCACGCCGACGTCACCCGGGGGGAACACGTCCAGACGTCCGAGACCGCGCAGAAGAACGAGGTTGGCGCTCCACGGGCCGATACCTTTCAGCTCGGTCAAGAACGCCAACGCGTCTTCGCGGCTCATGGCCGACAGCTCGTCCTCGGAGAGGTCGCCCGCTTCCATCGCGCGCGCGATTCGGCGGAGCGCCTCGGCTTTTTGAACGCTCAGGCCGCAGGCTCGAAGGACGCTCGGACGCGCGGTTGCGATGACCGCAGACGTCGGAGAAACGTGAAACCGGCGGCCCTCGTGCTCGAGCGATTCGCCGAAGCGTTCGACGAGGCGACCGACGACGGCCGCACCGGCGTCGAGGCTCACCTGCTGGAATGGGACGACGTTCAGGAACGCCTCGAAGAGACCGGAGAATCGAGGTGGGCGCATTCCCCGCAGAGCGCGCGCCGTCGGGCGAAGCCGGCGCTCGGCCTCGGTGAGAGCTCGGAGTGGCGCCGGATCGACGTCCATTCCGAGCATTGCTCGGAGCGTTCGTCCGATCCGAGCGCGCGTCGCCGTCGACGGCTCGCCATGTCGTACGACGAAGCGAAGGTTCGGCGCGTCGAGCGTGCCGTGGTTGGTCACCTCCACCAAGACCAGACCGTCCGCCGTCGCGAGGGCACGCAGGTAATGCTCGCCCTCCCAGAGCTCGACGAGGTTGGTGGGACGGCGCTGGAGAACGCGGACCGTCGCTTCGAGATGAAACGGCGCCGTGACAGGCAACAGGGTGCCTTCGAATTCGTCTGGTGGATAGGTCACGCGGCGGTCCTTCACGACGGCAAATGGTGTCATACGGTGCGGCGTCGCGCGTCGTGCGCTCGCGATCTCGTCGACGTGGGCTCCGCGCGCGATCAGCGCGTCGGCGACGAGCGAACGGTGGCAGCGCCACGGCACGGCCTCGGCGCACATGAGCGCGACGCTTCGCCCTTCCGCGAGCGCGTGGAGCTTCGCGAGCCCGGCCTCGAACTCCGTGGTCAACATGTAGTCGGCGTAGCCGCGGAAGCTCACATTGCGCCAGGCGCCGTTGGGTGAGTCCTTGCGAGCGTGGCGCAGGCCGCCGAGCTCGGCGAGATGCACGTAGCGAATGCGCCGCGAGCGGAGCGTCGTGCGGAGCGCGTCGCCGTTGAACTGAGGGTTGTGGCGCGACTTCGGGATGGTCCGGATGTCGACGAGCACCGTGACCTCGAACGCGCGAAGCATCGCCACGAGCTCGTCGAGCGTCCGCGTCGAATGGCCTACGGTGTAGACCTTCGCGCCGCGCCAGCTCAGCGCACGCTTACGGGCGACGACGGGTGCGCCGCCGCGAGCACGAGCAGTCAACGGAGCCAGGGACGACGCCATTATCCGCCGAGGATCTCAGGGTTCAGGTGCCAGACGGCAAAGCTCAATGCGCTCGCAAAGCTCACCCACGCGAGATAGGGCGCGAGCAGCGCTCCGGCCAGCGGCCGAATTCGCCAGAACCTCACCATCGTGATCACGATCAACACCCACAGCAGCGTGATGTCGGCAAGCGCCAGCGCGCCGCGATGCCACGCGAAAAAGATCCACGTCCACAGGGCGTTGACGGCTAGCTGCACGATGAACAGCGTGAGCGTGGTGCGCGCGACGGCAAAGCCGCCAACCCGCCAGACCATCCACGCGGCGATGCCCATCAACATGTAGAGCAGGGTCCACACGGGGCCGAACAGCCACGCTGGCGGCGCCCACGGCGGCTGGCTCAGGCCACCATAGAATGATGCTGCATGTGCGGAGGCCCAACCGCCGACGCCTGCTGCGAGGAAGCTCAAGAGCAGCCAACCGAAGAGTCCGAGGGCCTGTCGCGTACGAGTCATCGCACGCCCGCATCATGGGGGGCGCGAGCGGCTCGACAAAGGTTCGTCGTGGTGTCGCACGTCGCGACCATGCCGGCGCACGGCGGCGCCACGCAAACTGCCGGCGCGCAACCGGCGGGGTCTCCGCTGTGGACGCCGCGACACGAGCAATCGGCGCACGCGATCAACCGACAGTCGGCGTCGCTCGCACAAGCCGTCGCGGGCTCGCTCTTCGGACATCCGGCGCTTCCGAGCGCGAGCATCACGACGCATAGCGCAAACCAGCGGCGGGTGAGCACGGTGTCGAACGACCTCCCTCGACTCGGGTCCGCGAAGCGAACGCGCACGTCGATTTTCACTTTCGCGTCGTAGTCGGGAACCCGCGCGGCGCTCGCGACTCGATTGTTGCAGGAGGCTCTCATGGAGACCACAGCCCATCTGAATGATTACGAAGCTGCAACTGCGACTGGAACGACGCGCGCCGATTTGCGCAATCCCACGTATCAAGCGTTCCAAATCCTGCACATCGGCTTCGTCGCTGCCCCGGTGATCGCGGGCATCGACAAGTTCTTCGGCATTCTCACCAATTGGGACGACTATCTCTCCCCGACCTTCGCCAGCCTCTCGCCGCTCAGCCCGCATGGCACGATGCTCACCGTCGGCGTGATCGAGGTGATCGCGGGCCTGCTCGTCGCGTTCAAGCCGCGCATCGGCGCCTACGTCGTCGCGGCATGGCTCGTCGGCATCATGCTCAATCTGTTTCTCCTCGGGCGCGGCTACGATATCGCGCTGCGTGACCTCGGCTTGTTCCTCGGTGCGCTTGCGCTCGCCCGTTTGAGCACGATTTATGACCGCAAGGCTCCCGCGGCCTGAGGATCGCGATGGCGGTCAGAGCCCACTGATCGCCGCCTCGACGCGAGAAGCACGACGTTCTCGGGAACGCTTTTGGAGCTGCGCGCTCTATGGAAGAGCCCATGGACTTCACCGACGAGGAGATCGTCGCCCGCGTACGCGCGGGTGACATCGCGATGTTCGAGCAGCTCATGCGTCGGCACAACGCGCGCGTGTACCGAGCGGCGCGGGCGATCCTCCGCGATGATCGCGAGGCGGAGGATGTCATGCAAGACGCCTACGTCCGCGCGTACGAGCACCTCGCAGACTTCGAGGGCCGCGCGCAGTTCTCGACGTGGATCACGCGCATCGCCGTCAACGAGGCGCTAGCGCGCGTACGAAGGACGAAGCGATTCGATTCGCTCGAGTCACACCCAGAGGAAGCATCAATGATCACCCATGAAGGTTCCAGCCCAGAACAGCAAGCGAGCGACGTCGAGCTACGCGCAGTGCTCGAGACCGCGGTGGCCAAGCTCCCCGACGACTTTCGTTCCGTCTTCGTGCTCCGCGCCGTCGAAGGCATGAGCGGCGCCGAAGTGGCCGAGTGCTTGGGCATCCCGGAGGACACGGTGAAGACGCGGCTTCATCGCGCGCGCGGCCGCCTTCAGGAAATGTTGATCGCGAGCACCGAGCCGGCGCTGCCGAGGCTCTACGAGTTCCACCTCAGTCGATGCGACCGCGTGGTGGCTGCCGTGTTGCGCCGAATCAACGGCTCGCGAACAACGTAGCTATCGACTGAGGACGTCGGCGTCGAACGTCGTCACTGGACGCTTCTCGCTTCCATGAGCGCGTGCTCGACGAGGAGCATGCGGTCTTGACCCCAATAGAGATCACGATCGTCGACGATCCACGTCGGCGCACCGAACACGCCCCTTCGTTCGGCTTCTTTCGTCGCGCTGATCAGCTCCTGCTTGATCGCCGCATCCTGGGTCCTTCTCAAGATGTCAGCGGCGCCGTCTCCGATGAGCTCGGCCAGGGCTCCGTCGTCCGAGATGTCACGATCCTCGGCCCAATAGGCCGCGAACACCTTGCGACGAAACTCGACCCGGCGAGGCTCCGGTAGCGCGAGGTACGCGCGCAGCGCCTTGATCGAGCTCATGGGAAATCGAGACGGCCATCGGAACGGCACTCCCCAATAGTCCGCCCAGCGAACGATGTCCTTCAGGTAGTAGTCACGCTTGGCGTCGCTCCACGTCGTGAGCGGGACGTCGACTTGGCCGATCGCCTTGAAGAGGCCGCCGAGGAGCATTGGCCTCGAGACGAGCTTCGCGCCGGTCCGTTCGGCGAGCGCCTCGGCTTGGGTGTTGCCGAGGTACGCGAACGGCGAAGAAAAATCCCAGAAGAAGTCGAGTGTGCGCATGGCGTCGGGGGTCTCTCGAGCGAAGAGCTTCGGGCGAGGGTAGACGTCTTCGGCACGGAGCCCCAGCGCCATGTGCGCGCGGTCTTGTCCCCAATAGAGCCTCTCGCCGTCGACCACGTACGCGGGGGCGCCGAAAATGCCGAGCGCGATGGCTTCGTCGGTACGCCGAAAGAGCTCGGCCTTGATCTCCTCGCTCTTTGCTCGCTCGAGGACGGCCTCGGCGTCGTAGCCGGCTGCGCCGAGGACGTCGCGCAGCGTCGCCTCGTCGCTCGGCGGACGATTCTCGACCCAATACGCGCGATAGAATCCGAGGACCACCTTGGCATCGACGCCGGTGGCGAGAGTGGCGCGGAGGGCCTCGACGGTGCGAAACGGATGCGCCGCGGGCATCGTAAGCGGCACGTCGAACAGCCGCGCCCAGCGAGCCAGATCCTCGCCGTTGTGATGGGCCTTCTGCGGCGAGAGCGTCGCGAACAGCTTCTGAGGTGTTTGGTGCGCGCGAAACACGCCGCCCAGCAGCATCGGCTTCAAAGACAAAGCTGCGTCCGTGAGACCGGCGACGCGCAAGATCTGCGTGAAGCCGAGGTAGGCGTACGGACACGAGTAGTCGAACCAGAAGTCGACGGTGGAGGGCGAAGTCATGATCCAGCGGAAAATACCACATGCGCGAGCCCACCGAGGCGAGAGGCCACGCGTCTCGCCGAGCGCCCACCGCAGCTCCGGAATCACGAACGCCTACCCGCCCGTATGACATATCGCATGCGCTGTTGCTGACGAGTGCGTCATCCTTGAAGGAGGAGACTCACATGCGTGCGCTCGGGCGTGGTCTGTTGGGAGTGTGGGTGCTCGCTCTGGCGGCCGCGGCGGCCTGTAACGTCAAAGAGCCTGAGCACACCACGTATTTCGAGCAGCACATCTCGCCCATCCTCACGACGGGGTGTGCGCGTAGCCCGACCGGGAGCGGCTGTCACGTCGCCGACCCGAAGGGGAACGCATTCGGCAACCTCGACGTGTCGACGTTCGAAGGCGTGAGCCGTCGGCGTGACCTGCTGCAAACCTATGGTCCGTATCTGCAGCCGACATTCTTGCTCAAGGCCACGCCCTCGACGCAGCTGCACCTGGTCGCGTTCGACGGTCAGACCGTTGCTCTCATGACCGACATCAAGCACAGCGGCGGTCCGATCATGCAGCCGACCGCCAGCGCCTACCTTGCGCTACGTGCCTGGATCGATCACGGCGCGACCGAGAACAACACGGGCGTCGCCCCCGTCAAGAACAGCACCGTCCCTTGCGTGCACACGCTGCTTTCCGCACCCGGCTTCGATCCGACCGTGGACCCGGCAGCCCCGGATTTTGCGACGTTTCGCGACAAGGCGAGCGCGCCTCTCGCCACCTCGTGCGCCGGTGGCAACTGCCACGGCAACGCGTCGAACGATCTCTTCCTGACGTGCGGAAGTACCCCGGAAGAGGTTCGTTGGAATTACTTCGCGGCGAGCGAATATCTCGCGTCACCGGTCTCGAACAGCGAGCTCTTGAGCAAGCCGCTCGGCGTGACGCAGGGGGGGAGCTTTCACGAGGGCGGTGTGGTCTTCCCGTCGACGAACGATGCGGGCTACCAGGCGCTGGCCGAGTGGGCCACCGCTCACGGTCCGCCGGATCTCGGTGCGCTCGACGACCGCTTCATGTTCTTCGCGCATCGCATCCAGCCGCTGCTCGCCCGAAAGGGCTGCATGATGCTGCACTGCCATTCGGCATCCAGCTTCCACGATTACCGACTTCGTGGTGGCACCTCGGGTGCGTTCTCGCTCGCGGCCACGAAGCGCAACTACGATCTGACCCTCGACCAGGTCTCGCTCGAGAGCGATGACCCTGGCGCGAGCAGGCTCGTGCGGAAAAACCTCTATCGACCCGAGCTCGGGCCCGAAGGGCACGGCATCGTCCACCGCGGTGGTCCGCTCCTCGAAGACTTCGGCCCTACGGCGCCCTCTCCGGCGGCGTGCGACGCCAAGTCGTACGACTACGACAACGGGGATCTCGCGACCATCCCGGCCTATTGCATGATCGGCGAGTGGATCAAACGTGAACGCGCCGCGAAGCAGCTCGCTCCGCTCAGTGCCATCGTGTACGTGCGGCGCCCGCCGCCGTCCAACGATCGGATGCAGGACTTCGACGCGTACTCTCCAGGCGCGGAGCTTCACCTCGTCGCAGCGACCATGAGCGGGGGCGTGATCACTGTCGGCGCCGACGCTGCCGTCGAGCCCGGCTGCGGCCTCAAGTCGGCGACCGCTGACATTCGGCGACCGGCCGTGTCTTGGGATGGAACCAAGATCGCGTTCGCCGCGCGCACCAGCGCGACCACGCCATTCTCGATCTACGAGATGAAGGCAGACGGAACCGCCTGCGCGCCCATCTCCGCGATCGCGGCGCACGCACCCACCGACAACGGCCTGCTCGTTCACGATTTCGACCCGGCCTACGGCCTCCCCGACAGCAACGGCGTCTCGCCACTCGCCTTCGCGTCTACGCGCGGCAACCTCACGAGCGACGCATACGACTACTCCGGCGCGCAGCGCACGCCCGCCGACCCGACCCAGCCCAACGCGAACATCTACGTCTACGAGCGTGATCCACAGAGCCCTACGGCGATGCGCATTCGGCAGCTCACGTTCTTGCTCGACATGGAGCGGGCGCCCTCGTTCATGCAAGACGGGCGAATCATCTTCACGATGGAGAAGCGCGAGCCCGACTTCTATCAACTCGCCTTGCGTCGCATCAACCTCGACGGCGGCGACTTTCATCCGCTGTACGGCCAGCGCGGAAGCATCGGCTTTCACGAGGTGAGCCAGGTGGTTCACCTCACGGACAAGAACTTCGCCGCGATCTTCGCCGAGCCCGGAGTGCCGCACCACGGCGGCGCGCTCGGGATCTTCAATCGAAGCATCGGCGTCGACCTCGCCAGCACGGACCCGAGCGATTACCCGGTTGACCCGTCGGTCATCGACCCGAGCTCGTCGTCTTCGCCCGAGCCGGGGTTTTTCCTCCACTCCCTGCGCTTTCCGGATTCGAGCGCCACCGGGCGCTTGGCGGGAGCGACGACCGGCGTCTACACCTCGCCATCCGCGCTCCCCGGAACGGGGATCTTGGTGAGCTTCGGTGCGGCCACGAGCTCCGCGGCGTTCGACGGCGACTACGACCTCTACGTCCTCGATCCCGACAGCGGCAAAAAGACGAAGCTCCTCGGTACGCCCGGCGCCGCAGAGATCGAAGCGGTCGCCATCTACGCCCGCGAGGTCCATCCGCTCTACCGATCGGCGCCGAGCGAGCCGAATGCATACGGCATGGACCCGTCGGTCCCGTACGCTGACGTCCTCCTCCACGACGCGCGCCTGATCGCGTCGCTCGCATTCCAAAACACGCCGACAGGTCGGCTCGTCGAGCCGCTTCCCAGCTTCGAGATTTGGGAAGAGCTGCCGCCAACGCCCGACGTGACGTCGTTCGCGCAAGGCGCAGCGTTCGTCGCGAGCGACGCATTTGGTCAGGTCTACGTGCGGCGCCGCCTCATCGGCACCGTCCCCATCAACGACGACGGGTCCGCGCACTACCGTATTCCTGGGGGCCTTCCCATCCTCTTGAAGCTCCCAGACACAGCCCAATCGACGGCGGCGAAGCTTCCGCGGTGGCAGCATGAAGCCTTCATGCTCACGCCGGGCGAGTCGGTTCACGAAGACATGCGAACGGAGTTCTTCGACGGGTTTTGTGGTCAATGCCACGGTGCGATTAGCGGGCGGCAGGTCGACGTCGCGATGCGTCCAGATGTCTTGTCCGGAGCGTCTCTGACCTCCGCGTATGGCTCGACGCCGACCGATTTGTTCCTCGCACCCTCCCAACGTGGTCCTGTCATGGGACCACCCACGACGCCATGAGGTCCGGGACATGATGATGACATCGACGATTCAGCGACGCGCTGTAGCGCTCACCAGCCGAGCGATTGCACGCGCCGAGAGGGGAGAATCGGTGTCGATCGAGGTCGAGACGCCCGCGCGACCGCTCCTCGAGCGCTTCTTCGACGAGGGGGCCTTTCGTCGCGTTCTCTTGCTCATCGAGCGCGACGGACAGCGCGCGCGCATCGCCGCGCGTCCGCGTCGGGTCGGGGGCTCGACCCGAATCACGGAGATGTTCGAAGAAGACCATCGCCGGCTCGACGAGATCGCTGCGCTGCTGCGCAAGAGCGCGGAGCGCGATCCGATGCGCGCCGTGGTGCTCGCCAAGTTGCTCGTGTGGGGGCTGCGAAGGCACATTCGGGCGGAGGAGCAGCTCGTCTTTCCCATTTACGCTGCGCGCTCCAAGTTCGCCGCCAAGACGGCCGAGATGCACGTCGAGCACGTCGCGCTGTTCACCTACCTCGACGTTATCGCGCGCGAGGCAGACGACCTCGTCGTCACGACGCATCGGGACCTCACGATCAAGCGGCTTCTGGCGGCCGAGGCGGGGCTCTCAGCCGTGCTTGCGCATCACAACCAAAAGGAAGAGCAGGGGCTCTTTCCATTGCTCGACAACACGCTGGAGCCGAGCGAGCGTGCGCGCGTGCTGCGCGACGTCGTGCTGTTCTGAGGCTCTAGCGACCGGCCGTCGTTCCTGTCGTGCGCTCGGGCCTGGGCGCGGGCACGTCGCGCACTGAGCTTAGCTGTATGACGAATCTCATTGAGCATGCGCATACGCATGCCAGACTGGGCGCATGACCTCGCCAGTAATTCGACTCGCCTCGGAGGAGCTGGCGTCGCGTGGGGAAACGAATGTGTGCCCCGACTGCCCGATGACGCGGGTGGGGGTGCTGGCCGAGCTCCTCCCACCGCAGCTGGCGTCATGCGCATTACGTTGCCTCTCGGTGAGGGCGCGGGCTCCGCTACCGGGACGATGGTTCGAGGAATTCGGGTTCGGCGTCGTCCGACGCGGGATCATTTTCCGCCAGCGCATCGACGTGCACGGACGTGCCACGGTGATCGACGCCGTCGGCGCTGGTGGGCTCATCCCCCTCGGCATGTCCACCGATGACGATGAGGACGCGAGCGTGGGCGCCTACGCGGTCAACGACGTGCTCCTCTGCGCCGCACCGGTGGACTCGTTGAGCGCGGCGATGGACACGAACCCGCAAACGCCGCGTGACGTCTTGCGGCTCCACGCGCAGGCGATCCATCGAATGGAGCGCCTCGGACACGCCCGCGGGCGGATGACCGTGATCGAGCGGATCGCGGCGATGCTCGCGGCCCTCGTGGACTGTCTCTGCCCCTTCAGAAAGACGGACGTCATCACCGCCGACGTGCAGCAGTCCGATCTCGCGGCGCTCGTCTCCGCGCGTCAAGAGACAGTCTGCCGTGCCCTCGGCGCGCTTGAGCGGCGTGGTCTGATCGCGCGAACCGACGAAGGCATTCGGATCGTCGACCGGCAAGGACTGCAGGCGGTCTGACCCGCCATCCCCCCTTTCACGCGGCGAAAGCAACCTTTCAGAACTGAATCGTGCGCTCCTGGACATCGAGCGCGCGGAGGTTCTGGCGCGGTCGGTAGAACTCACGCCACAGGTACAAATAGCCTTCCAGCAGCCGCTCGGGCGTCATTTGCGCGGGCTGAAACACGACGTTGGCGTCGTTGTACAGCGACCAGTCCTCGGTGAGTATCCGGCCGGCGGACTCGAGCATGTGAAACGCAGGGGTACCGGGGTACGGCGTCATGACGGCGAACTCGGCCTTACGAATTTTGGCCTCGTCAGCGAACTCCAGCATGCGATCGAACACGCCTTCGTCGTCGTCCTCGTTGCCGACCAAGAACGACGTGTACGGCTCGATCCCGTGGTCCATCGCTTTTTTGACGGCATCGAGCGCCTGCTGTCGCGCTTTCTCATTTTTGCCAGTGAACGCTTGCCGGGTGACGGGGTCGAAGCCTCCGACGAGGTAGAACATCTTGATGCCACCGTCGCGCATGCGCGTGAGGATGTCGTCCGCGGTCGCGAGGACCATCGGCATGCTCACGCCGAGGTAGCTCACGGGCGCCGGCCGGCCCGCGAGGCCGTCGAGCACGCGCATGAATCGCTTGTTCGCCGCCGCGAAGAACGCGGTGTCCTCCGTGAACGAGCCGAGCTTGCCGCGCTTGGCGAGCTGATCGATCTGCCCGATGACGTGCTCGGTGCTGTAGTAACGCATGCGCTTGCCCATGACGATTGGGAGCGCGCACGCCGAGCAGCTGAGCGGGCAGCCGCGAGACGTTTGGACGGGGTAGTCGTCCGGGGTGAACGCGCCGCCCTCTTTGGCGAGGTAGAGATCGACCCGCGGCAACGGCAGCGTCGAGAGGTCGACCGGTGCTGCCTCGGTGTAGCGAGGTGCGAGCGTTCCGCGCTCGGCGTCTTCGAGCACGCGCAGCCACACGCCCTCTCCTTCTCCGACGACGACGGCGTCCGCGTGCTTGCCGGCCTCGTCCGGTCGCATCGACGGAAAGATGCCGCCCATGACGACCTTGCGACCGCGCGCGCGAAACGCGTCGCCGAGCTCCATGCCTCGCTTCGCGGCAGGCGTGAAGAACGAGATCGCGACCAGATCGACGTCGTCGTCGAGCCCGACGTCCTCGAGACGATCGTCCCGGAAATCGATCTCCCACGTCTTCGGCGTGATCGCAGCTAGGCACGCGATGCCGAGCGACGGCGGTCCAAAATATTCGTTGCACGGAACGTGTTGCCGTAGCTCTGGGTGAGCCTCGGCGTGTCGCTTGAACTTCGGGTAGACGAAACGAACTTTCACAGGATCTCCTCGGTTGCATGCTCGCGCGTCGCGCGCGCGGTGGTGTCGTAAAGGCGCTCGGCGATTCGCGCCGACAGTCGTTCGGTTTCGTTGGCGTACTCGAACCCGTCGAGCTCGGTCGCGGCGTCGCGCAGCAGGCGACGCACGGCGAGCGTCGCCAAGTCTTCGTCCGCGGAGCTAGCTGCGAGCACGACGGACACTGCGGCGACATGCGCGACCTCGGCGCGCCCGAGGCGGAGAAGCGCGCCCTGCTTGGTGACCACGGCCGCTCCGTGCACTGTGCGCAGTGCGTCGGTCGAAGCATCGAGCTCGTCGGCGAGCCGGTCGCATTCGTCGGCGAGATGGCGGTGCACGAGGGGCACCCCGTGCAGGCGGGTGGCGCGGGCGCGACCGGTGACG
>CAJDWT010000056.1_pt1 | contig 17254 bp, 13 predicted proteins | sample 7391671 | NCBI WGS metagenome assembly CAJDWT01 (sample SAMEA7055729, study PRJEB34461) | soil metagenome | biome: terrestrial ecosystem; feature: Peninsula; material: soil | place: Antarctica | collected 2016
GATCACGAGCGCGATGCCTGCCCGCACGCCGAATTCGGACGTCTTCCCGACCTTTCGTGCACGGAGAAACGCGACGAGGGAGAGGCCCGCGCCGAGGATGACGCCGTCCGGACGGACGAGGGCGAGAAGGAGCGCGAGCAGCGGAACGCTCGTGACCTTCTCCGGCGAAGGGGCGACGAGACGCGTGACAATGAAGAGGGCGAGCGCCGAATAGAGCATCGTCGAGAACCCGCGCAGCGACGCGAAGGCGGCCGAGGTCCCGAAGAGCAGAAGGAGGGCGACCACCCGCACCGTCTTCGCCCGCGCCGACCGATTCGGCCGTGCGTTCCAGATGATCGACGCGACGAGACCGAAGCCCACGGCATTGAGGACGGCCGCCGCGACCGCGACGTCGACGTGGAGCACGTGCGCGCCAGCGAGCGCGATCATCCACAAGAAGTCCGTCGCGCCTTCGACGTGCGGACCGCCCGGATAGAACGCGATCCCTTGCCCGCATGCGACGTTGTTCGCGTACTTGAACAGAATGAACGCGTCCTCGTGGGGGAACCCGAACGCGAGGAACGAGAGCGCGAGGGCGAGATAGAGAGCCGCGGCGATGGCCGGCGGGAGGCGCCGACTCATCTCGATTGCGATGGGCTCGTCGTGCTCATTCCAGCCGCGACCGACTGCGGCGGATCGACGCGTTCGTAGATCCAGAGGCGGTCTTCATGGAAGGTGGCCTTGTATTGCGGCGGCACCATCGTCAGCACGTCCTCCGAAGGATCCCAAAGAAGCACGTGGTCGAAGCGCGGGGTCGCGTCCGCCCAGAACTCGCTCCAAAGCTTCTGCCAAGCCGCGTCGCAGTCGCCCTCGACCACGCCGCCGGAGCGCAGGACGTCGCAGACCCAGTTCTTCGAGCGCATGCTCGGCGCGAACCCTTCGAGCACGAGGTGATTGAACCGCGGCGGCGGCGGCTCTTTGTACATGACCGGGAACGACTGCGAGTGCGCGAAGAGCAGCGGAGCGCTCGTATGCTTCTCCATCACGTAAAACCCCCACGCATGGAGGATGCTGCGCGTGTTCTCGCTCGTGAGCTTGCGCGTGAAGATGAGCGGCAAGAGCTTGGAGCCTTCGGGCACGGCCGACATGCCGGCGGTGAACTTCTGGTTGTCGCGGTCGAGGCGAATGTAGTCGACGCCCATGCCTGCGAAGTAGAGCGCGCTCGCGAGGCCGAGCAGGCCAACGAGCCGCCGGTCGAGACGATCCGGCAGCCGAACGAGCGCGCCCACCCAGAGGAACGGGATGATCCGCGAGTTCACGTGGAACCAGTTCGTAGCGACGTACGGCAAAAAGACGAAGAAGCCGAGCAGCGTGAGCCACGCGATGGGCGAGAAGAAGAGGACGTCCTTGCGGCGCGCGCGGAGGCCGATGACGCCGAGGACCACGCACGTGAAGAACGAGGTGATCGAGAACCAGGTGAAGCCGTAAAACCACTCCGCCCACAAGTTGTAGAGCAGCTCCCACGAGGGAATGGCCTGGCCCAGACGTACGTAGCCGGTCATCTCGCCGACGGGCTCGGTGAGCTGCTTCAAGACCGAGATGCAGACCAAGGCGATCGCCGGGAGTTGCGGCAAAACAAGGAGCTTGAAGTGCGAGATGCGCTCGTTCCAGGACGGGCGCGTGACGACATGCACCGCCACGAGCAGCTGCACGACCATCAGCGCGAAGCAGTGCGCGTACCAGGTGACGATGGTCATCGCGCAGATGCCGAGGGCATTGGCAAGCGAAGGCGCCTGAGCGGGCAAACCTGACGCGCTTCCAGACTCGAGCCGGCGCTTCATGAGCATCAAGACGATGAGGGAGCACGGCACGCCGAGCGCGAAGTCGAGCATGCCCATCGACACGAACCAGTTGTGCACCATCGGCCCCAAGAAGAGCGCCGCGACGAGCATCTTCTGGCGGTTGCCGAACCGCAGCACGAGCTGCGGGAACACGATGGCGTTCAGGCCGATGACGAGAAAGGCGAAGAGCTTCGCCGCGATCTTCACGCCGGTGACCTTGCCGACGAAGTAGAGCCACGAAAAGAGCGCCGCGTTCGTCTTCAAGAACCCGTTCGCCACGAACTCCGGGTACTGCGCCGGATGGGTGATGACCGTGTACGCGGCGAGGTGGTTCGGTAGATCCTGGTAGGGCGGGATCTCGACGAGAAAGAGCGGATAGGCAGCGAAGACGAAGAGAACTGCGCTCACCAGCCAGCAGACCTTGGCGTCGGAGAGCGATGCGAGCCACGCGAAGCTCTGCCCTACCCGCGCGGAGCCTTTCGGCGAGGTCTCACGTCGCGGAGCGACGAGATGCTGGGCAATGTCGAGTTTCTGCACCGAAGGTCCGGTTCTCTAAAGCTCCAAATGGGCTCTCGAAGCAACTTCCGAGCAAGCTTACGACGCGGTGCGCGATTTTTCGTGAGAAGCGCGTCAGCATTCTCGAAAGATGGGCAAATCCTCGGGAATTCGAAAAACGCGGAACCTTAGCGCCACACCCTTGGGGTGTCCACCACGCCACCTTCGGTTTTCCCCGAGGGAAGGTCAATCTGACATTTGGATCACGCGGCAGTCTGAGACAGCGGTCCCGCTAGTGCGCGTCGTTCCAATTCTTTGCGGCGCCGACCTCGACAAGAAGCGGAACCTTGAGGGTGAGCGCGCTTGACATCGCATCACGGATTCTCTCTTTGGCTTCAGGCACTTGCGCGTCAGGGACTTCGAAGACGAGCTCGTCGTGCACCGTCAGCACCATGCGGGCGCCCGGCACGACGTCTCCCTTGCCGAGCTTGACCATCGCGATCTTGAGGATGTCGGCGGCGGTCCCTTGGATCGGCGTGTTCTTCGCCACGCGCTCGGCCTCGGCGCGGAGGCCGCGGTTGGACGAGCTCAGGTTCGGCAGGAAGCGGCGCCGCCCGAGGATCGTACGGACCGCCTCCCCTTTATGCGCGCGCTCGACCGTCTGGGTCATGAGCTCGGCGACCTTCGCGTAGCGCGTGAAGTAGGCGTCGATGAACTTCTTCGCGTCCGCGCGCGGAATGCCGAGCTGCCGCCCAAGCGAGGTGTCGCCCATTCCGTAGATCACACCGAAGTTGATCGTCTTGGCCTGGCGCCGCATGTCGGCGGTGACGTCCGCCTTCTTGACGTCGAAGATGAGCGAGGCGGTGTGCGCATGCACGTCATCATTGGCCGAGAACGCGGCGACGAGCTCCGGGTCGCCGGAGAGATGCGCGAGCACGCGCAGCTCGATCTGCGAGTAATCGGCGCTCACGATCGAGAAGCCCGGCGGCGCGATGAACGTCGAGCGGATGCGGCGCCCGAGCGCGGTGCGGATCGGGATGTTCTGCAGGTTCGGATCGGTCGACGACAAGCGCCCCGTCGCCGCGACGGTCTGCTGGAAGCGCGTATGGATGCGGCCGGTCGCCGGAACGACCGCGCGCGGCAACGCCTCGATGTAGGTGCCTTTGAGCTTGTCGATCTCGCGGTACTCGATGATCGTCTTCGGCAAGTCGTGCTCGCCCGCGAGCTCTTCGAGCGACTCGGCATCGGTCGATCTGCCGCCCTTGGGCGTCCGCTTGAAGACCCGGAGCTTGAGGTCGTCGAAGAGGATCGTCTCGAGCTGGTCGCGTGAGCGGATCGCGAACTCCTTGCCCGCAAGCGCGTGGGCCTTCGCCTCGAGCACCTTGAGCTCGGCTTCCGCCTCTTTGCCGATGCTCGCGAGCGCGGCGACGTCGACGAGCACGCCCGTCTCCTCCATCGTTGCGAGCACGCGCTCGAGCGGCAGCTCGACGTCGCGCATGAGCGCACCGAGGCCATCGCGCTCGAGGCGTTCGTCGAGCCGGCTCGCGACCGAGATCGTGGCGTCGGCGAACGACGCGACGAACGGCGTCGCCTCTTCGACCGGCAGGTTGTCGAACGGGGTGACGCCCCTCTTTTGCCCTTCGCCGTAGACCTTGAGCTCGGCGCCGAGCACGCGGCGTGACAGATCCGGCAGCGCGATCGGCACCTCGGGATCGAGCAGGTAGCCCGCGAGCATGACGTCGCCGATCGGCCCTTTCAGCTCGATGCCGTGCCGCGAGAAGAGGACCTCGACGAATTTCAGATCATGCGCGAGCTTGGTCACCTTCTCGTTGACGAGCACGGGGCCGAGGACGCGCGCGAATGTCTTCAGATCGAGCTGCTTCGGCATGCCGAGATAGCGGTGCTCGATAGGCACGTACGACGACACGCCCGGCTCGGTCGCGAGCCCGACTCCGATGAGCGCCGCGCGCATCGCTTCGTGCCCTTCGACCCAAAGCGCGATCGCCAAGCGACCGCTCTTCTCCGCGTCCTTCGCGATCTGAGCGAGCGCCTCTTCGGTCGTAACCGTCGTCATCTTCTTCGGCTTCGCCGGTGTCGTCGGCGTCGGCGTCGAGACCGACGCCGGAGAGGAGAACGGGCGTGCCTGCGTGTCTTGCGCGCGCAAGAGATCGAGCTGCCGACTGAGCTCGAGCTCGGTGAAGAGTGCTCGGAGCGCGGGAATGTCGGCGCCGCCGACCGCGAGATCTTCGAGGCTCCACTCGATCGCCGCGTCGTCTTTGAGCGACACGAGCTGTCGCGAGAGGCGTGCGTCCTTCTCGTGGGTCGTGAGCGACTCTTTCAGCTTCGGCTTCGTGATCGACGAAATCGCCGCGAAAACGCCGTCTAAATCGTTGTATTGCGCAAGCAAATCGGCCGCGGTCTTGGGGCCAACGCCCGGCACGCCCGGCACGTTGTCGCTCGTGTCGCCCGTCAGCGCGAGCAGATCGCGCATCTTCGACGGCGGCACGCCGAACTTCTCCTTCACCTCGGCGGCGCCGTAGACCTTGTCGCGCATCGAGTCCCACAAGAGGACGTCGTCGGAGTCGTCGTGGACGAGCTGCATCAGGTCTTTGTCGGCGCTCACGATGACGACGCGCACGCCTTCCTTGATCGCGCGCTTGGTGACCGTGGCGATGAGATCGTCGGCCTCGATACCGTTCTCTTGGTAGACCGGGATGTGGAACGCGCGGACGATCGCCTCGCAGCGCGCCATCTGCTGAGAGAGATCCGGCGGCGCCGGCGGGCGATGCGCTTTGTAGCGCTCGTCGATCTGCTTGCGGAAGGTCGGCCCCTTCGAATCCATCGCGACCGCGAAGAGCGACGGCTTCTTCTCGTTCAGGATCTTCTGGAGCATGTTCACGGTGCCCATTACCGCGTGGGTGGGCTCGCCCTTGGAGCTCGAGAGCGGCGAAATCGCGTGGTAGGCGCGGAACACGTAGCCCGACAGATCGACGAGAAAAAGAACGCGCTCCGACCCCGGAGCCGGCAAGGCCGACGGCATGGTGCGGGAATGTATCGCGCGCTGAGCCGTTTGCGCACACGTCCCGTGGCTCACCCGCGACAGACCGACCACGGGGGTGCGACCGCGCGTTTACCCTGCCTGACCTGGGGCCTCGAACCGGCTTTGCACGAAAGGACCTAAAAACAAGCCCCTGCGTGTCGATTCCTGAGCCGTTCGGCAGGTCGCAACCGCTTGAGCCAAAACTGGCACCCCAATTGCTGAGGAAATTGCGCGAAGCACCCGTCGTCGAGTGGACGCTCGGCAGTGCCCGCGGTACCTTCTGTCCCGATATCGAAGGGGTGCCCGGAGATATTTTCCGGGGTTGAACCGTACTACGTCGAAGGAATCATTCGAAGCTTCGGCCCGTCGAACGCAACGAACCTATCGTTCCCCTCATCTGCTTCCCCCGCCCCATGGCCAAAACCGTCAACCAAGATCCCCCGTCGACCACGCTCGTCGCCGGCAAATACCAGCTGATCAAGATGATCGGCCGCGGCGGCATGGGCTCGGTCTGGGAAGGTCGGCACACGACGCTCGGCACGCGCGTCGCCATCAAGTTCATCGAGGCCGAGTACGCGGGCAGCGAAGAGGCGGTCTCCCGCTTCGACAACGAGGCGAAGGCCGCCGCGAAGATCGACTCGAAGCACGCGATCAAGATCTACGACCACGGCGTCACCGACGACGGCAAGCCGTACATCGTCATGGAGATGCTCACCGGCGAGCCGCTCGACAAGCGGATCGAGCGCCTCGGGCGCATCCCGCTCCAGGACGTCGCCCGCATCTTCCAGCAGGTCTGCCGCGGTCTCGGCCGCGCGCACGAGCACGGCATCATCCACCGCGATTTGAAGCCGGAAAATATCTTCCTCTGCACCACACCGGACGAGGACGAGGAGTACGCGAAGGTCCTCGACTTCGGCATCGCGAAGATCAAAGGCGCGGCCGGTCAACAGCTCTCGAACAGCACCAAGACGGGCGCCGTGCTCGGCACGCCCTACTTCATGTCGCCAGAGCAAGCGCGCGGCCTGCGTGACATCGACCACCGCACCGACCTCTGGTCGCTCGGCGTCATCGTCTTCAAGTGTGTGACCGGCGTCTTGCCGTTCGACGGCGAGTCGCTCGGCGATCTGCTCGTGAAGATCTGCACGACCCAAATCCCGGTCCCCTCGCAGGTGCTTCCCGGTCTTCCGCCCGCGTTCGACGCGTGGTTCGCCCGCGCGCTCGAGCGCGAGCCGCAAAAGCGCTTCGCCTCCGCCCATGAAATGTCAGACGCGCTCTCGTACGCGTGCGGCGTCAGCGTCCGTCGCCCGGCGAATCATCAAAACCAGTCTTCCCCCGGCATGGGCAACGCGGCCACGGCGATGGCAACGCCGAACCCGCTGGCGCAGAGCCCATTTCCTCATCAAACGGGCCCCGGCCAATCTCAGGGTGCGTACGGCTCGGGTCCGCATGGGTCCAACCCTCCGCCGAACGGCGGCTCAGCGTCGGGAAATTACGGCGCGATGCCGACGCCCTACGGCGGCGTCCAGCAGCGCCAGTGGACTCCGGGCACGACACCTGCTCCGGCCGCGTTCGCGACCCAAGGCCCGCTGACCGCGTCGTCGCCCCAGATGAAGCCTTCGAGCGGCATCGGCGGCGTGCTCCTCGGCGTGTTCGGCACCGCCGCCGTCGCGCTCGCGATCGTCCTTGTCGTCGTCTTGAGGGGCGGAAGCGCCTCGTCGAACGGCCACGCGAACGCGAGCCAGCCGCAAAAGATCGTCGAGCCGGCGCTCACCGCTGACCCGGCTCTGTCCGCCCAACCGACGACGAGCGCCGCCGTTGCCTCGGCATCGGCATCGGCGTCGAGCAATCCGCCCGAGCTCGCGACGGCGACGATCGCCGAAACCGTGAAGCCACACGGCGGGTCCACCAAACCGGCGCACGGCGGCAGCCATGCCACCAACGACAAGCCCCCGCCCCAGACGCATAACGGTGGAAGCGGCCCAGGGACTGGCGGCGCGAACAAGCCTCCGCCCGGCGGCGCGGTCGACCAAAGCGGCTTCTGAGCGCTTCGTCTCGGGTGGCCTCAGGTCGCCTCGGGTGATCGAAGCGGCCCCAAAGCGCGCGGCCCGCACCGCTTCGCGCTTCTGATTCGTGCAGGATCCCTGTATTCTGGCCGGCACAATGCGTCTTACCGCGCTGTCTCTTTCGACCTTACTCGCTCTCGCCACCGTCACCGTTGCCCCGCGCGCCTTCGCGCAGAACGTCACCGACGCCGACCGCGCCGCCGCCCGCGATCTCTTCAACAAGGGCGTCGCACTGCAGAACCAACAGAAGTTCGCCGACGCGCTCGACCGCTTCGAGCGGTCGCAGAAGGTCGTCAACGCACCGACCAACCTCCTGCACATCGGCCAGTGTCAGGCGGCGCTCGGTCGTCTCGTCGAAGCCGCCGAAGCCTTCCGCTCCGCCGCGCGCTTTCAGCTCGCGTCGAACGCGCCCGCGCCGTTCGTCGCCGCGCAGAACGAAGCGAACGCCCAGCTCTCGACGATCGAGCCGCGCATCCCCGAGCTCAAGATCGTCGTCAGCCCGAAGGACATCCCGACCCTCACGGTGATGGTCGACGACCAGCCGGTAAACAGCGCGCTCGTCGGCGTCAGCCGCCCAGTCAATCCCGGCGCGCACAGAGTGTCGGCCTCGGCGCCGGGCTATACGAAGGCCGAGCGTCAAGTCGATCTCAAAGAGAAGCAGAAGCTCGAGGTCGCGCTCACGCTCGTCTCGACCGGCGGCGTCGTCTACGGGCCGACCGGCGGCGACACGACCGGAGTCACCACGCCGCCCCCCGCAGGCTCGAGCAGCGCCGCGGTCACGACGGGCACCAATCCGTCGTCGACGATGCCTCCGCCGCCCGTCGACACGCGCTCGAAGATGTCGATCTTCTTTGGCCCGCGCCTCGGCCTCATGGTGCCCGCCGGGCATCTCCCCAATGGGAGCAGCGCGACCGCGCTGGGTATGGATGAAGTCGCCGGTCCCGGCGCCGCGCTCGGGATCGAGGGAGGTCTTCGCGTCGCCCGCATCCTCTTCTTCAGCCTCATCGGCGAGGCCTCCGGCTATGCCGGGAAGTCCGAGACAATCACCTTGCAAAACTCGACCTACACCTCGAACGTCAGCTCGAGCTCGGTCATGGGCGGCGGGAAGGTCGGTATCATCTCTAACCCGGAGGGGTTCGGCTTCTTTGGGAGCCTCGGCGCGGGCTACCGTTACTTCAAGGCTACCGCCTCCGCCGACGCGCAGAGCGGCGGAACCACCACGGTAGAGCAGTCGTGGCAAGGCATCGACTACACGCTCGGCCTCGGCATGCATTTCAAGGCCGGCAAATACGTCCGCCTCGTTCCGCTGGCCGAGCTCACCTACGGAGTCTTCAGCAGCAACGACCCGAATGCCAGCGGCTCCTCGGGCGGAGCGAGCGACTACTTCGGCTCATCGTCCGGCTCCGGTCCGAGCGTCTCCTCCTACACCGCAGACCACTTCTTCTTCTTCCTCGGCATGGGCGGCTACTTCGACATCGACCTCGACAAGCCGAAGCCGGCTGCCGCTTCGCCGTCGACCCCCGCCGTGACTGCACCGTCCGCGCCGCCCAGCGCCGACGTGGCAGCGCCCGCCGCCGCGACGCCCTAAGCTGATCCTCTAGCCAAATCAGCCTGTTAGCGCCTGACGCGGGGCGTCGTACATCGACGTGCAACGAATTACAACTCGTTGACAATCGCGACGCACGGCAGTGGTTGACTGCGCCGCATGCACGCCTTGCTCTGCACGTCGTACTTTGCGGTGCTCCTTCTTCTTTCGATGTACGGCCTTCATCGCTCGCATCTCGTGCTCACCTGCCTCCGCCAGCGGAAGAAGCTCGCTGCGCGGACCGCACAGGCCGAGCAGCAGGACGAAGGCTCGCTCCCGTACGTCACCGTGCAGCTGCCGCTCTACAACGAAGCAACGGTCGCTCCGCGGCTGCTCGATCACGTCGCGCGCATCGACTACCCGCGTGACCGCCTCGAAATCCAGGTGCTCGACGACTCGACGGACGAGACCCGTGCCCTCGTCGCGGCGCACGTCGCGCGCCTCCGTGAGTCGAGCGACCTCGACATCGTCTACATCCACCGCACCGACCGCTCCGGTTACAAAGCCGGCGCGCTCGACGCGGGGCTGAGCGTCGCAAAGGGCGACATCGTCGCGATCTTCGACGCCGATTTTCTCCCGCAGCCGGACTTTCTCCGTTCGATCGTCGGCGACTTCGCCGACCCCACCGTCGGCATGGTCCAGGCACGTTGGGGCCACATGAATCGCAACCACTCGCTCCTCACGCGCGTCCAGGCGCTCATGCTCGACGGTCACCACTTGGTCGAGAACCGCGCGCGCGCCGCCTCCGGTTGGCTCTTCAACTTTTCGGGCACCGGCGGCGCATGGCGCAAGAACGCGATCCACGAAGCCGGCGGCTGGCAGCACGACACGCTCACCGAAGACTTGGACCTCTCCTACCGCGCGCAGATGGCGGGCTGGAAGTTCGTCTACCGCGAGTCGGTCGTCACGCCCGCCGAGCTGCCCGAGGACGTCAGCGCGTTCCGCGCGCAGCAGTTCCGCTGGGCGAAGGGGACCGTGCAGACTGCACGTAAATTGATGAAGCGCGTGATGATGTCGGATCTCACGCTCATGCAGCGCATCGAGGCCTTCTTCCACCTCACGCCGCACTTCGCCTACCCGCTCATGGTGTTCTTGAGCCTGCTCCTCTTGCCGGCGCTCATCCTCATGCCGGCGACCAATACGCGCACGATGCTCCTCATCGATCTGCCTCTCTGCGTCGGCACGACCGGCTCGCTCGCCGCCTTCTACGCGATGGCGGAAAAGGCGCAGGGCCGTCGTCGTCGTGACGCGCTCATCGTTCTCCCGGCGCTCCTCGCGCTCGGCGCCGGCCTCGCGCCGCATCTCACGAAGGCGGTCATCGAAGGCCTCCGCTCGATGTCGGGTGAGTTCATCCGCACGCCGAAGAAGGGGGTCATCGGCGGCCAACAGCGTTACCGCGCGGCGGCGGATCTCCCGTTCATCGAGGTCGCCCTCTGCCTCGTCTCGCTCGCCAGCGTCGTCGCATCACTCGAGACCGGTCACTGGTTCGCCACCCCGTTCGCGATGCTCTTCACGTTCGGCTACGGCTACGTGGCAGCGCTCGTCGCCACCGAGCAGCTCGCGCGCAAGCGCAGCACCGTCGTCGAAGCCGGCGAAGCATCGAGCCCCGCGCTCACCGAGAGCCTCGTCCCCCAGGCCATGGCCGCCGAAAATCAAGGCGAAGAGCTCGCAGCGTAAGTCCCGTCGCCCTGCCCTTTCCGGGCTTTCCTTCCCGGCGGCTCGCGTTTATGCTCGCGGTTGCGCTTGCCGCAGGGAACCGTCGGGGAACGGGAACACTCATGACCAAAGCGGAAATTGTCCAAGCCCTCTACTCACAGGTCGGGGGATTTTCGAAGAAGGAATCGGCAGACATCGTCGACCGCGTCTTCGAGATGATGAAAGAGACCTTGGCTCGAGGAGAGAAGATCAAGATCTCCGGGTTCGGCAATTTCGTGCTTCGTGACAAAAGCAGCCGCCCAGGCCGCAACCCGCAGACGGGCGACCCCATCACCATCAGCGAGCGCCGCATCTTGACCTTCAAGACGAGCGACAAGCTCCGCAAGTCGCTCAACCAAGAAGGCCCGGCCGTGTCGTCTGCCGCGGCCTCCGCCTCCACGCCGAACGCTTCGTCCTCGGCCTCGCTCAAAGTCTGACCGTGGCGCACGACGAACGTCCGCCCGGACGTCTCCCGCCGAAGCTCTACTTCCGAATCGGTGAGGTCGCGTCGCTCGTCGGTGTCGAGCCGCACGTGCTCCGTTATTGGGAGCGTGAGTTCCGGACGATCCGACCGACCAAGAGCGCGAAGGGCCAGCGCGTCTACTCACGACGTGACGTCGAAAATCTGATGCGCGTCCGCGAGCTTCTCTACCAAGAGGGCTTCACGATCGCGGGCGCGAAGAAGAGGCTCGAGCGCGGCGTCGCCCGTCAGGCGGAGAGCCGAGTCGAACGCGAAGCGGTGGCCGAAACCGAGCTCGAAACGGCGCAAAAAGCGCAAAAATCTGCCGAGGCCGAGCTCGCTGCAGCAGCCGCTTCGGAGAGCTCGAAGAAGATGCAAACGATGCTCGGAGAGATGCGCGCCGAGGTCGAAGCATTTCTCGCCGAGCTGGGCTGAAATCGAAGAACTTGCCAAATCATCCGTGTTAGAACCGCCGGCCGATGGCCTCGCGTTCGCTTTCCTCCATCCTCATTGCCGTCGCGATCTTCGCGCTCGCATCGAGCGCCCGAGCGCAGCAAGACGCCGACGCCGGTGCGCCGACGACGGGCTCCGCGCCGCTCATGCCGACGCCCGCCCCCGCACCGACTGTGCGCATCCAAGCCGCTGGCTCGGGAAGCGGCGCAGGCGGCGGTAGCCTCACCGCACCGGCGACGCCTCCCTCGTCCGTAGGAGTCGGTACGCCGTTGGCGCCGACGTCGACCGGCAGCGTCCTGCCGGACCCGCTCCGTGATCGTCAGGATCTCGACAAGCAGGGGTCGGAGCGTCCGTCGAACGACGGCAACGTCGGCACCAAACCGAGCGACGTCTACAGCGAAGACTGGTGGACACGCGTTCGTCCCGTCTTCGAGGTGCACGGCTACTTCCGCACGCGCGGGCAGCTCTATCACAACTTCCAACTCGGTCGTCACAACGGCACCAGTGACGGGCAAGCGCTCTGGCCGCAGCCACTCGACAACAGCTACGCCGACTCGGCCACGCAACAGCCGCACAACGTCCTTCTCTGTGGCGATCAGGCCAACCAGGCGTGCCAAGACAAGAGCGAAGCGTCGGCGAACATGCGCTTCCGCATGAACCCGGAGCTCCACATCTCCGACAACCTGCGGATCATGTCGCAGGTCGATTTCCTGAACAACATGGTCCTCGGCTCGACGCCGGACGCGTACGCGATCCAGCCGAGCCCCACGACCACGTCGGGCTACCGCGCCGCCGTCAACGGCTACAACGGCTACGCGCCGCTCGGCGCGTTCTCGACGACGCAGAACCCGCCGACCTCGGGCGTAAATAGCCTCTCGAACTCGGTCGACGTCCAGCGCGCGTGGGCCGAGTACATGACGCCGGTCGGCCAGCTCCGGTTCGGCCGGATGCCGAGCCACTGGGGTCTCGGCATGCTCGCCAACTCGGGCGACGGCATCGACCAGGACTACCAGACGAACGCCGACCGCGTGATGTTCATCACCGGCATCAAGTCGATCGACCTCTACTTCGGTGGGGCGTGGGACTTCGTCTCGAGCGGGCCGACGAACGGCTCGCCGTACAACCTCGGCCAGGGTCAGGCGAACAACACCTGCAACCTCTGCAACGTGAACGAGTACGTCCTCTTCTTGGCGCACCGCACGAACCCGGAGCTGCAGCGCACGAGCCTCGCGCGCGGCAACGTCGTCATCAACGGCGGTATCTACACGGTCTACCGCAACCAGATCTTGGACGTCGCTGCAGGCAAAAACCCGATGACCGACGTCGACGCGCAGTCGGCGAACAACAACAACGGCCTCGCATACCGCGGCGCCTGGGCGCTCATCCCCGACCCGTGGCTCCAGGTCCTCTACAAGAAGTTCCGCTTCGAAGCCGAGTTCGCGGCCATCTGGGGGGCGATCGGAAATTCGCCGGCTGGCAACGAAGTGAACGACCCGGTCAAGATCCGCCAGTTCGGTTTGGCGACCGAGAGCGAGTACCGCGCGATCGAGGACAAGCTCCGCATCAAGTTCGGCTTCGGCTGGGCGAGCGGCGACCCGTGGGTCGAAGGCTTGAACCCGGGCTCGGGCGGCTTGCAGGCGGAGGGGACCAACGCGATCCGCACGTTCCACTTCAACCCGGCCTACAACGTCGACCTCATCTTCTTCCGCAGCATCTTGAGCCGCGTCGAAGGCGCGTACTACTTCCGCCCGAGCGTCGACTACGACTTCATCCGCGACCCGGGTGGGCAGAAGTTCGGCGGCAGCGCGGCCATCATCTGGAGCCGCGCGAGCGAGTTCACCCAGGCGGCGGGCAACAAGCGCGACCTCGGCGTCGAGCTCGATCTCACCGTCTACTACCAGGCGAAGGACGGCTCGCTGAACGACGATCTCGACAAGACAGGCGGCTTCTACAGCGCCCTCCAGTACGGTGTGTTTTTCCCGCTCGGTGGCCTCGATTATCTGCCGGGCCAGACCTCCTCGACGGCGCAGATCAGCGACTGGTCGACCTCCGCGGCGCAGACGGTCCGTCTGTTCCTCGGCGTCATGTACTGACGGTTCGACCGGACCGGCGCCGATACCGCATCACCGCTTTCGCGCGTAGAGTCGTCGCTGGTGCGCGCCCACATCGCCTCGTTCATCGCGCTCTCGTTCCTCTGCGTCTCCGGCGCGGCGGCGGGCGGGTGCGCGAAGGCAAGCGGCAGCATCACGGGTGGTGACGCTCTGTTCGATGCGAGCGCGCCCCCCGCCGCGCCCATCGACGCCGGTCCGCTCGGCCAAGGTCACACCTTCGACGAGCTCTACGCCGACTACTTCGGCAACCCCGCCCGCGCGAGCTGCGCCGGCAACGGGAGCTGTCACGGCGCCGACAACCAACGCGGCTCGCAAGACTCGAGCTTCGTCTGCCCGGCCGGCGACAAAAACGCCTGCTACACCTCGCTCGTCAGCGCAGCCGCAGATCTCGTGAACCCGGGGGACGCCAAGACATCGATCCTGCTCACGAAGGTGCTCCGCCGCGCCGACGGCACCGGCGGCAACATGCCGCAATCTCCCGGCTACGCGTTCAGTGACACGGATTTGCAGCGGATTTCGGATTGGATCGACGCTGGCGCAAAGAACGACGTGGCCATCGAGGACGGTGGGCGCGACGACGCAGCGGACGAGGGCGGGGTCACGGACGCCGGCGGCGACTGACCGAGACGCCGTGGCTCGCGCCCATGGTCCTATTTCGTCGATCGATCGACGCATGATTTCCGCGCTGATGCCGTTATAACGATAGCGCGATGCCGAAGATTCTGATCGTCGACGACCAGCGCAACATGCGCACCACGCTCGCGATGATGCTTCGCGGGTCGGGGTACGAGGTCGACGAAGCCGCCGACGGCGAAGAGGGTGCCGAGCGCGGCGCGACCGGCGCCTTCGATCTCGTCCTCACCGATCTCCGGATGGGGAGCAAGGACGGCATGGACGTCCTGCGCGTGATCAAAGATGCGCAGCCCTTGACCGAAGTGATCGTCATGACTGCGTACGGGACGATCGAGAGCGCGGTCCAGGCGATGCGTCTGGGCGCGTTCGACTACATCCAAAAGCCGTTCAGCGAGCAAGAGCTCACGGTGAAGGTCGCCAAGGCGATCCAGAATCGCCGGCTCACCGGCGAGGTCAGCTTCCTCGCGACCGAGTTCAAGGACCGCTACAAATTCGAGAACATCGTGGGCCAATCGCGCGCCCTCCGCGAGGTGCTCGGCCGCATCGTGCGCACCGCGCCCACCGACGCAATCGTCCTCATTACCGGCGAGAGCGGCACCGGCAAAGAGCTCGTCGCCAAGGCGATCCACGCCAACTCGCGCCGCAGCACGCGCCCCTACGTTCCGGTCAACTGCGCCGCCATCACCGAATCGCTCCTCGAGAGCGAGCTGTTCGGCCACGCGAAGGGCGCCTTCACCGGCGCGATCGCCGCACGCAAGGGGCTCTTCGAAGAGGCCGACGGCGGGACGTTCTTCTTCGACGAGATCGCGGAGACCCCCCTCACCTTCCAAGCGAAGCTCCTTCGCGTGATCCAAGAGCAAGAGATCCGGCGCGTCGGTGAGAACAAACCGATCAAGGTCGACGTCCGCATCGTCGCGGCGACGAACCAGAACTTGATGAACGCGATCGCGGAGAAGCGTTTCCGCCAAGATCTCTACTACCGGTTGAACGTCGTGCGCTTCGAGCTCCCGCCGCTCCGCCAGCGCCGAGAGGACGTGCCCGAGCTGCTCGCCTTCTTCATGGCGAAGTACAACAAGAAGATCGGCGTGCGCGCCCGCATCCACGAGAACGCGATGGAAGCGCTCATGAGCTACGATTTCCCCGGCAACGTCCGCGAGCTCGAGCACATGGTCGAGCAGGCCGTCGCGCTCGTGCAGGACGGGTGGATCATGCCCGACGACATCTTGCCGCCGACGCCATCGTCGACCAATCCTCCCCCCACGACCGGACGCGCGCTCTCGGGCGTCGTCGACACGGCCGAGCGCAACGCGATCGAATCGGCGTTGCGCGACGCCAGCGGAAGCCGAGAAAAGGCCGCCGAAACGCTCGGCATCTCCCCCACGACGTTGTGGCGGAAGATGACGCGTCTCGGGATCAGCTTCGACTGACCTCGCCCGTGCCCGGGGCAGGCGCGCCTCGCTCGAGGACGCGACGCGTGACGACGGTCGAGACCGTCATCGCCGCGAGGAACACGAGGAGCGCGAGCGATGGCGACGCGAGGCTCACGATCGCAGGCCCCGGGCACCAACCCGAGATCCCCCAACCGACGCCGAAGAGGACCGCGCCGACGACGAGGCGCGCGTCGACGGCGGTGAGGTCGGGCCACGCGAACGACTCGGCGAAGTCGGGCTTCCCCTTACGCTGCGCGCGCCAGACGCCGACGACGTTCACGAGGACGGCGCCGCCCATCACGAACGCGAGGGTGGGGTTCCAGTCGCCCGTGATGTCGAGAAAGCCCCGGACGACATGCGGGTCGGTCATCTGCGAAACGCAGAGGCCGATCGCGAAGAGGACGCCGGCGACGAATGCGATGACGGTCTTCATAGCGCCCCGAGCACGCGCATGACGAACACCGTCGCGACCGCTGCGCTCATGAAGACGGCGACGGCGACGACGGACCGCTTCGAGAAGCGCGCGAGGCCGCAGACGCCGTGGCCGCTCGTGCAGCCGTTGCCGAGCTGCGTGCCGACCCCGACGAGGAGGCCGGCGACGATCGTGAGGACGAGCGGTTGGTCGATCGGCTTCGCGAACGCAGGCGGATGGCTCCACTGCAAGCCGAGACCGGTGAGGACGAGGCCGGCCAGGAACGCCCAGCGCCAGGCGGTGTCGTCTTCCTTGGGGACGAGCACGCCGCCGAAGATGCCGCTGATGCCCGCGATCTTTCCTGCACCGCCAAGGAGGACAGCGGCCCCGAGGCCGATGAATGCGCCACCGACGAGGCCGGCGACCGGCGTGTACGTGGTCATGTCGCCCACATTACCAAGCAACCTGGTCTTCACGCAGATTTGCAATGTTGCAACGCTGGTCCTTTCAACGTTGAAGGCAAAAACGCCCGCGCCGAATGGTCCCGCCTCATATTACAGCTCTTTTCTGCACTTACGGCGCGGATGAGCTGTAGCGAAGGGAGCGGCCCTTGGCTTGCTAATAGGTTTGTCCGTGAAAGTCCTCATCGTCGACGATGATCCGAACCAGGGCCGCTCGCTCGCGATCGGGCTGCGGCTCGAAGGCTTCGAGGTCATCACGACCCTTGCCGCCGAGGCGGCCATGATCCTGAGCGACCGCTACGAGTTCGACGCCGCCATCGTCGACCTGATGCTCCCGGGCGTGAACGGGATCGAGCTCGCGCGACAGCTCCGCGAGCGCCAGCCAGGGACGCGCGTCCTTTTGACGAGCGCCTACCACTTGAGCGAGGCGCAGCTCCGGAAGGTCGACTGCGGCATCATCGGCTTCATTCCGAAGCCCTTCAGCCTCGACGAGCTCGTGTCCTTCTTGCGGGAAAAGGTCGAGCTCAAAAAAGCGGCCAATTCCGGCTGAAAATTCGTAGAGTGCGCCGCCGTGCGCATCGACACCTTCGACTTCG